>JYMV01045617.1_pt1 | contig 11847 bp, 7 predicted proteins | sample 338911 | NCBI WGS metagenome assembly JYMV01 (sample SAMN03354496, study PRJNA234377) | hydrothermal vent metagenome | biome: Deep sea; feature: Hydrothermal plumes at the Eastern Lau Spreading Center, Western Pacific Ocean; material: Seawater | place: Tonga | collected 2009 | depth 2000 m m
TGATCGTCCGGAAACTGTAGATGGGGCAGTTAATGCTGGTGCTGAAATGTTGGGATTTGTATTTTATCCCCCATCTCCCCGCAACCTAACAGCTTCTGCTGCATCGCGTTTGACCAATAGGGTCCCAGCGGGTGTGAAGCGGGTTGGGCTTTTTGTGGATCCTACAGACGAAATGATTACTACAGTACTCAACCAAAATGTACTTGATTTAATTCAATTGCATGGAAATGAACCTCCGGAACGTGTTGCAGAGATTAAGGATATAACCAGTCTAAAGGTGATTAAAGTACTCAAGGTCACAGATATTCAGGACTTAAAGTATGTCTCTGTATACCAAAGGGTGGCGGAATGGTTAATGTTTGACGCTTTGGCTCCTAAAGATATGAAAGGAGCGCTACCCGGCGGGAATGCCCTCTCATTTGACTGGAATATCCTTGCCCGTGCAAACATACCAACGCCATGGATTTTAGCAGGTGGCTTGAACTGGGAAAATGTTAAGGAAGCGATCAGTACCAGCGGTGCTAAAGTGGTGGATGTCTCTTCGGGTGTAGAAAAGCAGCCAGGAGTAAAGTGTGTAGAGAAAATCCAATCCTTTATCCGGGCCGTTAAGGAGGCATAATTCACTAGCTTTTTATGAACGTAGGGTTTAAGGAACCGGCACCTATAACAGATATATTATGACACAGCTTAACACACTTAGAGCGGGTCCTGACGACGATGGTCATTTTGGGATCTTCGGCGGAAGATACGTTGCCGAGACCTTGATGCCGTTGATACTGGAAGTTGAAAAAACTTACGACAACATAAAAGAAGACCCCTCATTTCAAAAAGACGTTGAAAATTACTTAAATGATTTTGTTGGGAGACCTTCGCCATTGTTTTATGCGAGGCGTCTCACTAAACACCTTGGGGGAGCAAAAATCTATTTCAAGAGAGAGGACCTTAATCATACAGGTGCGCACAAGGTAAACAATTGTATTGGGCAGATTTTGGTGGCCCAACGTATGGGAAAGAAGCGCATAATTGCGGAGACAGGTGCAGGTATGCATGGAGTTGCTACAGCCACAGTTTGTGCATTATTTGATATTCCGTGCATCATATATATGGGGATTACCGACATCGAACGTCAGGCCCCCAATGTAAGCCGAATGAAACTGTTAGGCGCTGAGATTGTTCCGGTTACATCGGGATCTTCTACCTTGAAAGATGCCATGAATGATGCACTCCGTGATTGGGTGGCAAATGTTGATGATACATATTATCTAATTGGGACGGTTGCAGGACCACACCCATATCCAACCATGGTCCGCGATTTTCAGTCGGTAATTGGTAAAGAAACCAGATCTCAAATCTTTAACAAAGAAGGTCGGTTACCTGACAGCCTTGTCGCTTGCATAGGCGGTGGGTCCAATGCGATAGGGCTATTCCATCCGTTCTTGGATGACAGCGCTATTCGAGTAATTGCGGTTGAGGCGGCTGGCGAGGGAATTGCGACGGGGAAACATGCTGCTAGCTTGTCAGCAGGCATGCCAGGCGTGCTCCACGGTAATAGGACCTATTTATTACAAGACCAAGATGGCCAAATTAATGAGGCCCATTCTATATCCGCTGGGCTTGATTATCCCGGTGTAGGACCGGAACATGCGTGGCTCCATGATATTGGGAGGGTGGAGTATGTGTCAGTCACTGACAAAGAAGCAGTTTCGGCATTTCAATTAACTACAAAGACCGAAGGTATCATCCCAGCCCTAGAATCTGCCCATGCCGTTGCCCATGCTGTAAAAATTGCTGGGGAATTACCTAAGGACCATATAATGATAATAAATATGAGTGGTCGCGGTGATAAAGATATAGATGCGGTAGCGCAACATTTGGGAAAAAAATAGTGAGTGGTTCCCGCATCACCAACAGGTTTGACTTGCTTGAAAAAAAGGGTGGGTCTGGCTTGGTGACGTTTTTGACGGCGGGGGATCCGGATTTCGAAACGTCGCTTCAAATTCTTCAGAAACTGCCAGCTTCAGGAGCCGATGTAATTGAGTTAGGAATGCCCTTTTCAGATCCTATGGCTGATGGTCCGGCCATACAGGCATCTAGTCAGCGCGCTTTAAAAGCTGGTATAGATTTAAAAAAAATTTTTTCAATTGTCGAAATTTTTAGATCCGAGGATACTGAAACACCCATAGTGCTTATGGGCTATTTTAACCCAATTTAAAGGTTTGTTTCTGATGCCGAGGCCGCAGGGGTTGATGGGTTGATTATAGTTGATCTACCACCAGAAGAGCCTGAAATGCTAAATATAATGGAAAATTCAAGAATTCAATTTATTTATTTGATAACACCCACCACCAATGATGAAAGGTTGCCAAAAGTAATAAAGCATGCAAGTGGTTTTATTTATTATGTTTCGGTTACCGGAATTACAGGAACCAAAACAGCTTCTTCTGAACACGTAGAATTAGCTCTTTCCCGAATTCGCCGCTACACTGATCTCCCAATAGCGGTTGGCTTTGGTATAAAGACGCCTGAACAAGCTACGAAAATCGCTAAATACGCAGACGCTGCCGTAGTAGGGTCAGCGCTGGTATCGCGCGTTGAAGAAAACTTAGATGCTAATGGTAAGCCGACATCGGCTTGTGTGACCGCCGTACTAGATTTTGTCGGCCAAATATCGGAGGGTATCCGTTCAATTTCCAAAAATGCACAGGAAAATGCCGCTGAATAGTTCGGATTTAGTTCAACGTCTCAACCGCCTTTATCCAAAAAAAATTGATTTGTCATTGGGGCGAATTGAACGACTGCTTAAAAACCTGGGTAACCCTCATGAGCACCTTCCCCCAGTCATTCATGTGGCCGGAACTAATGGTAAGGGGTCTTTAATTTCATTCATGCGCGCAATTTCAGAAGCCGCCGGTCTGAAGGTCCATGTTTATACCTCTCCCCATCTCGTTCAATTCAACGAACGGATTCGAATAGCTGGTGATATCATTTCTAATGATAAGCTAATTTACTTGTTGGACGAATGTGAGTTGGTCAATGAAGGTCACCCGATAACATTTTTTGAACTTACAACGGCAATCGCATTCCTGGCATTTTCACGAACACCGGCAGACTTGGTGTTGCTGGAAACAGGCCTAGGAGGGCGGTTGGATGCGACAAATGTCCTAACTCGACCTGCTGTCACTGCGTTAACACCCATTTCAGTCGATCATGTTGAATTTCTTGGGTCTCATGTCACAAATATTGCAGCGGAAAAAGCGGCCATTATGCGTAAGGGTGTTATCTCGGTCATTGCAAACCAAGAGCGTAAAGTTAATCAGGTTATTGCAGCCATTGCATCCAACGTGGGCGCACTCTGTCAGTTCCAGGGCCAGGATTGGGATTTTGGGATACCTGAGGATAAATTCAATATCCAAACAACTAGTCGAAATTCTTATTATTCACTTCCGAACCTTCAAGGTGCTCATCAACTACAAAATGCAGCTCAAGCTATCACGTGTTTGGACGCGTTAAAAAAGGTTACATTTTCTCATAAGCATGTCGAATTTGGTTTACTAAATGCGAAGTGGCCGGGACGTCTGCAACAACTAAATATTGGACCCTTGATGGAGAGCCTTTCTGCCGGATGGGAGATTTGGGTCGATGGTGGGCACAATGCTGCGGCAGGAACCATTCTAGCTCAACAAGCTCGCATTTGGAGCGACCGACCTCTCTTTGCTATTTTAGGGATGATAAAGACAAAAAATCCTGGTGCTTTTATTGCGCCATTATGTCCTTATCTTGCCGAGATTATGACGGTAGAGATTGAGGCGGAGGAATCGACGATAAAAGCGGGAGAGCTTGCTTTATTGGTTAATGAAAAAGGTTTAAGAGCAACACCAATGCCTTCTATTAGGGCAGCAATTGAAAAACTTATGGTGTTGTCCCTTAGTCCGGCACGGGTGTTAATTTGTGGTTCCTTGTATCTAGCAGGGCAAGTTTTAGACAAGCATAATTAATAGATCATTCTATTTTGTTGGCATGAATACGATTGAAAAAGGAAATATATCTAATCAAACCTTTGCTGAATAAGCTTGAAAAGTTTCAACCAACGCCCACCCTTGCTTACTTCCTCATAACACTAGCCACCTTTTTATGGGCGCTGAGCATTGTAACTATTAGAGGTGTTCATGAAGAAATTCCACCTCTAGGACTGTCATCTTTGCGATGGTTTCTGGGCGTTATATTTTTATTGCCTTTCGTGTGGGGAGAATTATTTCGTAAGCACAGGCTCATTAAACGGCACTTTGGTTGGCTTTGCTTAATGGGTGTGCTTCAGGTGGGTAGTTCTACAATGCTAGTGGTAGGTGTTAATTTTACTTCAGCAATTAATGCAGCGGTTATTAACGCCGCACAGCCAGCGACGACGGCAATTGCTGTATGGATTGTGATGAGGGATAAAATTACTTTAGGACAAGGAATAGGCATCATAACAGGATTGATTGGTATCATGGTTATCGTTGGCCGAGCCGATTTTGCGACACTGTTGAGATTTGATGTAAACACTGGAGATTGGTTTGTGGTTCTAGCAATTATTGGCTGGGGTTTTTACGCTTCCATGATGCACCGCATGCCTCGGGAACTGGGAATGACGACCTTTCTTTTCCTAACTTTAGCCACAGGTAGTTTGGCAAGTTTGCCATTTTACATTTGGGAAAGTCTTAATGTTAAAACAGTTCCTTTCACGTTTGAATCCGTAATCGCGATTATATATCTAGGTATCATAGTCTCAGTATTTTCAATTTATCTTTGGAATGCCGGTATCCGATCCATTGGAGCTAACAAAGCATCCATATTTTTAAATTTGATCCCAGTATTTGGCGCAATATTGGCTATCTTCTTTCTTGGAGAGTACCTATTATCATTTCACTTTATTGGCGGAGCTTTAATCTGCTTAGGAATTACACTAGTCATAAAGCTAGGTAGAAATTCGCCAGAGATACATTAGCTCACCATTCAAACCCCAATCATAGGGTGTTGCTGGCGTGGATTCGTCGGTCATCCATACAAGCTCTCGTCAAATAGACGAGTTCAACATTAGTCTTTTAAGTGAGGCAAACCCAACAGGTTCGATATCAAATATTACAAATATATTGGTTAAATTACTGACTCCACCCACTCCTTAAGCTTACTCTTCGGCAAGGCCCCTACTTTGGTTGAGGCCACTTCTCCGCCCTTAAACAACATCAAAGTAGGAATACCTCGTACGCCGTATTTTGAAGGTGTTTCAGGATTTTCATCAATATTGACCTTGGCAAGTGACACCTTTCCTTCTAATTCTTCGCTAATTTCGTCCAGGGAAGGCGCGATCTGTTTACATGGGCCACACCATTCTGCCCAAAAATCAACTAGAACAGGCCCATCAGCCCGTAGGACATCGAGTTCAAAGGTGTCGTCGGTAACTTGCTTAGCCATAAGGTTCAATCCTATGAGTGATTTTGGAAGTATTTATAGAAATTACACGTATTCAGCCTGAATCTATTTATGCATGTCTAAGACGTCAAGGTGAATAAGTAGCTAATAATTCTGTTTTGAGGTACATCAGATTTGGTCCATTCGTCCACAACAAAAGACACTCAATGTTGCGCCCAGGATAAATTTGTTCGAGGGCGACTTTGTAAGCTGACATTTGACGCAAATAGGTTTCAGGTACGTCCATAGGATCAGTCGGTGGAAATTGGTTCGTTTTGTAATCAACAATCATAATGCGATCCTTTTGTACCACCAGTCGATCGATCTGGGCGGATATAACCTTGCCGTTTACCTCACCCACCAAAGGCACTTCCGCTCGGGATGACAAACCAAAAATTGTATGAAATTTTGGATCGTTTATGACGGCTAAAGTTTCTTCTAAAATCTTAGCTTGTGCGTTGTTACTTAATTTATGAGTGTCTAGTGCCAAATATCTCCGAGCGGCTTCCCGCCTAGAGCCATCAGCCACATCTGGCAGCGTTTGTAGCAATCTATGAATAATGTTTCCTCGGTTAAAGCGCTGACTTTTATCATCGCTTAAGGGGGAGCACGCAGCTGATTCTAATTTATTTGAATAGGAGGGTGTAAGGGGTAAATGTGTGATGGGTTCGTCCGGTGCTGGTGACAAGGCCCATTGATCAAGCTTGTGTGCAATATTTTCTTTTGCTGTCTTAACAACCCTGACTATAGATCTTTGAGGAGATGTAATTCGTATTATTTGGTTGTCGCTGGTTTCCTTTAACTCTGTTAACAACGGATCTTCAATTTTTTCTCCAATCCTAGAGATTGCCATTTCCATTTTATTGTACCAGCATTCTTCTGAAACGGCCTTTTTTGTGTGCCACCCACAGATATAAAGTCGATCCTGAGCACGTGTCATAGCAACGTAAAGCAGTCTACGATATTCTTGATCCCTTTTGTTTATCGCCTTCTTCCGTTCCTCCTCGGCAATATTATCAAACAAGCTTCTTCTTGGTGGCCAAATAAATGAAATGTCACCGCCTCTTTGATCTTGTGGCCATAAAAGCGGGGGTAAATGGGTAGGCATCTGCATTGTATCGGGAAGAAAAACTATAGGAGCTTGCAAACCCTTGGCTCCATGCACGGTCATTATGCGGACTGCTTCTGGTCTTGCATGTTCGAGGTCACGTTTGATTACTACGTTGCCAGCTTCCATCCAGTCAAGAAAGCCTTCCAAAGAGGGAGTGTGGTTCTGTTCATAAGCTAGCGCCAAGTTGAGAAACTCCGAAATTGGGTCAGCGGCTTCGGAACCGAGTCTAGATAGGATATTTTTTCGTCCTTCCTTCGCATCCAGAAGGTAGCTGTAAAGTTCAAAAGGTGTAACAAAATCCACCTTAGACAGCATATTAGACAGAAACTCATATGCCTTTTGGAACATATTATCGTCACCAAAGCGTGTATTTAGTTCCTGCCAAAGAGATCCAGATCGGTTGTAAGCGAGATCAAATAAATTTGTTTCATCAAATCCGATAAACGGACTTTTCAGTACGATAGCCAGCGTCAGATCATCCTGCGGCAGTAATAAAAAACGTCCCAATGCCATGAGGTCCAACACAGAAATTTGTTCCGTTAACACCATGCGGTCGCTGCCGGCCACACCGATATTACGAGATTTCAATGCCCTTACTAATTCTTCGACAATTGTGCCACGTTGACGCACTAGAACCATGATATCACCAGCTTGAATAGCCCGACCGTGCGATAAAAGATGCTCCTCATTCTCGATCATACGGTGGATACGTTCAGCAATTAGCCGTGCAAGCCGTGTGGGGGGTGAATCGCGTTGAATACGTTCAATCGGGGGTTTCCAAGCGATTGGTGTGTCGGCCTCTCGCGGTTCAACGGGGGGCCAAAGCTCCACAAGGCCACCATCCCCCGCCCGGGCCGCTTCATGTGTAATGACATTCCCGTCGAGCATGACCCCATCTTGGGCGCCAATAGCTGTGAAGACGGCATCTACAGTCATCAGAATAGCAGGCGTTGATCGAAAGGATACCGTTAAATTAACTTCCCGCCAATTATGTCCGGCGTTCGAAACCCTTTCGCGAAAAAATGATTGCATTGCCTGGAATTCTCCCGGGTCAGCACCCTGAAAACTATAAATCGACTGCTTTAAATCACCAACAGAAAAGACGGTGCGTTCATTTTCTTGTGCGCTGTTCCCTACAGTGAATTCATCTACCAAAGCCTTTATTATTCCCCATTGCTCAGGACTGGTGTCTTGAGCCTCGTCAATCAGGACGTGATCTATCCCTCCATCCAATTTAAACAAAACCCAGGGCGCTATCCCTTCACGATTTAGGAGACGCCCAGTTTCCTGGATTAGGTCATCATAGTCGATCAGGGAGTGTTGCTCCTTTCGTTTTTGATAAGAGGTCAAAAATGCATCAGAAAAGTGTAGAAGAGCCTCGGTAGTTTCGACAATGATGGCGGAACGGACCCGCGTCAATATCTTAGCCAACCGATTTGCTTCTTCTTCAAGTATATCCTTTACATCAGGATTGGCTTCCTTGATTTTCTTTGTAACTAAAGATTTTCTGATTTCAATGGGGCCGGTATATCGCGCAGCTGTGAGGAATGCATCAGCATAGAGTTCAAATTTTTCTATGGGGTCTTTATCACAATCCAGCCAACTTTGGATCTTCTTGGCCCGTTCAATATCAGTTTTCGAACCGGTAGATAATATCTCTGCAGCGTACCGAAGGCGTGGCTTATCATTGGTGTGGGAGGTCAAAGCGCTGGACAATATGGTCTCTGATGTTTCTTCTTCATCAACCCTCATCAACTTACGGACGTGTTGAAGAATTTTTGCTATGTCTCCATGCTTAATCAGCAAACGGTGCAGACGTCCTCGGGCAGCGGTCAAGGATGCCAAAAGGGTTGGAATAGATGCCTCGTGTGTGTGACTGGTAATAACAGCAAGTGCGGCAGTAAGTATTTTTTCTCGCCTGGTATTTGCACGTGCAAGAACGTCTTCCCTTGCTTGTACCAGTAGCTCGTTCGTATCTCTTTCATCCATTAGCTTAAAATGGGGTGCAATACTTGCTTCCAATGGGAAACGTCTAAGCAAAGATTGGCAAAAGGCGTGAATGGTTTCGATTTGCATCCCCCCAGGTGTTTCCAAAACTAGGGTAAATAACTGTCTAGCTCGTAGCATACGGTGCTTACTAGGGTGCGTACCGGTAAGTTGGTGGAGTTCAATTCTAAGATCCTGATCTCTTATCGTTGACCATTTGCCAAGCCTCTTGGCAATGCGACTCTCCATTTCGGCGGCAGCGGCTCGAGTAAAAGTTAAGCAAATTATTTTCTGCGGATCATTTCCCGCGACTAATAAACTTAAAACTCTATCTGTCAGAACCTTTGTCTTACCAGTCCCAGCAGAAGCTGATACCCAAACAGACGTTGTTGGGTCTGATGCACTGCGCTGTGACAAGACGGCCCTGTCAACAAGGCGTTGATCTGGTTCACTCATTCTTCACTATTTTCCGACAACATATCTGATACAATCCATTCCTTGACGCGAGCTAAATGCTCATAGTCGGAATATTTTGGTGCCTGTTCTGGTCTTGGCCGAGCTTCATAAGGGGTGTCTTCATGGTCGAAAGCTTTGATCAAGTTTTCCAAACCTTCAATAGCATCTTTCGCAAGCTTATGAATGTTCTCTCCGGCACTAGAAATTTCACCAGCAGGCGTGCCTCCTTTCAATCGCCAGTAATTAAGTGCAGAGACGTTATTTCCTAAAATAGATTTGAAGCCACCCGAATTGGCAATTGCGGCTTCCAAGGGGAGTTGAGGTGCAAATCCCGCCGATATTTCTTTTTGTGTTGGTGGTGCCCCTGTTTTGTAATCGATGATACGTAACCGTTCACTCTCGAGACAATCTATCCGATCCGCAACGGCGACTAGTGTAAATGGACCGTGCGGCCCTACCAGTTCTAACTGTCCCTTAACTTCAGTTTTGATGTCAACTATTTCTGGCCGCGCGGCTCTTTCTTGGTCAATAAACCATTTTGAAATACTCAAAAATCTTGGCCACCAAAAAGCCCAAACGGCGGGAAAATTTGTTATTGCACCAAACTTTTGACGTCCTAACTCGATCAGGATATCTTCGGCATTGTCGGGTAATGGGTCGCCCGGACGGGCTGGGCAAGTCTCAGAAAACTGGTTGAGAATTTGGTGGACTAAGGTTCCATAGTCAGCGGTTTCGAGAGCCAGGTTAAGAGCCGGTAATGGTATCAGTTTAAGGATATATTTTGCATAGATTGAATACGGGTCACGCATCCAGGTCTCCACCTGTGTGACTGAGAGTTGTCTCGGGCGCGCTGAAACCGGGGGGGTTGGCGCAGGAGGTGTGATGCTCTCCATTTTCTTTGGTTTATCCAAAAGGGCTTGCAAGTCCTTCCACGGGTGCTTGGGACAAAGAACAGATAATAAATTATGTCCATCAAGTAGCTGAGTAATGCGCAACAGCCATCGAGCTGGGACGGTCGGTGTTCCTCCTACCCGCCGGGAACGGGTGAGGGCAACACTTGGAGCACAAAAAGCCTGAGTGAAATCGTGGGCACTCAGGCCTACACGATGCTCCGGGAGAGGCAGGCCAAATTTTTTGCGCATGGGGCGGCTCATCCACGGGTCCGCACTGACCTCGGGCGGCCAGGTACCCTCATTGAGCCCTCCCAGGATCAGCAGGTCAGCCTGTTGAAATCTCGCCTCTAACAATCCCCAAATATGTAATCTTGGATGAGTCCTATACTGCTGTCTCACCCTCCGAAACGACATCAACCTCTTGAGTAAAGAGGGATAAATTAATCCTGGTAGATTGTCGATGGCGTCGGAAAAACTCGCCAGTTCGGACATAAATTTCGACAAAGTTTCTCCAGTAGTACCCGCCCATAGGCGTTCTATTCCTGTTTCTGTATTGCTGGCCGCAAGATATTCTGAAAATTCTATATGGGCTTCCAGGATAGAGCGAAAAGTGACGTCGCTTCTCGCTGATAATTGCGAAAAATACTTTGATCGTTTCTTTAACCTTTCAAGAAACTCGCGAAAATCAAGATGGCTATCTTCCAGTACAGCCAACAACCCATCGATACCAGGTTCTAGTCGGGATCCGCGTAAAACCGACACTTCAAGCCGGCGTATTAGCTCTCTCAACTTAGCGGGAAAAAATCCACAAGCGGCAATTGGATGCTTGCAAACTGCCAGAAGGTCAACTGGCTTGAACTGGCCAATTATTAGTTCAGCGGTCAAGCTTAAGAATATTCCTGACGGCACGCTGGACAAGGGCTGTCCAGCGGAGTCGTCAATCTCGATGTTCCAACGATGCAGCTGGCTTTGTACCCGTCTAGCTAATTCTCGGTCAGGAGTAATAAGAGCTGCCGTTTTGCCTTTCCTCTCTAGCGTTTGCCGCATCATAAGGGCAACCACGCCAGTTTCTTCGTCCAGGTCAGCGCATTCCACATATTCCACATCTTCGAACCCGTGGTTTAGCGATAATTCAAGGTGTTGCCACATTTCAATGGAAGAGGGTGGACGTAAAGCAATATTAATCAATTCCGCCCTACTGGTTTGATGTTTTTCAAAACCCCGGGCTTCCCAAATTTTTACTTCGTCCAATCTAGCGCCCATCTTGGAAAGAAGGTGTGCCATGCCATACTGCGGATGGGTTGGCTCAAGTTTGGTTAGCTCAGCTTCACTCAAAGTCTGATCCAACCCAGGAAGGACCACACAGCCGTTTGGAAGCCTTGAAACAACATTCAGCAAATCCGCAGTTGCGGGTATGCTTCCTGTTGATCCGGCGGCAATAATGTAGCCTTGGGGGGGAGACGTTTTCCAAATACTAGCTTGTCTTTCAAGCAGCTTGTTTTGCCGGTCAGCAGGGTCCAGGCAGCCGTATTTATCCAATATGGCCGGCCACGCCTTCGTAACTATTTCCAAAAATTTAAGAGTAATTTGCCAGTGTTCGGCATAGTCCGCCGGCACAATTTCTTGTAGGTCTTTGAATGACAGACGGTGTGTTTGGACTTGGTCGAGCAACCGCCCTAGGTCTGCTGCTAGGCTAACAGCTTGATCAGCAGAAAAACCTTTTTGCGCAAATGCTTGCACCAGTTTTGTTAATAAAAGCGTTCGCTCGAGATCTGATATAGCGGGTTTTATATCAACTCCAGCCGATAAACTCGGTTCTTCCCATCCGGACATCGCTAACTCGTCGGTATCAAGATCACCCAAAGGAATTAGCCGCGGCAATAAAAGGGGCTTTCCGGCAGATTTTCTAAGGAAGGCGTCTCTCAGGGTTTTCACAGCCCGGCGGGTTGGTAA
>JYMV01033886.1_pt1 | contig 11846 bp, 9 predicted proteins | sample 338911 | NCBI WGS metagenome assembly JYMV01 (sample SAMN03354496, study PRJNA234377) | hydrothermal vent metagenome | biome: Deep sea; feature: Hydrothermal plumes at the Eastern Lau Spreading Center, Western Pacific Ocean; material: Seawater | place: Tonga | collected 2009 | depth 2000 m m
GGCGGGCGCGCGCCGTCTCGGCACGGTGAGTGTCGTCAATCGACTCAACGAGAAGGGGTGGAATCGGAGTGGGACAGCCTTTCTCATCGACGCCAACGAAAGTCAGGAATGCGCGGCTCGTCAAACGTCGCGTACCCGTCAAGGGTTCTTCGGAGACTACTTCGACCTCAACCTCGAGTGATGTGTGGAACACGCAGGTGACGCGTGACCGAAGAATGAGTAGATCGCCGATTTTAACAGGATGTAGAAACTCGACGCTGTCAACTGACGCCGTCACGACACGGCTCCGGGTGTGGCGACGACTGGCAATTGCCCCAGCTAGGTCGATCAGATGCATCACGGATCCACCGAGCATAAAGCCCGCCGGGTTGGCGTCATTGGGTAAGACAACGTGGACTGTTTCTGTGGCCGAATCTTTCGGTCGCCGCGGTTTGAGATGGTCGGTGGTCACTTCAGTGGCTCCAGACCAAAAGAGACCTGCTGGCACGTCCGCAGTTGGTTCAGGACATGGTTGGATTGAGACCTTGGATCGCCCATCTACTGCGTCTAGAAGTCGTATCCTATCCAGAAATTGAAGCGGCTTTCACGAAACTTTGCGCTGCCGCCGTTTGCAGCGAACAGGACGTTCTCCCAGCGCTCGTTGAAAAGGGTTCGCCACGTCCAGTCAAGGTGGATCGGAAAGCCGAACGCCATGGTCTCAAGGCCAAAGCCGTAGGAGCCACGCGCGTCTCGTAATCGGAAGCCGGTGATTTGCACCGGGTTAGCGTAGACCGGCTGAAGCTGCAGGTTATTGTCGTATTGGAGACCGATTACCGGCCTGAATGTCTCCGAGGAGGAAGTCCATGGAGTAAAGCTGTCGCTGTTGAGACCAGCACCACCAATACCCGCGAAGAACACACCTCGGAAGCCGCCCAAGACACCGATCGGCGTCAACATCGCTTCGACCAGTGGAAACCGTAATTCAGCGTTCAGATGGAATGCTTTGTGGCCGACAAATTCTAGGTAGTCGTAACCCCTCAATTCAGAATTACCACCAAAGAAATAGAAGTTTGGACTTTCACCAAAGCCCCTGAAACCTCTTGCCCGCAGTGCTACTAGTCCAGTTTCTCCCAGCCGGAGATAGTAACGGGCATCGGCATCAACGCTCTGCTGCGAAAGCGTGTTTCCGAATTTCGGTGCGTATTCGAATCCCAGCCGCATCGTATTACCTGATACCGGGCCGAATTCGCGAAATACTGTCGTCTCTTGAATAAAGGCAATATTGAAAGGCACGAAGGTGCCATTGCGGAAGATGGTGGTGCCAAATCGATCCGTCTGTACTTGGTTAGAGGCTGCCTGTAGCTGCGGGCTACCAAATTGCTCTTTGTAATTTGCTACGCCAGCCGACAACTCGACCCGTCGAAACCTGCTAAAGGGATAGATGCCAAAGACTGTCCCGCCGCGGATACTGGTGGTCGCAATGGCTTGGTCACGATTAAATAGACCATACGACATGCCAGTTGGCGTGCCGAAGAAGAATTGAGTCTGTGAGTAGAGTTGCGTGCCCCACTGTAACCGGCGCGCGAGGTTCACATACGATAACGCCATCGTCCGGTATTCTGAAATTGAGGCTGCATACACGTTGAACTGTTGCTCGCCCAGTAGGTCAGTTAGCGTTAGAGCCGACCCGCCGTAAATGTCGCCGCTATTCGTGACCCCAAGGTTTATCGGTGGCCGGCCTTCGAGAACCATCTTCTCGAACCTGCCCTTGTCTCGACTGTTGTTCCTAATGAGGGTGTGCGATAAGGGAGCTTGGAAATCCATCACCAGGCCAGGGGCGCCAAAATCTGAGGTTTGCACGCTATATAGGGGTTCTTCCACTTCCGTGGTGTAGATACCGTAATTGCCCTTGTTGTAGCTCACGAACGCGACCTCTTGGCCGTCGACAGTGTCCAGCACGACGGGGGAGACGTTCCCGCTCAGGGCGTCGGTGTACTGTTCAAGCGCGCCGGTTGACAGCGTCAGCGTCCACAGGTTGTAGATGTTGCCATCGCGGGCTATCTCAGGGTCGATAGGCTGCAGTGGATCGACCGCTGTAGAAGAGAACACAATCCTGTCCCTATCAAGGAACTGTGCGGCCGTTTCGTCGTGGGCACCGAAGGTTAATTGCAGTTTCTCGCCCGTTTCGAGGTCCACCCGGAACAGTTTATTGTTGCTGTTAATGCGCGCTAGGTAGACTAAAGACCGTCCGTCAGGGGAAAACGTGGGCGCGTAATCTGCAAAACTATCGTTTGTGACGTTTTGGACCTCGCTCGTGACCAAGTCAATGGTGTAAATGTCTCCCGTGGCGTTCTGCAGTGCTGAGAACGCGACCTGGCGGCCACTGGGCGAGATGTCTGGGGATTCGGGTTCGTCGACTGTTGTCATGTCGAGTCGCTGTTCGATACGACGGCTGACAACGTTCCTGATGATGAGCGTCTTACGCTTGCCCTTGCGCACGAAATAGGCCAACTGGTCGCCTGCCGGTGACCACGACATCCACGGCACGGTATTCCACCGCGCGCCCGGAATAGAGATGTAGTCATAGCCATCGTTCTGCGAGAATCCAGGAGTTAGATTTGTGACGACACTACCGTCCTGGACAGAGATGAGAATGATGTCAAGCTCGCGGTCTTTCCTGTTTGTGGCTACCGCTGCCAATAGTTCCCCCGATGGCGCCGGTTCGATGGAGTAGGCAGCCACGAAGTCGGATCGATTTGGATCGGGCGCCAGGTCGGTTCCATAGTCTTCCGCTCGTTCCCGATCGCGGAAGGGCTGAAACCGTGCCCTGATGTACCGCGAGAACTCGATGTCGAACTCCTCGGCGGAGAGGCCAAGGCCTTCCTGATACGCGTCACCACCACCACCGATAACATTCGTTCTGAGAGCCAGCAGGAATTGACGGATACCTTCTTTACCCTCTCTCGCCTCAATGAACTCGAAGGCTGCGTGACCCAGGTTGTAAGGTAACCGTGGGCTGCTAAATCCAAAGAATTCATCTGGTTCGGTCATCTTAGGCACGATGTCGGAGACCGCCGCATCGCGGACCATCATTAGGTCGAGCGGGTTCCAGACCCCTGCCAGGTGATCGGCTAGCCCTTCGTCGACCCAAAGGGGCACATCTGAGCGAAGGACGCCACGGGGAATGATGTCGAACTCAAAGATATGGGTGAGCTCGTGGGTGATGAGCCGGTAGAGTTCATCGGGCGGCTCATCGATTGGCAGAACCATACGGTTGCGAAGTGGTTCGGCAAAGGCTGCAACGCCTTCCGGCATGTCGGCTGGGATCACGTTCTGCTGTTCAAATTCACTGTGGGTCTTGAATAGCACGAGGGGGATTTGAAACGCCAACTCATGCCTGAGATCTGAGCTGACTTGTTGATAGGCACTTTCGGCGTAGCCCGCTATTCGTTCTAGATGCTGTTCAAGTTCGGGGTAGTAGTACATTTCAAAATGGTCGGTTGTGTAAATCTGCCAGTCGAAGTTGTCATACTTCACCCTGGCCTTTCCGTAGTAGGGAGCGTACTGATTTTGTGCGATGGTGGGTGGCACCATGCAAAAGAGGAACAGCAGCACCAATCCGGCGCTTATGGAGACGCGAAGTTCATTCCCCTTGCGGATACGCATAAGATTTACCTCGTGGCTCATGTGGGGACTGACGCCGACTATCAACGGCGACGCTCACATATGTTACTGTAGCGACTACGGGAGACCTAGTGAGTTCGTTTACTAGGGATTTCGGTGTGCTGTTCGTCAGCATGCTGGATATTCAGACGCACGGGAGCCGGTTCCGGTTTTTGGCCTTTCTTAAGGTAATCTGTGGGTGACTGGTACCCCTGAGACGAGGGTTTGGAATCATGAAGTGGCGATGGATGGCAGCGGCCGGAGCGTCGTTGGCGTTGGCTTTTCTGACGTTTCCGGTGTTCCCAGCAGAGATGTTGAGTGCCACCTCTTGGTCAGTGGCCGATGCCGTAGACGAGGCGGCGTGCGATCCCGACGCCCGTCCGGCGAATCTCGATTTTACCCTGCAAGATATGAACGGGGATGATGTTGATTTAGCCTCGTACAGGGGAAAGGTCATTCTGTTCAATTTTTGGGCGACTTGGTGTGGTCCCTGTAAGGTTGAGATTCCCAGTTTTGTTGAGTTGCAGAACGAGTATGGAGACCAGGGTCTTGCTGTGCTTGGATTATCTGTCGACGATCCGATCGAGAAGTTGAAGCCGTTTGCTGACGAGTACGGGGTCAACTATCCGTTGCTTGTGGGTCTTGGCCGCGACGATGTCAAGGAAGCGCTCGGACCGATTTGGGGCATTCCGATAACTTTATACATCGACCGTAGTGGCACTCTATGCAAGCAGCACATGGGTTTAGCCACGAAGGACCAGGTAGAACGAGAAATCCGCGCAATGCTCTGATTGTCAACGTTCTCCATCCTACGTTTTTCATTCCAGTTCACACAGACGAACAGCCGTTGGTGTATGATGGCTGCGCATCGGCTGCCAAGCGGTGCCAACCTAGGCGGGTGATTGCGACGTCATGAGTACTGAAGTTACTGCGGCGCTAAAGGGATTCGACCACGCAAGGTTGTCGTGTGGTTGCAGGATCACATTTCGGGCTGGTGTCGCGGGGAGCCCTGTCCTAGCCGTTGTGGAGCGTAAGGCGTGTGCGTGCCCGCTGACGTTCCACGTCGAAGGGTTGGCCGTGTATGACCGCCGTGAAGCCCTTCGTCCCCCAACCCGTCCTCGGCCAAGCCAGGAAGAAGGCTACGAGGAAGAAGGCTGAGACAACACCTGCTGGGTTCTCACGGCAGTTCTGGCGCGATCTTCTCCACACCCAATTGAACCATGCAGCCCTGCTGTCTTTGGGGCTTGGCCGTCTCGGTTAATGAGAGTCTCAATTTTGGGTCGTTTTAGGGGGCGCATTCGCTTTGTCGCGTCCCTAGCACCAATTATTTCGACCCTGGCCAGGCTACCACCTTCGCTGCTCCAAAACTCCTGCCGGCTGAGGGGCGAGTATGTCGGCGGAGGCGTTTGCACTGGCAGGATTTCGCCCCCACCACGGTATTCCGGCCATTTCAAAATAGAGTCACGACATGACTCTCGGCCAGCGTAGGAGATATCATGGTCTCGCCTCGATGGGCGCGGTGATTACCACGTCACGATTGGCGCCGGAAAGACAGCGTAGGTGCGATGGTAGGGAGGGTCCACAAATGACTAACCTCACGTCGGAGCTCGAACTGGTTTGTCCTTGCTGTAGCGCCTCACTCGTCATCGATGTGGGTCTAAAGCGCGTCGTACGGCACAGCGAGCCGGAACGTCAGGACAAGGTCGAGTTGGGTGAAGCCGATCGGATTCTAACTGAGGAGGCAGCGCGTCGAGAAGCGGTGTTCCAGCAATCGGTTGCTGATGAGCGCACACGTAGCGATGCACTTGGCAAGCGCTTTGAAGAGGCCCTTCGTAAAGCGACCGACGAACCGGTGACTAGGCCGGAGCGCGACTTTGATCTTGACTGAGACGCACTTGGCGACGCCGTACGATTTCTTCAGGTAGTGCTTGCTACCAACCACGCCCCTAATAGTGGATTAGCAACGTTCTGGATGACTGGTCTCAAAATACGGTCTGACAGTTGTAGAACGTAGTTTCTGAGAATCTCAAGGTCAACACGCGACCATTTATGTTCCTGAGCGCCGTCATTGTTTATCTCGTCGCGCTAATGGTCGTTGGTTCCTGGAAGAGTCGTCAGGTGCATACGGCCGACGACTTTCTGATTGCCAACCGCGCTCTACCAGCTCGTGTGCTTGTCTTCACACTTCTTGCTACATGGATCGGCTCTGGCAGTCTATTCGCCGGTGCTGGGTTGGGCTATCGGGTAGGTTTCCCGGCACTATGGCAGTCGGCTGGTGCTTGGGTCGGTATCGCATTGGTCTATTTCATCGCCCCCCGCGTGCGCCGGCTCGCGCAGTACACCGTTCCGGACATCCTCGAATTGCGGTACGGACCGACCGCTCGCCTTCTCGGCGCCCTTACGACGGTAATGGCCTATACGACCATTGCGGCCTATCAGTTCCGCGCAGGTGGAACACTTCTGGAATTGGTGGCTGGCATTGAACCGGCGACCGGGGCACTGATGACCGCCGCATTCTGCGTCACTTACACCGCGTTGGCAGGCATGCTGTCGATTGCTTATCTCGATGTTGGGAACGGCTTGATGATGGTAGTGGGTGTAGTCCTGGCTGTGGCCTTCCTCGTGACTGACGGTGGGGGACTCGCAACGACCCTTTCGTCGCTACAACCTGAACACGTCGCATTGTTTGGTGAATTATCGCCGCAGGCGGCTTTAGCGCTTTTTTTTCCAACGTTATTCTTGCTTCTCGGCGAAGCCAACATGTACCAGAAGTTTTTTTCTGCGAAAAGCGAGCGAGCGGCTCGCCTAGCGGTGGTCGGTTGGATTATTGGTACGATCGTCGTCGAGACGTTGATCGACTCGGTTGGTGTATTCGGTAGCGTTGTTGTACCAGGTCTGAGTACCGAGGGTTCAGAATCGATCGTGATCAGTGTTGCACTGCAAATTCTACCGACGTGGATTGGGGTGCTGCTTGTTTGTGGGGCTGCGGCGATAATCGTTTCCACCGCCAACAGTTTTCTGCTCACGCCTGCAACGAATTTGATGCGCGACGTTTATCAGCGCTTTGTGAATCCAAAGGTCGCTGACCAACAGGTATTGGTCTACACCCGACTGTTCGTCGTAGCACTGGGGTTCGTCGGTTATGTGATCGGAAGCTTTTTTCCGTCAATTTTGGCGATGGCGCTCTGGGCCTACACAATGTATGGGGCTGGAATTACGCCGGCTTTGCTCGGCGCACTGGTCTGGCCGCGCATACCGCGTTCCGCAGGCGTGTGGTCTATTCTCGCAGGTATGACTACCACGTTGGTTTGGGAGATCATCGGTCTGCGGCGCGGTGTTGATGGTGTCCCGGAGTATCCGCTCGGTCTTGAGACGGTCTATCCAGCCCTAACTCTGTCAATTCTAGCGCTCGTGGTTGTGGGTTTGGCTGCTCGACCGAGCGCGACCGATTTTCCTGTACCATCCTGACGAGCCGCTCTGGAGGCAATCGGTAAATTAAGGAATAATTCAATCTGATTATGCGTGCACTTTTGATTGCGACCTATGAGATGGGCCGGCAGCCGTTTGGCTTAGCTTCGCCCGCAGCCTGGCTACGCAATGCGGGCATTGAAGTGACGTGCGTCGATCTGGCCCGTGAGCGGCTACGGGACGACTCAGTTACGCAGGCTCAGTTAGTGGCTTTTTTTCTGCCAATGCATATGGCGACGCGGCTTGCGGTACCAGTGATTCGAAAGATTCGCAGTCTCAAGCCATCGGCACACCTGTGCGTTTATGGGCTCTACGCGGTGCTCAACGAGTCACTCCTGCATGAACTTGGAGTGCACTCGGTACTTGGTGCCGAATTCGAGTCAGACCTAGAAGCTCTGGCAATCGCTTTGAGGGAAGGCACTCCGCCGCCGCAGCCTACTGCGGATACTCTGCTGCCACATCTTGCGTTCAAGGTACCGGACCGACGAGGGTTACCGCCGCCTACACGCTACGCCACTTTGCACGATTCAACTGGGGCAACTAGATGTGTCGGATACACAGAAGCTAGCCGCGGTTGCAGGCATACGTGTCGGCATTGTCCGATCGTCCCGGTCTACAAGGGGCGGTTTAGGATTGTGCCAGTCAACATTGTTCTGGCCGACATTAGGAATCAAGTTGAAATGGGCGTTCGTCACATCACCTTTGGAGACCCTGATTTTTTCAATGGCCCAGTTCACGCTATTAAAGTCGTCCAGCGCTTAGCTGATACGTATCCTGACCTTACCTATGACGTGACGATCAAGATTGAACATTTACTGGCTCACGCTAAGTATCTCGCAACGCTACGCGATACAGGTTGCGCGTTTGTTACGAGTGCGGTCGAATCTTTCGACAGTCATGTTCTAGAAATTCTTAACAAAGGACACACCCCACGAGATATTGAGCGAGCCGTAGCCGCATGCCGAACGGCGGGACTTGTTCTAACGCCAACGTTTGTAGCGTTCACGCCGTGGACGACACTTGAGAGCTACTGCGCGTACCTTCAGGCCATTGCCTCGCTCGATCTCGTCGATGCAGTCGCCCCTATCCAACTGGCTATCCGCCTATTACTACCTGAAGGGTCAAGTTTGCTCACCCACAAAGAAGTGGCGGAGGTTGTAGGAGAGTTCGACAAGAGCATGCTTTCCTATTCCTGGTTTAACGCGGACCCTCGTGTCGATGCACTTCAAGCCGAGGTGATTGGGTTGGTCGGTCAACACGGGACAGCATCTCGGCGCGCGATCTTTGAGAAGATTTGGACACTAGCGCACGAGCGGGCTGCATTGCACTGCCCACCAGTCGTGAGGAATACCCAGGCTCGTACGGCAATCCCTTACCTCAATGAACCTTGGTATTGCTGAGCTGAGCCGACCGAGGAGCAGTTCGCGCTCTTCTAACTGTTACGACGAAGCTAAGCAGCGATGTCACGAATACTTCTGTTCGCTACGACGACCAGCTATCAAGTGCGGGCGTTCGCCGATGCCGCTGAACGGCTAGGCTTTGAACTTGCTTTTGCAACGGATCGATGCCACACCCTTGACGATCCGTGGCGAGACGATGCAATCCCGGTGGAGTTTCACAACGAAACAATGTCGCTTCAGCGTGTCCTGGATGCGACCGCCGGACGTCCGGTGACAGGCGTGCTAGCTGTTGGTGATCGCCCGACGATTTTGGCATCGATGGTAGCTGAGGCGTTAGGATTGCCATGCCACGGTGCAGCCGGTGCTCGTTTGGCGGCCAGCAAACTTCGTTATCGGCAATGTTTGTCCCGCGGAGGGCTCCGGACGCCGGCTTTTCACGTGCTGCGACTTGAGCAGATTGAGCGTTGTCCTGCGTTACCGTTCGGCTTTCCCAGGGTTGTAAAGCCGCTTACATTGTCGGGTAGCAGAGGAGTGATCCGCGCCAACGACAAAAAGGAACTTGATGCTGCGTTGGCACGGGTTGCTCAAATGTTGTCAAGGCCAGACTTACGTGCGCTTCGTGATCCATCAAACGAGTTGGTGCTGATTGAGGAATACATCGACGGAGCTGAGTATGCGGTCGAAGGTTTAGTCGATGACGGACGGCTCCACGTGGTGACCATCTTTGATAAACCCGACCCGCTTGAAGGGCCATTCTTTGAGGAGACGATCTACGCAAGGCCCACAGAACTGGGCTCTGATGAACGCGCGTCAGTTGAATATGCGGTCGCAGAAGCCGTTCGTGCGCTTGGACTCCGTCATGGTCCAGTCCACGCCGAGTGTCGTTTGGACGCGGACGGACCGATCGTTTTGGAAGTTGCGGCACGGCCGATCGGTGGGCTTTGTGCCAGAGTGCTTCAGTGCACGGATTCCACAGGTCATTCCTGCCAGTATGAAGAAGTGCTGCTCCGGCAAGCCGTGGGTGAAGCCGGGCGTACGTTTCACTGTGCACCGAAGGCATCGGCCGTAATGATGATCCCTATTCCGTGCAGCGGTCATCTGAGGGGAGTAGTTGGTACGAATCTAGCGAGAGCAGTAGAGGGTGTTGACGATGTAATCATCACTGCCAAGTTAGGGCAGCAGCTCGTACCAATACCTGAAGGTGCAAGCTATTTAGGTTTCATTTTCGCTGGAGGACAAACGTCCGAAGATGTAATTGCCGCCGTACGCCAAGCGCACCGGCACCTCCATTTCGCAGTCGATAGAGAAATCCCAATGCTGTAGGGAGAACCGAGTGAGTGCTATCGAAAATCGGCAGGCGAGTAGAGCACTAGCTCTTGCTCTGTTCTGGAACGAAATCTGGCGGAAGGGCTGAGCCTTCACCGAAAAAGAATTCTTCCATTTGTTTAGCGACGAGCTCTTGGGCTTCCTTTTGCCAAGGCATCAGTCGGTATTCGTTGAGAATCATCTTCATCCGTTCTTCCCACAGCTTCCAAGCTTCAGCGGAGACGTTCTCGAAGACCCGTTTGCCCAGTTCACCGGGCCAAGGAGATTCCGTGAGGCCAGGCAGATCTTTTTGTAACTTAACGCAACGTACGGTTCGACCAGCAGCTTCTTCTTCTTCAGTAGACATTCTAGCTCCTCGCGTTGATCCTACCCTGCGTCGGCTAGGACACCAAATCCTCCTGAGGGGCGGCTCTAGATTGGCAAGAGGTATCAGCTTACCATTAGGGCGTTGATGGTGATACACCGTGAATTTCTGACCCTTCAGATACCGATTTCTTGGAGTTTTGTAGTGGGCAGTGATCGATTGTGTCGGCGGTTGGCAGATGCTTGACAAACTTTCCGTGCGGATCACACGACGGATGGTCGTGACATGCGGTGTCCTCGGCGGAAATTTTTTAGCAGCGATTGAAGCGACGATCATCGCGGCAGCCATGCCGACCGTTGTCACGCAACTCGGTGGCCTCACGCAATACAGCTGGGTCTTTGCGGCGTATCTTCTGGCAGCGACAGTTACAGTGCCACTGTGGGGCAAGCTTTCTGACCTTTACGGTCGACGGCTCTTCTATGTGGGGGCTGTAGGTTTCTTCCTGCTGGGTTCGGTGTTGTGTGGTTTGGCGTGGTCGATGCCTGTCCTCGTTGTGTTTAGGCTGGTCCAGGGAATCGGCGCGGGCGGCATCCTCCCCCTCGGGATGACGATTCTTGGTGACCTCTATACTATGCGCGAGCGGGGGAGGATTCAGGGGCTTTTTAGTGGCGTGTGGGGAATCGCGTCAATCGCCGGACCACTCGTTGGAGGCTATCTCACCGACTCCCTGTCATGGAGGTGGGTTTTCTTCGTAAATGTCCCGTTCGCTTTCGTCGCCGCGCTGGCGGTTGGTAATGCGCTCGTCAGTCCCCGCCAGTCGTCTCGGCCTCGCATTGATTACCTCGGTGCAGCACTCCTGAGCGGTACTGTCACACTGCTGTTATTGGCTCTTGGACAGACCGCCGGTGGTCAAGGGGTTGCCTGGGGAAGGTTGGCAACGCTCTTAGGTGGCGCGCTGACACTTTGGGTAGCGTTTATACATGTTGAGCGTCGCGCTGCGGACCCGCTGATACCATTTGAACTCTTCGGGGATAGGGTTATTGGGCCAGCGATGCTGAGCGGGTTCCTAGTTGGCGTGGCGATGTTCGGCGCAATCTCATTTGTGCCACTTTTCGTGCAGGCGGCGCTGGGCGGAAGTGCCATAGACGCTGGCTCGGCGCTCACGCCGCTACTCCTCGGGTGGGTATTGATGTCAATTGTCACCGGTCGCGTGCTCATGAAAGTTGGGTACCGGCGAATGGTGTTTGCCGGCTTATCGTGCGTGAGCTTTGGATTCTTTCAGTTATCGCAGATTGATATAGGGGCTTCCCTGTGGATGATACGAGTGGTGCTCGCGATCATGGGCGTGGGTATGGGCATGACCATTCTTACCTTGATCCTGGCTGTCCAGAACGCGGTACCGCGCAATCAGCTCGGAATCGCGACGTCGCTGGGTCACTTTACGCGATCGGTCGGTGGTGCCATTGGTGTGGCCACGATGGGCGCGATTGTGGTCGTGTCACTTCCTGCTGGCGGTGATGCCAGCCCACAACAGCTGACCGCTGCCTTGCAGCAAGTTTTTATGTTTGGGGCGTTCGTGGCAGGCTTCGCAGTCATCTCATCGTTCTGGTTCCCGAAAGGGCTACCTCAAGAAAGGCTGCCCGCCGGGGCGACATCTCCAGTGGCGAGTGGAACGGGAGAGACGGCGCACGGGATTTGACACGGTG
>JYMV01035799.1_pt1 | contig 11843 bp, 3 predicted proteins | sample 338911 | NCBI WGS metagenome assembly JYMV01 (sample SAMN03354496, study PRJNA234377) | hydrothermal vent metagenome | biome: Deep sea; feature: Hydrothermal plumes at the Eastern Lau Spreading Center, Western Pacific Ocean; material: Seawater | place: Tonga | collected 2009 | depth 2000 m m
GTATGTAAAATGATCTTTATAAAAAGCTACATTATACTTTATTCCTGAGTAAAGAAACAAGACCTTGGGATTAAAATTTCCATCTTGATCTACAATCTGTCCTTTGTTCTTTATAAAATAGTGTTCTTGGCAATTGGCATTAAAAACTATATTGATAGCTAGCACATATACAATGATTATTTTAAGAAATGTGGCAACCATTACGTCTGGATTCGTCTATGTATTTTCTGATCTATGCTTAAATGTATACTTTTTTGTCATTTATTTTGCTGAAAATGAAATATTTGCAAAAAAGACTGTAACTTTTGGATATTATTATTTTTTATGAAAAGAAGATTACTTCTTGTTTTTATTATTCTGGTTTCAGGGCTTAGATCTTATTCTTGTTCACCATATGCTGTTCCACCCCTAAACAATCAGCAGTTAGTTGGAACAGACCTGATTTTAGATTGGAGCAGTGCAACTGCCTGGGCATGTTCGTATAATATTTTTGTTGAAATTAGATGCCAGTCAAATCCGGGTGGAGCTCCAGTGCTAACCTCTCTTTCAGGCTGCATAAATAAGCCAAATGCCAGCACAATACCTTATCCAGCATCCCATATCATTGATGTTAGTGGCTTATGCCCTGGAGAAACCTATATTTTCCGTGGTAAGGAAACGCCATGTGGATCGAGTGTAGGAGGTAGCTCCTGGACAAGTACTTTTACCTTTACAGCTGGTGGAAGTAATCCATTCTCGGTTACTGCAAGCCCAGCAGCAAATATATGTATCGGCAATTGTGTAGATATATCTGCAACTGCTTTTAATAGTTGTAATCCATCTATTACATATACTTGGGATAATGGCGCTGGAACGGGCTCTATAGTAAATGTATGTCCTACAGTAACTACTACCTATACTGTTACGGCGTCATCCACCACACCATGTGGAACTATTACTGCTACGGATGTTGTTACAGTCACAGTTGATACCTTGCCTGCAGGAGGTGTTGCAACAATATTTCCGGATCACATATGTGTAGGTGATAGTACAGATGTGACATTAACAGGATATAATGGAAATGTGCAATGGCAACTTTCAGTTTCATCCTTAGGGCCATGGATTGATATTAATGGTGCAACTGCACCTATATATAATACTTTTCCCATAACAACAGAATTATATTATCGGGCGATCCTTTCTAATACTTGTGGTAGTGACACCTCTACAGTTACAGCAGTATATCCGGAGCCTTATCCCATTGTTGGGTATAATCATTCAGACATATGTATATATGAATCTGCTCAATTTATTAATACCTCAAGTATCCCCTCTGGCAATATTATTAGCTGGTTGTGGGACTTTGGTGATGGCAATACATCCACTGTACAGTCACCGACCTATTCCTATAATAATCCTGGAACCTATAATGTAATACTTGCTGCTACTTCAGATTATGGTTGCATTGCTTCCATCATTAAACCTATTATTGTTCATCCCAAGCCAGGAGCAGATTTTACGAAATCAAACGTATGCATGTATGATGCAGCATCATTTTCTGACATTTCAACTGTATCAACTGGTGCAATTACAACCTGGCAATGGGATTTTGGTGATGGGAATACAGGAACTGACCAAAATCCTTTCAATCAATATTCTTCTGATGGATTGTATAATATTCAGCTTATAGTTACAACTGATAATGGCTGTTCAGATACTATTAGCCAATCTATTTATGTAAATGAAGTGCCTCAGGCAGCCTTTTCATTTTCTAATGAATGTTTCTATACCCCTTTTAATTTTCAGGACCTTTCAATATTAAATACGGTAAACATACAAACATGGCAATGGGATTTTGGTGATGGTTCTAACTCAGTATTGCAAAATCCCCTCAATCAATATAATACGTATGGCACCTATAATGTTACGCTAACCATTGTCAGTGATAGTGGCTGCATAGATTCAGTTGCCAAGTCGGCAACTGCCCATCCAAAGCCACTTGCAGATTTTGCTTTTCAGGATGAATGTGTTTATGATGCTGCACAGTTTACAGACAATTCAACCGTTCCTTTGAACCCTCCAAACTCAATCTCTGAATGGATCTGGGATTTTGGTGACATGAATGCCAGTACAGAGCAACACCCACTGTATTTATATAGCTCCCCAGGAACCTATACAGTTATATTAATTTCAACTACTGATAGTGGATGCATTGATACGGCGTCTAGCATAATTGAAATTTTCCCTGCTCCTATAGCAAGTTTTACCCATAATGATACTTGTTTAAATAATACAACATTCTTTCAAAATTCATCTACTGTCACCGGAGATGTAATTAGTGGCTGGACCTGGGACTTTGATGATATGAGTTCCTCAAGTCAAACAGATCCTGCTCACCTGTATTCTGCTTATGGATCATATAATGTTTCATTAACTGTCACGACAAGTAATGGATGTGTTGATGATTCAACAATTGTTGTAGAAGTTTTTCCTTTACCCTTTGCTAATTTTTCAGCATCCACTGTGTGCCAAAACACTCCTCCCACACAATTTGATGATAATAGTTCAGTACCATATACGACAATTGATAATTGGCAATGGGATTTTGGAGATGGCAGTGGCACTTTCGTTTCAAGTGGTAGCACTTCCTATGCTTTTGCGGACAGTGGAACTTATACAACCACCTTAATTGTTATGACAGATGTTGGTTGTACTGATGACACAAGTGTAAGCCTTATTGTTAAAGCTAAGCCAAATGTTTTTTTCTCTTCAGATATAACCAAGGGCTGCATTCCTGTTTGCGTTAATTTTTCGGATAGCTCCATAGCAAACCAGGGTAATATTGTTAGCTTGGAATGGGATTTTGGAGATGGGTCTTTTGGATCAGGTGATTCAACTTTTCATTGTTTTGGTAATCCAAAAAAATACACGGTCCAGCTATTTGACATACAATTGATCGCAGAAAATTCAAATGGCTGTTTTGACACATTAAGGCAAAATCAGATGATAACCGCCTGGCCTTTACCTGTTGCAGATTTTACAGGAAATCCAAATCCCACTTCTATTTTATATCCTTATGTTAGTTTTACGAACTCATCATATGGCAACCTTGTTTCTCCTACAAACTATACATGGGATTATGGCGATGGTTCGCCCCTTAATGCAGATTTTGAAAATGAACATGTATATCCAGATCAAGATACTGGTACATATGTTGCCCAGTTGGTAATTGAAAACTCTTACGGTTGTTTAGACTCAACAACGTCTGATATTATTATTAAACCAGAGAACATCATTTTGGTTCCAAATGCTTTTACTCCGAATGGAGATGGCTTCAACGATGGATTTTTCCCAACCGGAATAGGTTTCAAAACTTTAGAGGCTTATGAATTGTTGATTTATGATCGTTGGGGCGACTTAATCTTTAAATCAGATGATTATAACCAGCAATGGGATGGGGTGGCTAATAAGGGCAAAGAAATTGCCCAGGAAGACACTTATGTATGGGTTCTTAGAACTGTAGATTATGACAAACAAAGACATAACTATATAGGTCATGTTTCTTTGATCCGGTAGCTGAGGTTTTTAATTCCTAGATGATTGTTGAGACTATTGTCTTCTTTCTATTCAATTAACAGGCTTCCAGATAATGTTGCCTGATTATTGGTGTGCAGCTGGAACAAGTAGAGGCCACTTACCAGATTGTCTTTTTCAATCGATATTTGATCTGTTGTAATGTTGGTTATTGTCATTTTCTTCCTTCCTGCTGCATCGTAGAGGGTTAGTGTGTGGTTTTCATGTTTCGGATTTGTAAATTCTATAATAATTCTATCCCTAAAAGGATTAGGATAAGCGATAAATTCTGACTTTGCTTGATTAGTAGAGGTTAGCCCATTTGTGATGCAGCTATTTGTATTGAGGAAATTAATTACATCTGACCAATAGGGTTCTTGTACCTCCCAGAATAGTTCATGCCCATCATCCGGAGGGGTGTTTTGTAAACCATCTCCGTTTGAGTCGTAATAGGGGTAAAGTATATGCGTGGAGTTTTTGCCCCCATTTATCAGGCTGTCATGTGCCATCTGGGCCAATTGTACATGATTGTCTTGTATGAGGTCGTTGGTAGCAACAAGGATCAAGATAGGATCATCAAAAGGAGACACATCAGCTATAGTACTATTAAGATTTCCGTTTGCCTGGGCAGGGGCCATAGAAATTATTGTATTCACTTTCTCAGGGTACAACTTCCCTGCTTGTAAGGTAAGAAGGCCTCCGCGAGAAAACCCCATTATGCACACACAATTAGTGTCTGTCCGTGGATCTTCTCTCAATGTATTGAGGGCTTCTGTTACTTCATCCAGGTGTCCTGAAATTGGAATGGTTTCCATGCGTTTTTCAGCCCTCGCAATATAACCAGCTTGAGCAAGAGCAATAGCTGTCCCTCTTAAGTCACCTCCTATATTAGTGCCCAATCCCCCATGATTATATAAAACAGCTGGAAAAGGGCCTGCTCCTATAGGGCTGGCAATATAGGTGTATCCAGGATTTTCAAATATTGAATCCAGGGTTATCTGGGAAGTAACAATGTTGGTGTTTATAGTTAACAAAACCAAAAACCACAGATTCTTCAGGGAGTTCATTTTCTTGGGTTTTTTGTTTCCTTTTTGATCAGGTCAATAGCAAACTTACTTGAAGACTATTTTCTTTGTTTCAATAATATCATTGTGGCTAAGTCGCAGAATATATATTCCTTTTGCAAAACTAGAGAGGTCTATCAGCTTTTGATACTTGCCGGAAAATTTGTTGAGCTTTTCCAAAAATACCAATTGGCCTGTAACTGATTGCAGCTTTATTTCCACTGATTTAACCTGGTGCAACTCAAATTCAAGGATAAAAACACCTTCATTTGGGTTGGGATATACGATCAATAATGTGCTTCCTTCCTCTTCTGCTAATCCTGTTTGTGAATTAACGGTTGCTGAAGAAATGAGGGTACAGCCATTTGCATCAGATATCGTTACAGTATATAATCCGGGACATAAGTTTGAAATACTGGATGTTGTTTGACCGTTACTCCAGAGATAGGTATAAGGAAGAGTACCACCATTGACAATAACGGAAGCGCTACCTGTACAGGTACCTGGAGCAGCGTCATTGGAAGTAGGGGTATTCGTCAAAGCATCTGGTTCTGTTATGGTAAGTGGAGTGGTGGTTATGCATCCTGCATCATCCGTAACGGTTAAGGTATAGGTTCCAGCAGGAAGTCCGGTTGCAATAGCCGTCGTTTGTCCATTCAGGTCATCCCATAAATAAGTAAATGGCGCTATTCCGCCACTTACCGAAGTTGCTGCCATGCCGTTATTGCCACCATTGCAGCTAACGTCATTTGAAGTGATGGAAACGGTTGGCCCACCAATGTTGTTTACTGATACTGTTGAGCTTGTCGAACAGTTATTTGAATCAGTAATTGTAGCCGTATAGGTTCCAGCCCCTAAGCCAGTAGCAGTAGAAGCAGTTTGCGCCCCCAGGTCATCCCAAAGATAGGTATAGGCACCTGTGCCCCCTGAAACGGTAACATTAGCGGATCCATCTGAAGCACCACATGCTGGGTCAATGGATGAAGTCGTTGCAATTAATGCTACTGGTTCTGATATAGTAATACTGCTTATGCTATTACAACCGATAGAGTCGGTAACACTTACATTATAAACACCGGCGACTAGTCCAGTGGCAGTTTGATTCGTTTGTCCATTTATATCATCCCATAAATAGGTATATGGTAATAATCCCCCACTTGCTGAAGTCGTTGCCGAACCATTGTTACCTCCGTTACAGCTAGCGTCATTTGATGTGATGGAAATGCTTGGCCCACCAATGTTGTTTACTGATACTGTTGAGCTTGTCGAGCAGTTATTTGAATCAGTAATTGTAGCCGTATAGGTACCGGCCCCTAAGCCAGTAGCAGTAGCAGTAGTTTGCGCCCCCAGGTCATCCCAAAGATAGGTATAGACACCAGTGCCCCCTGAAACGATAACGGTAGCGGATCCATCTGAAGCACCACATGCTGGGTCAACTGATGAAGTCGTAGCAAATAATGCAGTAGGTTCTATAACAATGATGCTGCTTATACTAGTGCAGCCGCTTGAGTCCGTAACGGTTACATTATATAAGCCAGCACTAAGGCCAGTAGCTGATTGGTTTGTTTGCCCATTCAGGTCATCCCACAAATAAGTAAATGGTGCTAATCCGCCACTTACTGAAATTGCTGCCGTGCCATTGTTTCCACCATTACAGATAACGTTATCTGATGTTATGGAAATACTTGGCCCACCTGTGCTGTTTACTGATGCTGTTGCTGTTACAATACAGCCATTCAAATCAGTAATTGTAACAGTATAGGTACCAGCCCCTAAGCCAGTAGCAGTAGCAGTAGTTTGCGCCCCCAGGTCATCCCAAAGATAGGTATAGGCACCTGTGCCCCCCGAAGCAGTAACGATAGCAGATCCATCAGAAGCACCACATGTAGGGTCTGTTGATGAGCTTGTTGCAATTAATGCAGTGGGCTCTGAAATACTTATGCTGCTCAGGCTAATACACCCACTGGTGTCCGTAACGGTTACATTATATAAGCCAGCACTAAGTCCAGTGGCGCTTGCGTTAGTTTGTGCTCCTGGGTCATCCCATAGGTAAGTATAGGGCGGCGAACCAAGAGAGGCTGATACCGTAGCACTTCCATCATTTCCCCCCTTACAGGTTACGTCAACACTTGCTGAAATGTTAACAACAGGGACGACATTGTTAACCACCAAAGAAGCAGTTTCTATACATCCATTCGCATCAGTTACAGTAACATTATAAGTTCCAGCAAATAAACCTGTCGCAGTAGCGTTTGTTTGTCCAGAAATATCAGACCAGACATAAGAGTAACTGGCTGTTCCTCCATTTGCAGTTACGCTTGCACTTCCATCTGCATTTCCGCATGTGGCATTTGTGCTTACAGGGGTAAGGCTAAGAACACTGGGTTCTGTAATGGTTATCGTAGAAGTTGTTATACACCCACTGGAATCCGTTATGTTAACTGAATACATGCCGGCAGCTAAATTTATTGCAGTGGAGTCAGTTTGTGCCCCTGGATCATTCCACAAATAAACATAAGGGGCAATACCCCCGGTAATGGAAGCTGTTGCATTACCATCGTTTCCGCCGTTGCAACTCACATTTGAAAAAGCGTTGATAGAGGAGAAGAGACCGCCAAAATCAAAGATCTCAACTATTTTAACATCAGTACAGCCTGCAGAATCTGTGGAGGTCACATTGAATAATCCGGCACACAGCCCTGTAGCAGTATTATTGGTTTGGGTTCCCGGGTCATCCCATAGATAGGTGTAAGGCCCAGCCCCACCTGAAACTGCAATTGTTGCCTCTCCGATGCAGATGCTACAGCTTGTATTTGTTAATCCCATAAGGTTTGCAGTAATGCCCGGCCCAAAAGAAAGTGAAGTGGATGCATTTGCAATACAACCCAAAATATCTGTTACCGTCAGATTATAAGTCCCTGAACATAGTCCTGTTGCATTTGCATTCGTTTGTGCCCCTGAGTCATCCCATAAATAAGTAAAAGGGCTGTTGCCATTGGATACAGAAGCAGTGGAATTTCCATCACATACTCCTGAACAAATTGCATCAGATCCTGTAAATGAGAGAGTCATCGCAGGAGGGGCTGTTATCGTTATAACATCTGTAGCGAAACAACCTGAAGTATCAGTGACATTAACCGTATAGGTGCCAACAGCAAGCCCAGTTGCACTTGCAGTAGTTTGTGCTCCGGGGTCATCCCATAGGTAAGTATAGGGTGGTGTACCTTGCGAAGCAATTGCTGCAGCACTTCCATCATTTCCGCCATCACAGGTTACATTCACACTAGTAGAAATATTAACTACCGGAACTACATTATTGACTACTATGGAGACTGTGGCAGTACACCCATTGGAATCCGTAATGCTACAGGTATAGGTATTGGCCAACAGACCAACTGCAGTACTGTTAGTCTGCACTGCGGGGTCATCCCAAAGATAAGTATATGGAGGAGTGCCGCTTGTTGGATTAGCACTGGCTTGACCATCAGCATTTCCACAGGCTGCATCTACTGAGCTTGTATTGATAGTCATTGCACCAGGCTCTGTAATCGTTGTGCTGTCAGTCCCTGAACATCCATTGGCATCAGAAATGGTAACGAAATAAGTTCCTGCACATAGGTTATTAATTCCTGCTCCGGGATCTCCATTGGACCAAAGATAGGTGTATGGACTGGTTCCCCCTGTGACTATAGTACTTGCACTGCCATCACACATACCGTTACAGGTGGTGTTCGTGGTTGAAGGTATGGTTAATGCAGGTACGGAGAATATTGTAGCAGAGGCAATAGCAGGTTCACTGGTACAAATAGGTTCCCTTACCTCCCAATCATAAAAGAAATAATAATAACCAGCAGAAGCATTTGTGCCTGTAATTGAAATGATGTTTGAAATATTGTATGGGAATACTGCACCGCTATTGTTTCTGTACATATCAGAATTTTGCCCATTAATTCCTAATTGCAGATTATTTTGAACGGGCAAGGGAAAGTCTAGTGTAATCCGGATTCCATTTGGGGCTACCGGAATATTTATATTAGTGTCCAGCAGGACTGTATTAGCACTGTTTCGGAGCTCTATGGTTCTAAAACCAGTGGAGTTTGTGTAAACCATTACAGAAACCAAGGTAGAAGGGATGTAGTTGTCAAAGATCAAATGACGATTTCCCTGAAAATATCCACCTCCCCCCAAACTATTGTCAGCAGGGCCACCATATATAGATGGGGGCGTAACTAAATCTATCACATAATAATCTGTGCTTATACTTAAGGATGGGGTCGTATATGAATTGCCAGTAGATAAAAGATTGCTTCCTGTTGAGTCACTGTACCAATTGATTGTACCAGTTCCCGAAGCGGATAATGTAACACTCCCCGAGCCACATCTGGATGCAGAGACTGCTGAAGGCGCTGTAGGTTTAGTAACAACCACATAGGCCGTTTTAATCAATGAATCTGCACCAAACCCATTTGTGGTAACCAATTTAACTGTATAAGTGCCTCCAGACATATAAGTATATGTAGGGTTTTGGCTGGTAGAAGTGCCTCCATCGCCAAAATCCCAAGTCCAGGTTAGTGGGCCATTAGTAGAGATGTCTGAAAAATCTACAATTCCTGTACATGTTGAAGTGGTATTAGCAATAAAATCTGTCGTTGGGGGCTGGTTAGGCATCGTACAAGTCCATTGAATTTCAAACCCAGCTTCAACAACAGCTTGGTCAGCATGGTGAAAGATGGTAATTGAACCACCTATAGATGTTAAGGGGCCCGGAGGCCCAGTAGTATTACAAAACCTCCCTAAAGAAGGAGAGCCAGTATTTGGGCCATCAAAGAATTCCACGTAATCATAATCACATGGGGGGGTGCCCCCACTTCCAGTTTCTATATCAAAGGATATAATATTTAAGGTTACTGAAGAAGCTCCTATAGGTGATATGGTGATTTCACAATCTGTATTATCCAGGTAATCGCCACCTGGTCCTCCATTGTCATAAACCGTTCCAGCACAGGCGGTTTGAACACTTCCGGCTCCAGAGCTTGGAAGGTTTACAATACAAGGCAAAGTTGAATCTACTGCAATATAATCGACTTTAATGATGGAGTCAATCCCACATGGATTACCATCAGCGATTAACTTCACAGTATAATTGCCATAATTGTTATAAGTATGGGTGGGGTTGGTTGTCGTATCTGTAAAGCCATCGCCAAAATCCCAATAAAAAGAACCACCATTAGCACTCTGATTTGTAAACATTACGGTGAAAGGGGCGGAGCAAGAAGATGAAGGGTTTGCGATGAATTCACTTGTAACAGTTGAATCAAATGGCAACCCAACTCCAACAGCATACCATGCATCTGTCGTAGCAACTACCTCAGGGCTACAAGCGCCAAATAGGTCAATTGCAGATTGAATGGCATAAAACCGTGCGTCTACATATTGTGAGTTGGCGCTTAGATAAACCGTTAGGTTTCTAAAAGCAATTGACCCGGCATCTCCCAAACCTATTCCAGTGATATTATAATTGTCTCCATTGTCATTGGTGCCGGAGCCTCCATTTGTTAAGATGTAATACCAGAAATTTTGGACGCCTGAGTTTGTGTGGACACCTCCATTATCTCCTGTACCGGTAGCCCAGTTGGTTCCCTGGTATGTATCAGGGTCACCATAGGTATTGGGGTTTGACATAGATCTTAGGGTAACACCAATATCTTCACCCATAAACCAATTCGCTTGGCTTGGTTTGCCATAAAACTCTACAGATGTACCAAATATGTCTGAGAAAGACTCATTTAAGGCCCCAGATTCATAGGAATATACTAAGTCAGCTGTAAAGTCGGTCAAACCATGAGTAACCTCATGACCGGTAATATCCAACGCTGTAAAAGGATTGTAGTTCCCAGAGCCATCACCATACGTCATACGCTGGCCATCCCAAAATGCATTGCTGTATCCGGAATTATAATGCACATAGCTTAATAATGCCATACCATTATCGTCAAGACTATTTCTCCCATAATTATTAAAGAAGTAATCATAGGTCATCTCTGCTCCCCAGTGTGCATCTGTTGCTACTTCATCCTGGTTTCCGTTTACATTATTCCAGAAATTGTCATTATCGGTAAAATCTACCGCATTCCCATAATTAGATCCCTGATTTAGGTCATATGTTTCAATGCCATTTCCACGGCTTGCTTCCCTTAGCCTGTATGTGCCTCCATTATCATCAGTAATAATCGTTTGAGTGCCACTATAAGCAGTCACAGCAGTTCCCGTGACATCGGCAATATGTATTTTGTTGTTTTCAAATAAGATGTTGCCATCAACAGCATCTACATAAATGTCCGCACGATATAATGGTTCATCAGCGTAAATATTAAACTTATAGGCTAACCTGTAGTTTTTCCCATTTGTTTCTGGACATATATACACCAGCTCTGGCTGGGGATAGTAGCTTGCCCTTGGGTTATTGGTTTGTCGTTTGAGCAAGGCTTCCTCTTCAGGCATTTCCCACTTATAGCTTGTGGCCTTTATGTGATCAAGGGCAAGTCCAATAGCTTCTTCACCAGAGAGAACAATGGCCGTTTTGAGATTTAATGTTTTAAAAACAGACCCATTTATTAACCTGATTTTCCCATATAATTCATGAACTGTATATCTTGTCCATTCAATTGGAATTCCTTTGTAAAACTGCCGGTACTGATGATGCTTAAAGCCAAGATTGTCCGTTTCAGTTTTCTGTAATTCAAGAGTGAATCCATTGTCAGGGTTTAAAATTTTATGAATCCAGGTTTTAAAAAAATCCAGTTCAATTTCCTGGCCTTTTTTAAATCGAGCAAATTCAGGAATCTTTGAATTGGTTTTCATTCGCACGAGCTCTGCTCCTGGAATTAATGCAGCAGCTTCTTTGCCGTAATAAGTTTGTGAATATGCAGTGTGAGAACAGCATATAGCCAAAAGTATTACGATGCCGCAAAACGTTAAATTAAATATTTTCATTTGAGAATTTATTTCAAGAAATCAGAAAGAAAAGGTGCAATTCATTGCTGAAATGTACCTAAACACTTTGATAAAACCAAGCTATTGTATAAATAATCTTTAAGTTTGTATCTGATGAGAGGCAAAAACAAATATCGAATTAATAACACTGAACTTTTCAAGACAAAACTTTTACATTGGGCAGGAAGCTTTGAAAGATCTTGTGTCCTGGAAAGCAATTCTTCCGAATCAAAA
>JYMV01033091.1_pt1 | contig 11841 bp, 9 predicted proteins | sample 338911 | NCBI WGS metagenome assembly JYMV01 (sample SAMN03354496, study PRJNA234377) | hydrothermal vent metagenome | biome: Deep sea; feature: Hydrothermal plumes at the Eastern Lau Spreading Center, Western Pacific Ocean; material: Seawater | place: Tonga | collected 2009 | depth 2000 m m
GGACGACATTCGTTTTGTCATCTTCAAGGACGGGAAAATCGAGAGGAAGTCCGGGGGCTCGAAGAAGCCCTAGCCCAACGGTTCATTCGCTCTCGAGAGGGATGTCGATGTCGAGAATTTCATCGGCGGAGACATCGACCAGTTGAGGTGGCGGAAGAATGAAATCCGTCATCTCGTTGGGAAGAGTGAGCAGGTAGGTTCCTGGCTGCGACACCAGGATTCTGTAGGCCTGGCCTATGCGGCCCCGGGTCACGATCGTGCCGTTGTGCTCCACCGCATCGAAGTCGGGGTGCCAGCCGATGTCCCACGGAATCGGCGTCTCGCCGTCGAAGAGGTAGATCTTGACCCCGATGGCGGGAGTCAGTTCCAGATTGAAAACGTTGTCCTGCCCGGGGATCACCTGAACCTGCCTGTAGGTCGGCTCGAAGGCAGCGTCAGTGCAGCTGATGGAAATGCTACCGATGGGAGCATCGAAGATGAAAACGTTGCCGCCACCCTCGCTTGTGACCGGCAAGGCACCGACGCCGGGCACGCCGGGGGGGCGAACCGGAGTCCAGCGGATCAGGTTGGGGAATGCTGGATACTGGGTTCCTGTGAGAACGGTGTGCACCTCGACCGTCACCGGATCGGGAAGAATCACCTCGGTATCGAGGTTCCCTTCCTCTCCCGTCTCGACATTGAGCCCGAAGCCGATCGGCAGCACAAGCAGCGCATAGGTCCCTACCGGCAGAGGATCGCTCTCCCAGAAATAGCGAATGCCAATCGGGTCCACCTCTGAGAACATCGTGCCGCTGGGAATCTCCTGGGTCTCCACCTGAACGCTGATTCCGGGACTGATCGGCCTGACTCTCAGGGTAAAACTGGAGAGATACCAGCCGTCGGGGATCACGATCGAGCCACCGAGCAGGACCCGTTCGGTGTCATCCTCCTCGACATGCAGCTGAATAAAACCGGTCTCCTCACCGATGTAGATCTGCTCCTCTGCGAGGACCAGCGGCCTCTGAGCCCAGTGGCCGACCTCGATACTCACCCGGTACTCCTCAGGCACCACCCCATCGACATGCAGGTTCGACTGCCCCTCGGGGAACGCCTCCATGTAGGGGATCCGGGAACTTTCGTTGACAGTGGTCATGCGGACAGCGGCACCGGGACGATCCCAGTCGCCAGAGAGCAGGATGTTCAGGGCGGTACCCGGGTCGAGGATGATCTGACGTTCACCACCGCCGATCAGATCGACGGAGATGCGGCCCCAGGCGTAACCATCGGCTCGGACATGGATCGGCACCATCGGGCCGGGGGGGCCGAGCCTGCTGTCGAGGACCAGCGGGCCGCACTCCTGCACCACCTGATAATCACCGAAGCAGGGCCAGCCGGGATTCGGTCGGGTGTTGCGGTTCCAGTTGGGGACACGGAGCACCTGGATGGCGCACAGTTCCTCTCCGGTGTCGCTTCCGATGACGTGCAGGAGCGGCTGATTGCTATCCCCGAGGAGGACAGCGACCTGACGGTTGGAAGTGATGAGAGGTGCGCTCGCGGGTGTGATTACTGCCAGTGGAGTCTCGTCCACCAGCGCCGAGGAGTAGTTCAGCGGATGTCCCCTGGGAACCGACACCGAGTACTTCCCGCCCGTTATCGAAGTCTCGAGCTGGACGATGCCTTCGGATTCGGTGTTCGACCAGAGAAAGAGTTGCCCCGATTGAACGGGAGTTCGGCCGCTGCCATCGACTCGCTGGACCGAGCCTGTGACCAGTGATCGCTCTCCGGTAAAGGTGGTCGAAACGGAGTTTCCAGAAGTTTCCGACGAAGGCCGCCGGCGAGAACTCCCCGTCGAGGGGGACCCGCTTCGACCTGTCGGCTGACCTCCCGGGACGTGGGAACTGCCGCGGGGCCGATCGCCGCCATCGACCCTCTCTGGCCTTTTCCTCGCGGGAGTTCCCCCTTGATTCCGGATTCGAAGTGGCCGCCCTCGACTCTCCCCGGAGGTCACCCGACGGGGATTCGAGACCGAATCGCCGTTGATCTCGCTGACTATGGCGGGGTCCCCGGCGGTGTCGCCGACCTCTCCCCCCGAAAGGCCGGAGCCCGTTCCCCGTTCCCCATCGACTTCGACGTGACCGTTCGATTCGAAGGAAAGGATGTCGGGGAGGGGAGCGTCGCCGAGGCCCGCCCACCAGGCGACGGCCACGAGCACGAGAAGGATCCCTGCGGCGGGAACCAGGTTGCGAGGATTCAAGCTCGGATCTCCTCTTCTGGGTCACTCTCGAGTGTATCCACTCCAGGTGTTCGAGAAACCCCTAGCGTCGTCGACCGGTTGCCGGCATCAGGACCCCGCCGGCAGCTTCAAGGGTGATTCTCTCACCCTTCTCCAGCTCCAGGGCTATCCTCCCCGAGGGAGAGACGAGGGGAACCTCAGTGTCTCTACCGGCATCTATCGTCACACTGAGGACCTCGCCATTACCCCATTTCAGGTCGACCGTGGCACCGAAGCGCGTCTGTAGGCCGCGGACTTCACCCTCCTTCCACGACGGGGGAAGGGCTGGCAGCAGGCGGAGCACTCCTCCGTGGGATTGAACCAGCGCCTCCGCGATCCCACTGGAACCGCCGAAATTGCCGTCGATCTGGAAGGGAGGATGGTCATCGAAGAGGTTGGGCAAGGTCGATTTGCTGAGCAACTTCTGGAGGTGGTCCTCGACACCCAGCCCATCTCCGAGGCGGGCATGGAAGTTGATCAGCCACGCCCGGCTCCAGCCGGTGTGACCACCCCCGTGGGCGAGGCGGAAATCGATGGAGCGGCGCGCCGCCGCGACGAAGGCGCTGGAGCGCTCGGGGGTCCACTGTTCACCGGGGTAGAGAGCATAGAGGTGTGACATATGGCGGTGTCCCGGTTCCACCTCGACTACCGGACCTGACCACTCGAGGATGCGTCCGTCCGATCCGATCCGAGGTCGTGCGAGTTTTTCGCGGCTCGCCCTGACCCGGTCGACAAGATCCTCCTTTTTGTCGAGGACCCGCGCTGCTTCGAGGGTACAGGTGAAGAGGTCCCAGATGATCTCCTGATCCATCGCGTTGCCCATGCCGACATCGGCAACCTGGCCATCGGGCGTCCGGTACCTGTTCTCCGGCGAGGAGGTCGGGCCCGAGACGAGCAGTCCCGTCCTGGGGTCGACGCAGAGGTAGTCGAGGAAGAACTCGCACGCTCCTGCGAGAACGGGCCATGCGCGATCGCGCAGGAAAGTCTCATCGCCAGTGAACTGGTAGTGTTCCCACAGGTGTCGGCAGAGCCATGCCCCTCCGAAGGGCCACAGGCCCCATACCGTTCTACCGATGGGCACGGTGAAGGCGTGGATGTCGCTGGTGTGATGGACGACCCAGCCATCTGCGCCATAGAGTTCCCTCGCCGTCTCCCCACCACGCGCCACCAGTCGGTCGATGAAATCGAAGAGCGGTTCGTGACACTCCGGCAGCCCGGTCAACTCGGCGGGCCAGTAGTTCATCTGCAAATTGATGTTGGTGTGGTAGTCGCCGTTCCAGGGCGAGGAGATGTGATGGCTCCAGATTCCCTGGAGATTCGCGGGCTGGCTGCCGATGCGTGATGAGGAGATCAGCAGATAACGTCCAAAGTCGAAGTAGAGAGCAAACAGATCGGGGTCGACTTCTCCGCCTCGAATTTTCTCGAGACGTTCATCGGTAGGAATGAGGCGGGCGTCGTGGCCGCCGAGATCGAGGGAACAACGGCTGAAGAGGTTGCGAAAATCCTCGAGATGGCGCTCACGCAACCGGTCGATGGAAACGGCGCGATCGATGGTCGGACCGCCATCGGATGTGCTGGAAAAATCGCTGGTGACACCGAGCAGAAGGAGCAGGGAATCGGCCCCTCGCACCTTGATCTCTCCCCGCTCGGTACGGGTCACCCCCCCCGACGGGATCACCTCGACGCGGGAGTTGAAGGAGACTCCCGGGTGTTTCCCGCCATGGCTGGCACGCCCCTCCATCGAGATCGCCTTGCCCGAAAGGGACATCACGCGGGCATCGGCGGGGCGGCCGAGGGAAACGACGCCGGTGATCTTGCCCGGTCGGTCGCAGGAGATTCTCACCACCAGCAGGTTGTCAGGGGCACTCGAGAAGATCTCCCGGTGATAGGTGGCATCGCCGATTCTGAACTCCTCGTGAACGGTCGCCTCGTCGAGATCGAGCCAGCGGCTATAAGCCTCGATGGCCCCACGTTCGCCGGTGGCAAAGCGAAGGTCTCCCAGGGTCTGGTAGGAGCGCGTCCAGCGCTCGCTCATAAACTCCTTCTGAAGAAGTGCCTGGGCCTTGACCACCTCACCCTCGAAGATGAGGCGACGGGCCTCATCGAGATGAGCAACCGCTCCGTGGCGAAGGCGATCCTGGGGGCTCCCCGCCCAGATGGTGTCCTCGTTCAGTTGCAGGTGCAGTTCCGCCGGCCCACCGAGAACCATCGCGCCGAGATGGCCGTTGCCCACCGGCAGGCCCATGGTCCAGACCTTGCCGGCAGGTCTGCGGTACCAGAGGATCCTGCCATCGGTCGGCGGTGTCGAAGCACTACCGATGAACTGCCCGCCACCGGCGGCGATGGCTCCTGCGCCCTGGGTCGAGAGGTACTTCCGGGCGAGTAGTTTTCCCTGCAAGGTGCTGGGGTCCACCGGCCATCTCGCCCAGCTCTCGTCGTCCCCTGCCCGCACCTGCCAGCTGCCGCCGGCGAGGGAGATCTCGCCACCGGGGCCGACGAGTGCGAGGTTGCCCGAGCGGATACCCGCGGCACCGCCCCTGTTGTAAATTCTCACCGCCAGCAGATTGGCCGCTCCGGCAACGACCGCCGCCGCTGGCACCGGGTAGATGCGGTCCTGGTTCCAGGCGCTCGCCCCCCCTGGCTCCATCGCACCGAGCCCGCCGATCCTGGTGCCGTTGAAGAAGGTCTCATCGGCGTCATCGATTCGCCCGACGATCAGCGTCAGGTCGTGGCCCTTCCAGTTCTCGGGTACCACCACGAAAGTGCGGTACCAGCCGTGGCCGCCGTTCTCAGCGAGAGAACTGCCCTTCCAGTCACCGGGTACCGGCAACAGGGACCAGTCATCGGCAGCAAGGTTCAGGGTTGGGAGAAAACAGAGGAGAAAGATGGTGCAGGGGACCAGTCGGGCTCTCATCGGCACTCCTGTCTGAGATCGCTTCTCGAACGCTGCGGAGGGAAGACCATGGCGGCATCTTCGATCTTTCACCCTCCCCTAGCAAGAGCGAGGGAACCCACCTCTGCCGTCCACAAATAACCACGGGGCGAAGAAGGTCACCCTTCTTCGCCCCGTGGTTGCTGTCAATAGCACGGTGAACTACCGCGCGTACCTCACCTGTCAGCCATAGGGCCGGGTGCGCGGCGTCGAGACCGCCTTGCCCGCCATTAACTCGTCGAGCGCCTGGACGACGTAATTGTTGCCGCTCTTGCGATCGTCGATCGCTCCCTGGTAGAGAACTTCGCCATTCTTGAGCACGAACATGTGCGGAGTTCGCTTGGCGCCGAAGAGCTTGCCGACCTTGCCGTTGAAGTCGGTGAGGATCGGATGCTTGATGTCGAATTCACTGCGGAACTTCTTGAGACCCTCGACGGTATTTTTTGACGTCGAGCAAACCGCCAGCCAGACGACTCCCTTGTCCTTGAACCTCTTGACGATGCCCTGGATGTTCTTGCTGTTCTTCTTGCTGTAGTGAGGACGCACCGCCGGGCAAGCGGACTCGGTCCACTCGATGACGACATACTTGTCCTTGATATCGGCGAGTGTGAACGCCTTGCCGTCGAGATCCTTCAGAGTGAAGTCGAGTTTCTTCGCCTCTGTCTTTGCGTCCTTTGAACCGTCCTGAGCGGCGACTACGCCGCCGATGAGCGCTACACCAAGGATGAGCGCGACCAGCTTCTTCATCGCGGGCCTCCGTATCTACTTTCTTGAATCCAGTTCATTCCGTCTGACTGACAACCTCCAGCTCAGGAGGCAACGAGCAGCGTCACCCTATCTTCTACCCTTGGGCTTGCCTCTTCCAGAGGGAATTCCCCTGACCGTGATCGCTTTCTTCGCCGGGACAATCCCCTTTGCCTTGCCAATTGAGGGGACCAGGAGGCAGCCGAGCTGGGTCAGGTCAAAGTTGACTCCCAGGTCCTCAACTTCTATCCGCGCCTCCCATGTCGAACCCTGACCATTCCTGGAAGATCGCAAATTTCTGACCACCGCCTCGCGACTGTGCCCTGTAGGCAGGTCATGGGCGAAAACCTTCCAGCTCTCCTGGGGGCCGCGGGCCTCCGCGACCTTCCGCCACCAGCGAACGATCCAGGTCCCTCCCTCGATCCGTCCGCCCACCTCGGAGGGTTTCAGAGGACCCCACTTCTGCTCCACCACGAGGCTGGGTTCCTTCGACGGGGGAACGGGATACTGAATCTGCCAGTGATCGAGGATCCCCTTCCCGAGCATCGAGGAATTCGTCTCCTCGGCGACTGCGAGTTCGAGGGAAACCTCGCTCTTGCCGTAGATGCAGATCTTCTCGCACACCTGCCACTCGACGGTCGCTTCCAGACGGACCGATTTCGCCGCCACTTCAGCAGGGGGAGTGATCCGCGCTCGAAGAAGAAAGGCGCCCCGATAGCCATAGACAACCAGGTCACCCGGCTCGACCAACCGCTCGGGCACCGGCCACTCGAGCTTCCCGGCGGTGAAACCGGTCGGCAGCTTCCACGCCACAATCGGACCATCGCCGCCATCCCGGGGGCTGTGCCAGTAGCCGTGCCAGCCCGGGTCCGGCTCGACCCTGAGGCCGACCCAGAAGGCTTTTCCAGGCACGAACGCCTCGACCTCGGCGAGGAGTTGCACTCGACAGGGATCAGCCTCCTCGAGGAGATCATCCTGGCCGCCGAGGCCGACCGGCATCATCAAGAACAAGGGGAGGATCAGGAGAGAACCGTGAAGCATTCTGGGCGTCACCTCGCCTCCAATCAGGTCGAACCATCTCGTCTTGCCTGGCCCGAGGGACAACTGCCGAAATTACTATCCACTGAACCCTGAAGGAAGGGGTCCGCACCCGATGGATGCGGACCCCCTCCCCAGCGACGACGAAACGGCTCTAGGTCTTGCCGTCTCGGTTTTCCTTGCGGTACTTCTCGAGGGTTGCACGAATTTCGTCACCCATCCTGCCATCGTCGGCGTATCTGACTGCCTTCTTCTGCCACTTCAGGGCCTTGCGAAAGTCGCCCTTCTCGTAGTGGACCCGGGCGAGGGTGTCGAGAATCGAAGCATCTTTCCCCAAAGTGAGGTCGTTGGCGCGCTCGGCGGCATCCATCGCCAGGTCCAGATCGCGTTCCTTGATGGCCTTGTCATCGGCGATGGTCCAGGCGATCTGGTTGAGAACCATGTGGTTGTCATCGTTCTCGCTGACGAGGACACGGCCGAGGGCGTAACCCTCCTCGTAACGGCCGAAGCGAGTGAGAAGGTAATCAAACTTCTGCATCTTCAGAGAGAGATTGTCCGGGAACTTTTTGATCGCCTCATCGAGGATGGCGATGGCGCCGTCGGCATCGCCCGTACTCGTCGCTTCGCCGAGAGCGCGCCGAATGCGCGTCATCTCCTTCTGGGCCGCTTGCCCCTCGTCGTAGACCTTGCGCGCGGCATCCCGATCCCAGGTGCCGGCGAGGACCGCCTCTAGAGGAGCGTCGAGTTCCATCGGATGGCCGATCCATTCGATCTTGCCGCCCTTGCCGATGATGAAACTGCTCGGAATCCCGCGCCTACCGGCGGCGGTGAAAACCTCGTTCTTGACCGATTTGTCGGGATCCGTGGCGACGGTGAACGCCATCGCCTGGGCCCACGTCTTGCCCTCGACGCTGCTCGATTTCTTCATGAATTCCGCGACGGTATCGAGTTCCTCATCGCTGATGGCGAGAACGGTGACCTGATTCTTGTACTTGGCCTGAACTTCGCTGAGGTGCGGCACGGCACCCCGGCAGGGACCTCACCAGGTCGCCCAGAACTCCAGGATATAGACCCGGTTCCTGTCGAGAGCGGACACCTCATCCCCCTGGAGGAAGTGAGAGATCTTCATCGCCGGAAGCGAGTCTCCGATCGAGATGACGGGCTCATCGGCGATGGCAACGCCGCCGGTGAGGGCGAGAAGCATCGCCGCAAGGAACAACTTGCGCATCGGGTCTGCCTCCTTCTTGGGCTGGTAACCTGCCGCCTGCGAGTTGCCGCCGACGATCAGCGCAGATTGTCGCCTCCAGGCGCCTTCGGGGCAAGGCAGCCCGAGAGGCACTACTCGGCGGGAACCGCCTCGAAGAAGGCGCTGGCGCGGAAATAATCCGGCTCTCTCGGCTTCCACTGTTCAACAACGTCCTGGGAGCCCATATCAAAGAAGGTCACCACATGGCCGACATCGACCCTCTTGGAGAAACCCTCCCGCCAGCGGCTCACCAGGGCGGCGTTGACACCGAGGTGGGGCCACAGAACCTTGCCATCAACATCCCGCAGCCGCAGAAGCGCCACAAAGGGGCCCGCTGGCCCGGCGACGATTTCGCTGCCCGCCTCACCAGCAGTGGAGTTTGCCTCGACCTGTGGAACGTCGAGTGCCACCAGATAGAGCGGGTCGACTGCCCCATCGTCGCGACGGAGCCGACAACGACCGAGGCGGCTGAAGATCCTCGGATACCTCGATTCACCCGGCTTGTACCTATCCCCCATCGATGAGGTGATGGAAAATTCGAGACCGGGAAAGAGCTCGGCGGCAATCTCCTCGAAGCTCGCCACCGTCGATACCGGGTGCAAATCCATCTCACCGCTGATCTGACCACTGAAGAAATCCCCCACCTCCTGGAAATCACCGGGGAAGGGCAGACATCGGACCAGAGAACCGGAGGGAAAAGACGTGCCGTCAGCCTCGAAGTGGTGAGCCGGGAACTCCTTGCCCTCCCCCACCACCTCCAGCGAGAAGGCGATCAGAACCCGTTCTGAATAGGGGGTCGTCACCCAGGTCCGATAGCCATCGAAGCCCAGGGCCAGCGCCCCGAGGAGGACCAAGGCCAGCAGCCAGCGGGCACTGCGGGAATTTTGAGCCATCGGCTTGCCCTCCACCGCCTCTGTGGACCCGGAGATCCTCTCGACTTTTTTCTCGATCGTTGTTGTCGAAGCAACGGGAGCCTAGCATGGAATCGGCAGTTCTGCCCGCTCTGGAGGGAGCATGAGGGTGACGACAGAGTACCGACCGATCCCCCACGAATACGAACGCCTCGATGAGTCCGAGATGGAGCGACGGTCGGCGGAGTTGCTCGCGGCGCTGTCGCGGCGGCGGTCGGTGCGCGCCTTCTCCGACGAGCCGGTACCGAGGGTTCTCATCGAGAGGGCCATCGAGAGCGCCTCGACCGCTCCCAGCGGCGCCCATCGCCAGCCGTGGCGCTTCGTCGTCGTCGATGACGCGGCAATCAAGAGCGAGATCCGCGCCGCCGCCGAGAAGGAGGAACAGCTCAACTACGACGGGCGGATGCCCAAGGAGTGGCTCGACGCCCTGAAACCCCTCGGAACCGGTATCGAAAAGCCCTTCCTCGAAAGTGCCCCCTACCTGGTGGTTCTCTTCGCCCAGACCCACGTCATAGGAGACGACGGCGAGTCGCGGCCCAACTACTACGTCTTCGAGTCGGTCGGGATCGCGGCAGGTTTCTTCATCTTGGCTTTGCACCTGGTCGGCCTCGCCACCCTCACTCACACCCCGTCGCCGATGGGGTTTCTGCGCGACATTCTCGGTCGCCCAAAAAACGAACGCCCCTACCTGCTCTTTCCCGTCGGCTACCCCGAGGAGGGCTGCAGCGTCCCCGAGATCGAGCGCAAGGCTCTCGCCGAGATCCTCGACTGGAACCGCCCGCCGAATGAATCCTGAAGCGGTTTGCTGTTACCTCTTCACGCGGCTACCCTGGGGGACGGTCCGAAACGAGGAGGTTCCCGATGTCCCCGATCAGCAAGTTCCTACTCTTTTTCTCGGTCCTGATCACCTGTGCCTTCCTCTGCGGCTGCAGCCCCAGCGAGGATGATTTCGACCCCGACACCGTCGCCACCGTCGGCGCCATCGATGCCTTCGGCAGCGTCGTCGTCGCCGGAATTCTCTGGGACAACCTCGACAGCGCCAACTTCTCCATCAAGGGCCAGCCGGGAGCGGAGATCGATCTCCAGATCGGCATGACGGTCCAGGTCGAAGGCAGGGTCTCCTCGAACGGCTCGTCGCTGATCGCCGCCGATGTCATCTACGATCCGACGCTCATCGGCCCCGTCTCATCGGAAGCCGGCGCAGGCGACATCAAGACCCTCACCATTCACGGCGCTGCCGTCGAGATCGATCGATTCACCGCCTACGATGGCACCACCTTCGATATCCTCGCCGTCGGTCGCATCTACGAGGTCAGCGGCCACATCGATGAGGCGGGCACGGTGGTCGCTTCCTTCGTCAGGGACCTCGGCCCCGAGATACTGGGGGTGAGCCCCGTCGTCATCCGCGGAATCGTCTCCGATCTCGATGTCGGCGGCGCGGGGGTCGGTTTCTTCTCCATCGGCAACATCACCATCGACTACAGTCAAGCGCTCGTGGAGGGGATCCAGGCGCTCATCGATGGCGTCGAGGTCACCGTCAGGGGCAACCTCGGGGCGACCTCCGATGAAGTCACCGCAACGAATATCTCACCGGCGATCGTCTATCCCGGTGAGGCGGCCTACTTCTACCTCGATGGAACCCTCATCCTTGATAACAACCAGTGGCGGATCGCCGGCTTCCCCGTCGACTTTCCCGCCAACACCTTCTACGACCCTTTCGACGGCGTCTTCAGCGTCGGTACCCGCGTCTGGGTCTGCGGCTACTACCGCTCGGGCAAGGTCAAGGCCGGCTGGCTGCGTCTGCTCGAGCCCAACGTTTTCGTCCACGCCGAGGTTGCCGCCACTGGCGACATCTATCCGAGTTCCTTCCCGCGGGTCGAGATGCTCCCCGTTAACGTCCCCGGTAAAGTTCCCCCACGGGTGACGATGAAGAATTTCGTCGATTTCGACACCCTGCTTATCGACAGCCGCGATGGGCTCGACCCTTTCACCCTCGATGACATCGCCGCCGGCGACCATCTGCTGATCAGCGCCGTCGGCCTCGCCCCCGGCTCCATCGACCCGCAAGGGACGCGCATCCTGCGCCTCGAGCGGGTCCTCTCGGTCGGGTCGGTCTTCCTCACCGGCGAGATTTACCTGCCCTTCTTTTTCGGGCCTGGTAACGACTCTTTCCGGGTCCAAGGCACCAAGGTCTTCACCGACGCCTTCACCAGCTTCACCGACTCGGGCGGATCGTCGATGACCGAATTCGAGTTCTACCTGGGCTTGTCGTCGGGACAGTCGCTGGGGAAATCGGTCGCCGTCCTCGACCTGGCCGATGGCGACGACAGCACCATCGACGTCGCCGATTCGGTGCAACTCCTCGACTGACCCACACCCCATCGAGCGCTACCAGACGTCGGCGGCCTTGACCCGTTCGGTCGCGCGAACCTCGTTGCCGCTGGGTGAGCACTCCAGGCCGATGTAGTCGCGGTAGCCGAGATCCCACGCCTCCTTGAAGACACGCGAGTAGTTGATCTCGCCGGTGCCCGGCTCACGGCGGCCGGGATTGTCGGCGAGTTGCAGGTAGCCGACCTGATCGTAGCCCTCGCGCAGCCGCCGGCAGAGATCGCCCTCGGTGATCTGCATGTGATAGAGGTCCCAGTTGATCTTCACCATCGGCGAGTCGACCTCACGGCAGATCCGTACCGGATGAGGACTGCCGTAGAGGCAGTGGCCC
>JYMV01006841.1_pt1 | contig 11840 bp, 10 predicted proteins | sample 338911 | NCBI WGS metagenome assembly JYMV01 (sample SAMN03354496, study PRJNA234377) | hydrothermal vent metagenome | biome: Deep sea; feature: Hydrothermal plumes at the Eastern Lau Spreading Center, Western Pacific Ocean; material: Seawater | place: Tonga | collected 2009 | depth 2000 m m
ACCGGTAACGTCTGGTACTTGAGGGCAACAGCAGGAGCAGCCGCTTCGCCACCCACGGGTGCCGCAGCTTCCTGGGCACATAATGGACTGCTGAAGAGCAAAAACAGGCAGAGAAAGTGAGACCCAACATGTCGCCATGAAACAACATCACTCAGCGGTTCCACCATCGAAGTAAAGAACCTGGGCTGGTACCTGAACATTGCGTATGCCTCCACCTGATTTCTCGTCCCCTGGAGCCCACTGTTCCGAAGGCTCTGGCACTTTAACTACTTAGATTCTAGCCTACTCCAGCGAATGATGGAGCCTGAATCGGCCCAGATCTGAAGACGATTCCGATAATTCCTATCATACGGATGAAACGGCTTTGTTGTCAACTTAAATACCTTGTACCACAAGCATTTACATGCGAAAACAAGCTGTTGCTGACGCCCCTGAGCTGGCCATTCGGTGGACCCCTTGATGACGCGACTCTACACCAATGCCGTCATGCAACAGCACTTGACGGGTCGCCATCCGGAATGCCCCGCTCGACTGGATGCCATTGACCAGCGACTAAAAGGGGGCTTGCCGGCAGGGGTCGTGCGGCAAACCTCCTGGTCACCAGTTGACCCATCCCAGTTGCAACGCATTCACCCCTCTTCTTACCAGCAGCAGGTCCAAACACTTTGTGAAGCGGGCGGCGGCGCACTGGACCCGGATACGATCGTCAGTCAACGGTCTCACGAGATCGCTTGCCTGGCTGCTGGTGCCGTGGTCGATGCAGTCGACCATGTCCTCGACGGCCACGATACCAGTGCCCTCTGCCTGGTTCGACCACCGGGACATCATGCCCTGGCAGAGCGAGCCATGGGGTTTTGCCTGTTCAACAATGTTGCAGTTGCTGCGATCAATGCTCTGCAGGAGAAGGAGCTAAATCGGCTGCTCATTATTGACTGGGATGTCCATCACGGGAATGGAACGCAAGATCTTTTCTGGACCAGTCCACAGGTGGGGTTCTATTCCGTGCATCGCTGGCCATTCTATCCAGGCAGCGGAGACGATCATGAAACTGGCAGTGGTGACGGGCTAGGCACTACCTGTAATTTGCCACTGCCCATGGGGATTTCACGGCAACAGTACTTGGAACAGTTTGAGCGAACCCTGGTCGAGTTTGCCGCACGCATCAATCCCGAGTTAATCCTGATTAGCGCCGGATTTGACAGCCACTATCTCGACCCGGTTGGCTCATTAGGGCTGGAATCGAGTGATTTTGGTGAGCTAACCCGCATCGTTCAACAAATCGCCTGCAGCTACTGTGACAACAAGATCGTCAGCGTTCTCGAAGGCGGATATCACCTGGAGGCCCTTGCCGAGTCGGTCGAAGTTCACCTGCAGCAACTCGCCAGTCCAAACGCTGATTCGGGCCAGCAACAAACTCATCGACTACCAGAAAACAACCAGGTTCAAGGTCCAGATCGTACCAAAGACCAGGATGGTCCAAAGTAGCGGGCTCGCATACCAGCGGCGCTGCGGTTCAACGCTCAAACGGTTTTCCAGCAGCCGCTCCCGTGACTCCTCTAACCAGCCACCTTCTTGAGACGGTAAGGTGCTCAGTGAAGTAACTGCCAAAGACTCTTGTCCTGGACTATCCGCCGATTTACTCGTCGCCCAGGTGAGGCCACGCAGTTCATCGGCCGTTGCTCGACCGCGGATCACGGTAGTGATCAACATGGCAACTGCAGTTACCGCCATCCCCCACAAATATCCCCACCATTTATTGGTCCACCAAATGGGCAAGGCTTCCCAGTGCCAGAACGGTAACTGGTCAACAAAACGAGCCAGGCCGCAAATCATCCCTACTAACAAGCCGATGGTCCCGGCACTGCGATGTACCGAAGTCAGGATTCCCATCAGGTAGACCGTCAGCAGGGGAATGACTGCCACACCGATCAGTTGCAAGTAGAGTTCAACCATCCCCACTCCCATGAAGGGGATGTAACAAAACGATAAGGCAATTACCACGATGGTCGTGACTTGAGAAACCCGCACGTAATGCTGATCACTCGCCCTGGGTACCAAGAACCGCGCATAAACGTCGCGGGTAAAAACGGCAGCCAGCGCCGATCCAATCGAATCAAACGTAGAGATACCGCCAGCTAACAAACCGGCCACGACCAGGGCCAGCAATCCTTCCGAAAGATGGTTTTCAATGAGTAGTGGGAAAACAGAATCAGACTCCGTCAAACCCGGGTAGAGCCCGCGCCCCATAATCCCCAGCGTCACGTTAAACCACATCACTAGTGCCGTCACGGCAGCTGCCACCACGGCCGCCATCTTGACGTCCCATTCACTGCGAGCAGCCAGCATCCGCATTGACTGCGAATGGTTGACCACGCAATAAGCGGTCAGGGCAATTATCCAGCCGATGACCACTAATGCACCCGGTACACCCTCGGTCACTTGTGCACCCACATGAAGCATACGCTCAGCAATCTCTGGTGATTGCTCACTCAACCGTTTCTCTAAACCTGTCCAGCCTCCCACATCACTCCAGACGGCCCACCACAAAGCAAAGGCAGCTGCCAGCATCACGACCGATTGCAAACAGTCTGTTAATGCCACTGATTTCAGTCCGCCACTGGCCGTGTAAGCAGCTGCCACCGCGGCAATGAATGCCACCAGCCACCAGGTCGCCGTCCCCCAGCCGGTCAACAGGGAAAAGACCAGGTAGAGTGAATAAGCCACGTTCGCAAGTACATTGGTCCGGTACTGAATTTGAATAAAAACGCTGATTAGTCGCGTCATTGGACCAAAACGGTATTCCAGGTATTCGGCATTGGTATACATGCCCTGCCGATACATTGGCAAAAATACCAGGTAAGCCACCACCAGCCAGCCCATACTGATTCCAATCCACCAGGCCGAAATGTAAGACATGCCACTGCGAAAGGACTCACCGGCAACCGCCACGTAATCTCCGCTATCAACGGCCGTGGCAAACATCGAAAGCCCCACCATCCACCACGGCAAGCCACGTGCCGCCAGGAACCAGTCGGCGGCACTAGTCGTCTCACGGGATTTCCAGATGCCAAATAGAATGATCGCCCCATTGATGCCCAGAACCACGGTCCAGACCAGGGGACTCATTGGTCATTCCTCGCTGCATCCGTGTCCTGCATCACGGCTGCCAGTTGTGTCCGGGCAGCTTCCTGCATGTGAGTCAGAGATTCTTCCGGGCTAAGCGATTTCGGCGGTCCCACCAGGTGATAATTCCCGTAACGATCCTCGCCCCGGACCAGTACACCGGTCGGCGCTTCATTTCCGGTTTGCTTCACCTGCGGTGAGATATAACGAATCGCGTAACCGGTGCGCTGCTGCTGCGACGTGTTGGGCCCCGAGCCATGCACCAGGTTGACGTGATGCAAGGACATCTGGCCGGGGGACAAAACAACATCAAGTGCCTCATCTTCCGAAAGTGCTGTCTCCACCTCTTGTCCACGACTAAGGACGTTCGTTTCGGAGTAGGTATCGCGGTGGGGTTGAATGGACCATTCTTGGGTACCGGGTATGACCCGCATACATCCATTGGCCATATTGCTGTCACTCAAAGCCAGCCAGGCCGTCACCACCTGCTGCGAATCAAGATTCCAGTAGGTACCATCCTGGTGCCAGCCGACAACCGTTCCCTGCCCCGGATGCTTGGGAAACAGACCAGCCGACCAGACAATCAAGTCTTCCCCCAAGATACTCTCGACTGCATCAAGGATACCCGGGTGGGTAATCAACTCATGGGCCCACTGGTAATAGAGATGCATCTGGGAAAGTTCGACCGGCTTACAATTCCCCCCCAACGCCTCCTCAAGCACGTTGGCAGCCTCCAGGTAGCGAGCGGCCTCATCACCACTCATTATTGGCAAGGGAAAGAGAATACCCCGCTCATCATATTGAGCTAAGTCGGCGGAACTTAAACTACCAGCCATATACATACCTCGCACCATAGAATCTGTTCGTACCAGAAATTCTAATCGGACGCAGAGGAAGCGTTGAGACCCCTCAGGAAAATATCAGTTTGAAACAAGGTGCTATCAATTCGACCACACCCCCCATCTCACGGAAACGGTTAAAGAATCACTGGAAGGCCAAGAAGCTGTTTTCAGATAACTACTTAGCTCTCTTCCTGTCACGATTGGCACGGCAAGTGCATCTCTTCTACTGGTAAAGAAGACGGTTCACCAGCGAACTGTTTAACAGCCGCCCCTTAAGTTCCCCCCAACAAAAACGGAGGTGTATTATGAATATGGTTTTTCGAACGTTAATTGTGTTAGTCGCACTCGCAGGACTGACTGAGACCGCCTCGGCAGCCGGTGGAATTCAGTTCTTCTATTCCAACGGATCCTATGGGTATGGCAATGCCTCTCACAACTCGCATCATCAGAGTCTGCAGCGTCGGTCCTACGGGCGGCAGGTAATACACCATAATGCCCATCACTATCCAATGAGCCGTTATCAACATGGGGCCCTGCACACGTCGCTCAAACACGATGCCTACCATGACCGCCTGGAACATCGTGGTGCTCACCGTAGCGGTGCTTACTATAACCCGTACACATCAGGCTATTATTACAACCCGTACGGTAGCCGTTTGGGTATTGGTTACTCAACGCCAGGTTTCTCAATCCGGATAGGTCGATAACCATCGATGCCATGAGTTGAACATCACTGGCCCAGAGTCAGGTACTTACCAGGTAGAGCAGATTCGTCGAGCAATCGGCGAATCTGTTTTACTACATCCGGATGTTCCGCAGCCACGCTGGTTCGTTCTTCGATCCCATTGCGAAATTGGGTATCAAAGAGTAGCACCTCGTTACCCAGGTGCGATTTCTTGTCTGGAAAGACCGCTTTCCATTTCCCCATTCGGACGAAACGCTGAATGTCGGCATTTTTTGGCAGCCACTGCTGCAGTTGTTGTTTCTGCTGCTGGTATTCCGCCTGCGCTGAAAGATTACGCCATTCGTGCGGGTCACTACGGTGATCGTAGAGTTCCTCGCTACCATCATAGTAGTGCAAGTAGCGCCAGCGGTCCGTTTGGACCGCATGGTTCCCACGGGCCCAGGTAATGACCGTCGCCTCCGGCCAGGAAGCCAGCGGACGGCGGACCAGTGGCAACAGGCTCTTCCCATCCAACTCCGGTTTTGTTTCTAGCTGGCAAGCATCAATGAGTGTCGGGAAAAGGTCAATTAAGCTCACCATACGGTGACAACGGGTACCGGCTTGAAATCCCTTGAGCGTTGCCGTTTTAGGTGGCACAATCACCAGTGGAACGTGCGAGGCACGCTGCCAGCCGGTTGCTTTACCCCAATGCTCTTTCTCTCCCAAGTGCCAGCCATGGTCCGACCACAACACGATCCAGGTATTGTCTGCGTAGGAACTCTTATCCAGAGCATCGAGCAACCGGCCGATCAAGGTATCGACAAAGTTAACGCAGGCCAGGTAGGACGAAACCGCCGGCTTCCACTGCTGGTGCTGAACCACTGTCCGATGTAAACCTGAGGTGGCGGCGATCAAACCGTAATCACGTCCCACTTTTCCCAAGTCGCCAAGATCGTTGGCAATCACGGCTGGCAACTGGACCTTGTCCGGAGGAAAGAGCTGATGGTATTTCCGCGGAGCAAAAAGTGGCTGGTGGGGACGAAAGTAACCCACGCCCAGGAAAAACGGCTTGTCATGCCGCCGTTGCAATTGCTCAATGGCCCAGTTATTTGCTTTCCCATCGGACATTTCATCATCGGTCACATCGACCGGACCCCAGTCAAACGTATTGGTACTGCGATAATCCCGGTCGCACGGCATTCGATTCAACGGCAACAGCGCCTGGAGCTTACCCGGCCCACGGTCCACGCGATGCGTGGGATTCTGTTTGCTGGTTGCCACTTCCTCTTTCGTGAAAGGTCCTCCGCTGGCTCCCCCGGAATCAGACGTAGGACCATATTCGTGGAACGCATTCTTGGGGGCTTTCCCGTGAAACAATTTGCCGGTACCCATTACATGGTAGCCATGTTTCCCAAAATACTTGGGCAAGGTCACCAGGTCGGTGCGGCGACGGGTCAGGTTGGCGGCATTGGTGTAAAGGCCCGTATGATAAGGTTGTAGTCCCGTCATCACCGCTGCCCGACTGGGACCGCAAATCGGTGACGTACAATGGGCATTGGTAAAGACCACACCACGAGCAGCCAGGCGATCCATGTTGGGTGTGCGAGTCTGAGGATGCCCCCCCAAGAAGCCCACCCAATCATTCAGATCGTCGATGGCAATGAACAAAACATTCGGTGCTGCTGCCCGGCTGGACTGATCAGCAGCCAGCAGGCAGCCTGGAAAAACACATAACCAGGCAAACAGCTTAAATCGATCGATCACTTCTACGACTCCCTCCCCCGGGTCAAGATATCACGTAACCCAGTCATTGAGCGCGGCAAAAAGGCTACTTGCCGCCAAGAGAAATCAAATGAGACTCCGTACGCACAAACAACATGCCATTTCCGACGGCCATCGTTGACAGAATAGTCTCGCCCAGTTGATTGCGGCCCAGTAGCTGGTATTCATCAGAAGCGGTGACCACGACCACTTCCCCATCACGATCCACGTTATACAACTTGCCGTCGACACAAATCGGCGAACTGAAGTAATTACCACCAACACGCTTTTGCCAAACCAACTTACCGGTCTGATGATCGACACAACTGACAATCCCTCGGTCGGTCCAAAGAAACATCCACCGATCATAGACTAGCGGCGTAGGGACATGCGGGGCTGTCTTAGTCACTCGATAGACTTCCTGGGCGTCCACTCCCGACGCACTGACCACGGGGCGCACCGCCACAACGTTTTTCTCCGCCGTCGTAAATCCACTACTGCCAATAACCAGGTCCCCAATCACGATCGGGGAACCGCAGGCGCGTTGTTTGAAAGTCCCAAAGGGCTTGATATTCCAGTTCTCTTTACCCTTGACCGGATCGACACTGGTAATTCCCTGGAAGGAATGCGTGAAAATAATCTCCTCGGGCCGTCCCTGGGGAGAATAAACACAGGGAGTTGAAAAACAGGCTCGTTTCCCTTCCCGGGCAATCTTCCAGATTTCTTTTCCTGTCCGTCGATCGACGGACAGCAGGAAACTGTCGCCTTCATGATCATTACAGACAATTACCTGGTCACGGTAAACAATCGGCGACGTGGCACTTCCATGTCCCGACTTAAATATCCCCAGGTCATAAGTCCAGATTGTCTTGCCGCTGTGATCACAAGCCGTCAGGGTCGATTCCTCCTGGGATTGCCAGATCACGTAAACGTGGTCTGCGTCAACTGCCGGTGTGGCACTGGCATAACTGTTTTGACGATTTTTCTTGTACTTGGTGAAATCAAAATCTCGCTGCCACTGAACTTTGCCAGTCTTGGCATCCAGGCAAAACAAGAACCGCTTGCCCATCGTCACATCCGCGCTGGTCACGAACACCTTGGCCTGCCAGGTCACCGGCGATCCATACCCCTGGCCGGGCAGTGGTTTCTTCCAGTTGTAATCTTCTTCGGTCCACTTGACCGGCACGGTCGTTGCGTCGCTGACTCCCGATCCGTTGGGACCTCGAAAGCGAGTCCAGTCTTGAGCTGTACATGGTGCTGCCATCATGACCAGGGCAACCAACCAAACCGAAACCCATCGTTTCATACTCTTACACTCCCTAAAACAAACCTTCGTCCATCGAAAAAAACTGGCCGTCAATCACTTGTCCAACACTTGGATGCGAATGTTACGCCAGCTGACTTGTTTACCAACACGCTCCTTGTGCTTGCCGACCCCGTGAACCTGCAAGGCAATAAAACCGCTTGATGTCATGCTATCTTTTAAGTCCGCGGCCGCGACATTATTGATCCACGTCTTGATCGAGTCTCCGCGGCATTCAATGCGAAACTTGTTCCACTGGTTCTGTTGAAACGCCTTGCGAGCGACAGGGTTCTTGTCCAGTGGATTTAGCCAGCCACGCCTGGCTTCATCGTAAATGCCACCGGTAAAAGCGCGCTCGGAAGGATCGATCTCTACCTGGTAGCCGTAAACGGTGCCCGCTGTCTTGGTCTTCTTCTTACCCTTAATCGTGATCACCTGATCCTCTTTGTAGACATGACTGCGGATCTGAACACCAGAATTCAATACCGGATCAACCTTGAATTCCAGTTCCAGTATAAAATCTCCGTATGGTTTTTTCGTACAGAGGAAACTGTTGGCCGTCTTGGGGACAGCGGTACCCACAATTTCTCCATTCTTCACCACGTAGGTCGCTTCGCCACCTTCTTGCTTCCAGCCAGCGAGCGTCTTGCCATCAAACAATGTCGCCCACTCGTCGGCAAACGCCGCCGGTCCCATCCAGGCAACCACTAGCAAGAGGCTGACACAAACAGAGTTGAATCGAAACTTCATCGTTGTTTTCCCCTTTGATGCTGCTCCAGGATCCCCGTTACCCGCCGCTTCAGACAAAAACAGGAGCCTGGTCACTGTCAACAATTGTCCGGTTACTGTCTTTTTTGCCCAATTTCCAGATATAGGCATCCACAATGAAATGGTGGATATTAATGGCTGCCGCCACCAGTAACATGCTTTCTACCACACCAAAACCAGCCAGGCGATAAGCCCAGGGCAGACAATGAAACAATCCATAGCCCAATAACAGGCTCGAACCGTAAAACCAGAGAACATGATAGAGTGTCCCGTGGCGATTTGTCGGACGTTGCTTCTGGTCACGCACATGGAAAATCAGCACAATCGCCAGGTACTGCACACCATGAAAAATAGTTGCCAGCGTGAAAGCCTGTAAGTAATCAGTAAAGATCACCCACCAGCAACCATTGACCAGCAGCACCAGCAAACTGATCAGGGGTAACGGTTTTTGCTCTGCAACCCAAATCTTGATAAACAAAGCAACCGGCAAACCAAAAATCAGCAGCGGGAAAAGCCACTGCTTTAAAACCATCACCGCGCCATGGACCGTCGGCTGAGCCATCCAAGCCTCTGGCAAGAGGGCATATAAACCAAATCCCTCTCCACCCAAACAGACTAAGAAAAACGGCAACATACTGATCCAGCGCATTAGCCGCTTGTCGTTCAAACCCAACTGGCAACCCGACCGATAGCTGTACATGACCGCCAGCCCATAGGCCTGTGCTGCATAATGGTAGGGTGACCAGATCAGGTAGAGCTTCTGCAAATTAGTACCGAGATTGACCGGGTAGACCATGCAGAGCGTGGTCACCAGCAGGCAGACCAGGGGAAATGCCATCGTCAAGAACGGCAAGGCCTGGAAAGTTCCCGGCTTACTATAGAGACGTACGGTGGAAGAAGCAAAATGGGTGCTGTTACTGAGTAAGATCACCATTGGAATCCAGGCAAACCGGGCGTGGATCGAATAATCCTGCCCACCACCGCCAGCTGCCAGCGGAGCAGTCCAGTAAACCAGTCCAGCTACCAGCAGGCTCAGACCACCTCCAATGAGCAGATAGTCGAACAGCGGATGGACAAATGAATTGCCCAGCAGAGAAGAAGCAAAACCTGACCGGGGTGGCTGGTCATTCACGAGTTGCTTTTACCTCCCGAACCTTTGCCAGCCCAGCTTGTGCCGGTAACAAACCCGGTTCCAATTCAAGAGCACGCAGAAAGTATTGCTCTGCTTCAACCAACTGGTCCTGGCCCAGCAGGGCAGCCCCCAGGTTGCAGTTGACGGCTGGATGATTTGGGTACTTCTGCAACAACTCACGACTCAATTCTTCCGCTCGACGATGATCTCCCGTCGCACTTCGCATCAGCAAGGACCCGGAAAGATTCAAACTGGTAACTTCGTCAGCCGCCCCCGCTGTGATCAAGGCCCGGCAAGCAGCAATATGATCGTCCAACTGCCCGTTGGTCATCGCAATCTGGGCAATTTCCTGGTGAATTCGTACCCGGCTAAGAAAATCAAGCTCAATGGCAACGTTTAACTGGTCCAGCGCCTGTCGATATTCACCAGCCTCAACCAGTTTCGCAATGCCTGGATAATAGGCCAGTTGCAAACTGGGTAAGGTACGATCTCGACCAGCCGAATAAAGCAAACCCAGGACCATGGCCCCCAGTATGACGATCGCTCCCAACCAAAAACTGGCTCGCAGCACCGGTGGTGGAGCTGGAGTAAGCGAGGGTGCAGCAGCTGCTTGTTCAGATTCCACAGTCGTATCTGCTTCCGATTCAAACCAGGGTCAGTAAATCAAACCAGGATGAGACTTCATTATCCCCAAATCGAACCTGCCTTACAACGGCGACCCACTCGCAACCGTGGCAAGGTCGCCAGAAATACGACCTGACCCTCGTTCGCTGAGCTAGCGAATGCCCACCGGCCCATCTTTCTCGATGTACTTCACTTCCGGTTGCTTCTTGAGCTTCTCCACGGCAGCGGGACTGAAACTGGCTGAATAGCCGTTGATAATTTTCAAGACTCTGCCAAGTTTACCACCAAACTGCCTGGTATGACGCTTGGCCAGTTGCTCCAGTGTCTCCCCTGTTTTCGTCTTCCCATCAACAAAGACCGTCTTCTTATAGACGACGATATACTGCCCAAGCTGGTTAGGTTTCTCTTTCTTGACTGGACGCCGGTAGACCAGCACCGCTTTCTTCTGCTTTAAATCGCGGTCCAGCATCTTACGATCCTTGAGAAACTGGTACGGTTCCTTGTTCTTCCAATTCCAGCGTTTCCCAGTGACAAAGTGCTTCACCGGCAACGACGATTTCGGCACGCTAACCGAGTCTTTAACCTGGGAAATGACCTGCAAGGCAATGCCTCCTTTACTTGCCAAATGGGAAATCACCCACAGTTCTTTCTCGACCTGGTAAACCTCCTGGATCTCCACGTTCCAGCCACTCGTGGGAACTGTCACCTGCAAGCTAATCGAACGCTGCTTTGCTTTAGGAACAGCAATAGCGGGTCCAGCAGACGTTTGCAGGAACCCACCGATCAGTAATGTCATCAAACCGTAAGTCGTGGAAACCATCATCGTTTATCTTCTTTCCGTGTTAGTGCTAGTTGTGACAGTTCTATTATCAAAGCTGGCAAAGGCTGCGTCAATCAAACGCGCAGGCAACCTCTACTGGGCAGTCCAACCACCGTCCACAGTCAACATACTGCCAGTCAGGTAACTGGAAGCATCACTGGCCAGGAAGATGGCGGCTCCCTGGATCTCTTCCAGTCGGCCCCAACGTCCCAAGGCCGTGGCACCCACGATAAACTTCTTGGCTTCTTCAGTATCAGCAATCGGTTCATTCATTGGCGTCAGGAATGGTCCTGGGCAAATGGCGTTACAGGTGATCCCAAACGAAGCCAATTCCAGTCCCAGCGCCCTTGTCATCTGGACCACGGCACCTTTACTGGCGGTGTAAGGCGTTCGGTTTGCCAGTCCCACCAGTCCCAGCGTGCTGCCCAGGTTAATGATCCGTCCATAACCGGCTTGCTTCATGTGGGGCACAACAGCCCGTGCACACAACCAAACGCCATTCACGTTGATCTCCTGGACCTGCTGAAACTCTTCGTAGCTCACCTCATCAATCGGACCACGGATATTGACGCCGGCATTATTGATCAAGATGTCGACTTTGCCACACTCCTGGATTGTCCGCTCCACCAACCGGGCCACGTCCGCTTCAGAAACAACATCTGCCTGGAGACCGATTGCCTTGTGACCAAAGTCATTGGCGATGGTCTCTGCAGCCGCCACGACTTCCTCTTCGTGGCGACTCGCTAACACCACGTCCGCCCCGGCAGATGCCAGTCCGGCCGCCATGGCAAACCCCAGGCCCT
>JYMV01031781.1_pt1 | contig 11840 bp, 11 predicted proteins | sample 338911 | NCBI WGS metagenome assembly JYMV01 (sample SAMN03354496, study PRJNA234377) | hydrothermal vent metagenome | biome: Deep sea; feature: Hydrothermal plumes at the Eastern Lau Spreading Center, Western Pacific Ocean; material: Seawater | place: Tonga | collected 2009 | depth 2000 m m
GCGCAAAACCTTTTTCTGATTTTTTATAATTTTTTATTTTCATTTAAATTTTTACAATGTTCCTTAAATAGACGCTTATGAAAAATGTTTCTCTGTGATAGCGATCTGTAATTGTTTGATGTCTACCTGTTGTCGAATTGTAATTAATAATTTTAATTATTTTATTGTTCTGGTAAATTTCATTAGGGGATCTGACAGTAAGATAAACTTCAGCAGTATGCACTTTTGATTGATTATCTCTTCCTACTGATGAACAAGAGTCACTTCCACACACAGGTCTTAATTCGTTTCCGTTTACATCTTTGAAAACGACTTGAAAATCTGTGACAAAGGGAACAATAACTTGTGGTACACAATTTTTTTGAGTTTTATATCTTTGGCAATTTCTTTTCATTCCCATACCATAAGAATTTTTGACTTTAGGATTTTCAATAACTTCTTTAGCAAGATACATATCATTGCTAGTATTATACTTTTTAAGAAAATAACTTATTTTTAATCTTTCGGTAGGGGATGTGTTGTACCAAACCACGAGAGAATCTGCTCCTGAGCTATTATAATTATCAATCTGTTCTATTCGTCTATCCCAACTAAATCGATTATAATTGATATCTTTATAACCCGCGTTTCTTAAATCTCTTGCAATCATAGACAGAGAAGTTCGTCCCGAGTCACTGATAGCAGCTTTATCCAAAAGACCTTGATAAGACTTGCTAAAAAATTGATAGGCGTACAAAATAGCAGCTACACATATCATGCCAATTACCATGGCTACCATAGTCTCTATCAAGGTAAATGCAGAATTTTTTCTAGCTTTCATTTAAGTACAACTCCCAGATATTTTGCCTTTTTTCCTTTGCCGGTTTTAAAAATAAATCTAGCTGTGGTACCAGCAGCATTGACATATGCTCTTTTTTCGTCACCAGTAAAACATTTTGGCTTTCTATCTTTTCCATCAACATTGATTTGATTAGCTGCACTAAATTTACGTCTCCACTTGTTTTGTTGAAAATCCGAAAGCTTAGAAGTGCTTTTGGCATTATGTATGCATTTTTCGTTAAATGTGTAATTTGAAGCGTTATTTGGATCGCCGATCATATCTTCAATGACCATTTCAGATAAAAAATTGACTTTAGTTCTTTCCATCGATCTATCCATGGAAACGATGGAAAAGGTTATAAGCTGATTAACGGCAATAAATCCTATGCCAATGATCACTAAACTTACGAGTGCTTCAATAATTGAAAACCCTTTGTTTGATTTCATTTATTTTAATAAAATCCATTCATCTTTTTTCACGTTATAAGAGTAGACTTTTAAAATTGTGGCATCAGTCCAATTTATTTTATAACGATCTGCATTTTTTTTACTATAATTGCAACGATTTGATCCATTGGCAGTGGTAGTGGTATTAATTGAACACAAGATTAACATACCAAGTCTTTCTCCAGTATCTGGATCATTTTCTTCAGTGCCGCCCCTAATAGTTCCTTCTCTGCTAATACACATCCAGGTATTGGGCCAATGACGTATATTATGTCTTTTAAAAGTTTCTTCTAATTTCCATGGTTGCCTTCTTGGATCATAATCACAGTTTCTTCTTGCGTTTGCATCTCTTTTTGTTGAGTTGGGCGCATATTGATCAACATAATCTTCATGGCTCATGGAAAATATTTTTCCTTGTGCAAAAACAAAATTACCGGTCCAATGAATCATGGCCATGCCATATTTTCCACTTGAAACATCTGATTTTACTTCCCTTATTTTAGCAACAATGTCTAAGACTTCTTTTTTAGTTTCACGCTTTTCGATCCAACTGCTGACATTTGGGTATGCAATAACGACAAAAAATATAATTATTACAATAACAACTAATATTTCAATAATAGTGAATCCTTTAATTTTTTTCTGCAGTGCTTATAACCCCCGTTCCAATTAATCCCTCGATTGATTTCTCCATAGTGATCATCCCTTCGCGTTGTGAAGTTTGCATCACACTTGGAATTTGATGTATCTTATTTTCTCGAATTAAATTTTTAACTGGAGCGGTACAAACCATTACTTCAAAGGCACTTATACGACCTGATCCATCTTTTTTCTTAAACAATTTTTGGGTAATAACCATTTTTAAAGATTCAGCAATTTGGGCTCTAATTTGCCCTTGTTGTTCTGGAGGAAAGACATCAATAAGTCTGTTTATTGTATTCGGTGCTCCACTGGTATGCAAAGTTGCAAAGACTAGGTGTCCCGTTTCGGCAGCTGTGAGTGCCATTCCTACGGTTTCTAAATCCCGCAACTCACCAACTAAGATTACGTCAGGATCTTCTCGAAGTGCACCCTTTAATGCTTTTGCAAAACTTTCTGTTTGTTTTCCTACTTCTCTCTGTGAAACAATGCTTTTTTTATCTGTGTGAATAAATTCAACAGGATCTTCAATAGTAATAATATTTGCAGGTTTGCTCTCATTAATTTGGTTGATGATTGCAGCCAACGTTGTTGATTTTCCTGATCCCGTTGGACCCGTCATGAGCACCAATCCTTTATGTGCTTCTACTAATTCATACAATATAGGAGGTAAAGCAAGATTGTCCATTAAGGGAATTTTAGTTTCAATCCTACGCAGAACTGCGGCTGGGCCTTTAAGAGTTTTATAAAAGTTTGCTCGAAACCTAAGCTCTCCCAACATAACCGCGCAGTCCAATTCTTTTTTGGTATTGAAAATCTTGATCTCTACTTCACTACAACTTTTCTTCAATAATTCTTCGATGTCTTTGTTTTCAATTCTTGACTCTTTTTCAATAATAATATCTCCCATTTCTCGGTAGGCAATATTTGTACCTCCTCGAAGATGGAAATCTGATATTTTAGAGTTGCTTTTAGCTAATTCTGCAATTTTATTAATCATTGTTTAAAATAATATATTAAATATCCGATCAATAATTATATGTTTAGATTTAACCCTGAATTTATTCATAAATGAGGCTATAGCGATTAAGCGCCATAAATAAGGATGTATTCAACCAAATTGCAATCTGGAGGATATGTTTGATTGTGTGAAGTAAAAAAACAAAATATTATAGTAAAAGAGGCTAAAAATGGCTAAATATCCTTATTAATTAAGTATTATAGTGATATATAAGCAATAAAGGGCTGTAGATCACCTAAATTGCTTTTTAAAAGCTTACACAGTCGAAAATGAAAATATTGAAGGATAATCAAGTTATACGTTGATTATAGCCAATTACTCGGTTTATACAGCTTAACGTTGTACTACCTATGTGTTATTATTATGATTTAATAGGAATATGATTTTGCTCTAACACAACTCTAACACAACTCTAACACAAAATAACTAGATAAGCTAAAAATTGTTATTTCTAAGGATTAAAATATGCAAGAAACCTTTGATTTAAAGGGATATTTAAGTTTTTTTGATAAATTAACACTGCTTATCTATCTAATTATAATTATTTCACACTCTAACACAATTTTAATATTACTGTAATATACAATTAATTATAACTTTGTGTTAGACTTTAAACTTAATTAAGCAGTTTATTAACCATTTACCATAGTTTGTAAACTATAACACAATTATAACACAAAAAAACATATCTATTACATGTTTTGTGTTATAGTTTCATCACATTTTTGAGTGACAGCGCATTGAAAGAATAATTATTAAGACGCTGTTTACTATATTTCAGGGAATATTAATATTTATTCTCTCCTTTACAGCGAACAGTGTTGAAATGAGGATTATGGACACGGTTCATAAGAAAAATGGCAGACTGCATATCTATGTTAGACAGGATAAATACAAAGGTGAATTAAAATCCCATAATTGGGTAGGTAGAATTTACATAGACGGCAAACAAAAGATAGTTTCATCTGGCACAACTGAGCTTGAGAAAGCAACTATTATATTAGAGAAATGGTTTGATGATTTACATTTAAAAAGGGGACAAAGTAACAACATACCTAAAAAGGAAGACAACATATCTAGAAAAGAAGGCAGCATACCTAGAAAAGAAGACAGCATACATAAAAAGGAAGAAGAGACAGAAATTAACGATCAAAATAAAAGTAATAACATACCTCCAACAAGAGGATTAAAATTGGGTATGTTTGAAAAATTAAAGAATATTAAATTGACAAAAAAAAGTTTTGGTAAAGCGACAGCTGAACCCAAAAACCCAGGAGAAGTTTCTAAAAAAAATGGGATAAAAAAAATTTTAGGAAAATTTTTTAAAGCAAAATTTAGCAAAATGAGTGTCGCCACCGAAGAAATTGTCGGTATCGATATTACTCGTGAGGCTGTCCGAGTTGCGCAAGTTAGTAAAGATAAAGATGATAAATGGATCCTAGACAAGTTTTCTTATCGGTTATTTGATCAAGAAAAAGTTGGAGAAAATTTAATTGAACATAAAGATTATTTGTCTGAGGAAATAACTTTGGCTCTGGCTAATGCAAAAATTACAACAAAAAATGTAGCAATTTCTATTCCCGTTACCAGTGCAATTATTCGAGTGGTCACAAGTCCGCTTATGAGTGAAGAAGAATTAAAAAAGGCAGTCGAAACTGAATCGCTTTGGGAAAATTTGGTTCAACTAACTGATAATCTTAACGATTATTCTGTTTTTCATCAGGTCATCAATCGAGATTCTAAAAGTAACACAATGGACATTCTTTTTGTTGCCTCAAAACTTTCTGACATAAATTCTTTTTCGTCTATCGTAAAAAAATCTAGTCTCAATCCAGTTATCATGGATGTTAGGTGTTTTACATTGAAAAATGCATTCGACAATGTTTCACACCAATCAACAACAAAAGCTCATTCAGCAATTATGGAATTTGGTGTAGATGCAAATTATTTAATGATTATACATAATAATATTCCAATAATTACGGATGTTTTTTTAAGACCTCAAGAAAAACAAAGTTTAATTCAATCTAGCGAAGCCCAAATAACCCCTGAGGGCGAGAGTGTAATACGTCGATACGCTATGCAGATCAAGCAAGCGGTTAATGAATATGAGACTAAATATGAAAGCAAAATTCATACAATCAACGTGGTCAGTAGCTTAAAAAATATAAAAAAGTTATTATCTTTGTTTACAAAAAATTTGCCAAATACTGGTTTTAAAATTTTTGACCCTTTATCTTCGGTTTCAATTCCTGCTTATAATAAAGAAAAAACAAACATTATTAATCGATCAACGATAACTTCCGTTATGGGTTTAGCTTTTCGTAAATTGGATGTTTTTGGATATTATAAATTTGTTACCGCAGTAAAAAATATTAATCTATTACCTAATCGAGATGCAGTGCGACAACAAAATAAAATCAAATTTCTATCAGGCTTTGCTCTTAAAGGATTAGCCGGAACTATTGCAGGAATATATTTAATTTTAATTGGTTTGTCCTTTTTCCAAATTAACAACAATAAGGAAAAACTTATAACATTTGATCAAGTTCAAGGTGAATTTGATAGAGTTAATTCAAGATACTCTAAATTATTGAAACAAAAGAACGAAATGCAGGCAGCTTTAACACTTGGAGAGAAAATTAATTCTAATCAAGTTCAATCTTATCGTGCTTTAGCACAAATCACTCGAAGTGTTCCGGTTAGAGTGCAATTTACTAAGATAGAATTTGATGGTTTACAAAATATCAACATTGAAGGATCAGCGTTTTCTGACCAAGATATATTAAATTTTATTGGTAATTTAAATGCAAAATCACTTATTGAACAAGCATCATTAGTTTCAATGAATGTACCCACTTCAGATGCAGAACAATCAACATCAAACAAAAAGGGATTTATAATATTATGTAAATTAAAGGATGTATAATGGATTTAGCTGCATTAAAAAATCTGGATATTAAAGACCTTTTAAACAAGATTAAAGGTGCGGGCGCTGGAAATATTCTTCAAGATAAAAAAATATTAATCAAATTTGGAATAGGATTTGGATCCATTCTAATTTTTTTAATTATTTACTATGTTTTTGTATCTCCTGTAATTAATGAACAAAAAGCAAAGATCAATATAATGGATGAGAATCAAAATAAAATTGACGAATACTTAGCAAATATTGACACTCTTGAGGCGTCAGTAAAAAAACTTGAACCAGAATATAAAAAAAGCAGCAAATTATTTCATAGCCGTAAAGAAGTTGAAGACCTTTACCAAAACATAAGCAATTTTGCCATGACCAATGGTTTAGCTATTATTAATATACAAAAAGGCGAACCTACAGCGGTAAATAATCCAGTTGCCAATCAAATGTCAAATGAACAAACAGAAAATACACAAAATGAACAAACAGAAAATACGCAGGAAAACCAAGAAGGTTCTCAAGTGCTATATTATAAAATTCCAGTTAATTATAAGATTACAGGAACTTATCTTGGATATTTAAAATTTAGACGAGCGTTATCGAAATCACCCAAAGTCATTAATTTTGATAAAGAAATTATTACTGTTGAGGCAAACAATACATCGGGAATGATATTGTCGGAGGGAACTATTTCAATTGTAGGATTACCAGATGAATATAAAAAATAAAAAAAATCTAATTATTTTTGCTGTAATTTTTTTACTACAATTATTATATGCACCTAATTTAAAAGCCCAAGAAGTTAATGAAATTTATGAAGAAGAACTGCCAGCAACGGATCCGTTTATTGGTGGCGTAACTATTGCTACCACTCCAGACTCTGACACTGAGACTAATTCTTTAGGTATTAGTATTATGCAGAATATGAGGTTAGTTGGCACAATCTCTGGAGCGCACAAAAAAATTGCCGTATTAGCAATGCCTGATGGTAGAGTGATAAAATATGAAGAAAATGATTTTATTGCTGATGATATACAATTAATTGAGATTTACACTGACCTGATTGTTGTCTTGGATAATGTGAACGATGAGTACGAGGTTTATATGAACAGTAAAATAAGGCCACGAGAAGGTAATTAGATGAAGCAAAATACTTTAAAGATAATTTTATATTTGTGCTTGGGATTTTTTATTAGTTCATGTGCGACTACACAAAAAACACTAAAAGAAAAAGAATTTCCTCATGGCGAAGAGCCATTAATAGACCCTTCAGAAATTGTAGTGCAAGGGCGAAAAGAGATGGATGAATTGGTAAGAATTGGACCTAAACCCTATGATGCTGAATTTGATGTTAGGGAAGATACAAGAAGAACCATTACTACGGAACAAATAAGAAATTATGTCACCATATCCGAAGACTATGGCAACCTTAAACAAAATATAAATCTCAACCTAAACAATGTAGATTTCAGTTATGCCATGTCATTGATGGCTGATATAGGTGAAATCAATATTTTGGTTGGTGACGAAATTAGTGGAACTGTTACTGCAAAAATAAAAGACGTTTCTTGGGATATTGCTTTCCAAACTCTTCTGGATATGAAAACCTTAGGTGCAGACATTGATGCGGCCAACGGCATCATACGAGTACATACCCCAGAGAAATTAACTAGCCAAGAAACATTTAAATCTGCGCGCGCAGAAGTTTTGAAGAAAAAAATTGCATTAGAGCAATCAGTTGAACCTAAATCGGCTGATATATTCCGATTGTATTATATTAGTCCTACTCAAGCTAAAAAAACTTTAGAAGATTTATATGCGTCCCAGGGTGCCGAAGGTACTACAACTATGAGCAATATCACAATAACTGTGGAGGATACAACGCGTTCAATAATCGTTAGAGGTTATAAATCAGACCTTGACGTTATTGATGATATAATTAAAGCAATTGATATAAAAACTAAGCAGGTACTAATAGAAGCGTTTATCGTTGAAGCCAGCTCTACATTTAAAGAAGCCTTAGGGGCAAGACTTGGAGGTACCTATGCGAGAGGAGGAAGAAATATTTCAGGAATTGTAGGTGGAGCCGCGGCTGCAGTATCAGGTGTAACTTTAGGTGCGGCAGCTGGAAGCTTAGCAAACAACTCTATAGCGGGCGCTACTAGCGGCATTGGCATTCTTAAAAAAACGGGATCCTTTGCTCTCAAGCTAGAACTTGAAGCCTTGGAGTCGTTGGATATAAGTAGAACTATTTCAAGTCCGAGTATTTTTACTTTAAATAACCAAGAAGCCAAAATTACCCAAGGAACTCAAATAGCTTATCAGGTGACAAGCGATGGAACCACCACAACGGAGTTTAAAGAGGCGGCACTCTCCCTGACGGTAACTCCAAGTGTTATTGGGGATGGTAATGTTTTATTAGATATTAAAGTCAATAACGATTCTCCAGTTGCCGTATCTGGTTCAGATGAACCTGGAATTAAAACAAATGAAATCATAACAAAATTATTGGTGAGCGATGGAGATATAGTTGTGATTGGCGGAATTAAACTTGAGAAACAATCAGATAATAGAACAAAAACTCCAGGATTGAGCAAAATACCAGTGGTTGGCAATTTATTTAAAGGTAAAACCAGATCTGATGAACTCATTGAACTGCTGATTTTCATAGCTCCGCGGGTGATATAGTTATGCCTCGATTAGACGATACCAGCGAACAAAACATCCTCAATATGCTAATAGATCACGCATTGATTGACTCCAAGCAATTGCGTCAAATACAAACAATGAGCAAAGAAGTGGGTAAATCAAAATTAGAAACTGCATTTGAGCTTAATATTACGGATGAAAAAAAAATACTTAAACTTTTATCCAGCAGTTATTCTCTGCCCATTGTCGATTTAAAGCCCTATAAACTTAATGAGCAACTGAAAAAAATTGTTCCCATAAATTATATCATAGATAATTCTTTGGTTCCCTTTGAAATGAGTGATGGGACGTTAAAAATTGCCATACCCGATGCTTCAAAATTGAGTTTGATGAATAATCTTAAAACTATCACAAAAATGGACCCGGAACTCTATGCTGCTAGCATTACCGATATTAATGATTTTATCCAACGAATAACCGGCGGTCGTGAATCCAGATCTGATCTCAAAGAAATAAAATTGGAACAATTAAAGAAGAAGGAAAAAGTTGTTCCTATTGAAGTTGGAACCGAAGTAATAGTGTTTGGGGACAATCTTATTTCTGATGCAATTGGTTTGGGTGCCAGCGATATTCATGTAGAATCTTTTCGTAATACAGCAAAAATAAGATTTAGAATCGATGGTATATTAAAAACAATGGATAAATATACAAAATTTTTAAACGATAACTATAATGCGTTTGTCACGCGAATAAAAATAATAAGCAAATTAGATATTGCCGAACGAAGAACTCCACAAGATGGAGCTTCCACTTTTAAGTATAAGAATCAGGAAATAGATTTGAGAATATCTATTTTACCTACCAAAAATAATGAAAGAATTGTAATGAGAATTCTAAATAAGGAAGCTGGAGACAAGGCTCTGAAAGACTTAGGATTTGAAGAAATTGATTTAAAGAAACTAATGAAAGCTATTACGTCTCCTCAAGGAATGGTATTGGTGACCGGACCGACTGGATGTGGAAAAACAACGACGTTGTATAGTATTTTAAAATATATCAACAAACCCTCTATGAATATTTTAACCGCCGAAGATCCCGTTGAATATGAACTCGAGGGAGTAGGCCAAGTTCAGGTGAGAGAGGACATTGGATATACATTTGCTTCAGCCCTTCGATCTTTTTTACGTCAAGATCCAGAGGTCATATTGGTTGGAGAGATCAGAGATAAAGATACAGTGGATATCGCCTTAAAAGCAGCTTTAACAGGTCACTTGGTATTTAGCACAATCCACACAAATGATGCTGCCAGTACTATTACGCGATTACAGAATATGGGTACACCCAATTATTTGATTTCGGCAGCCTTGTCACTCATTATGGCTCAGCGCTTGGCCCGAAAAATATGTTCTGAGTGCAAAATGGTTGATGAAAATGTGACACCTAAATTATTAAATGCAATTGGATTATTGCCTGAACAATCTGCCCGAGCACGAACTTACAAAGGTAAAGGATGCAACAAATGCAATAACTCAGGTTTTAAGGGTCGGATGGGAATTTACGAAATTTTAGAAGTTGATAAAGAATTAAAGCAAGGAATTTTATCCAATTTAGGTCAAAACGAACTGTATGGAATAGCCAAGAAAAATGGGTTCCGTCCTATGCAAAGCATGGGTCATGACCTTTTGTTAAGTGGTGATCTTTCTTATACTGAGTATGAACGAATGCTATTAACCTAATGCTTAATTTTGAATATAGAGGTATTGCTGCAGGAAAGTATGTTGAAGGAGAAATAGAAGCTATTAACAACGCAGAGGCAGCCCATAAACTAAAAGAAAAAAAAGTAATTATCACAAAACTCATTCAGTCAAAAAAAAAAAAACAAGAAGTTAAAAAAAAACAAACATCTTCTTTTAGCTTTGGTAGTGGCGTTAAGGCTAAAGAAATATTAATTTTTGCTAAACAGTTCGCCACCATGTTACGTGCAGGACTTCCGGTTTTAAATACTCTCAACATGTTAGTAGAACAAACTAAAGCAAAAAATATGAAAAATATTATTATTACTATTCGTAAAGATTTAGAATCAGGAAACTCTATTTCCAAATGTTTTGAAAAACATCCTAAGGTATTTGATACGGTTGTCGTAAATTTAATCAAAGCAGGAGAAGCGAGCGGTAAATTAGATGTTTTTTTAGACAAAATTGTGATTGCTTTAGAAAAGAGAGAAAAGATTAAATCAAAAATAAAAAGTGCTTTATTTTATCCAGCAGTACTTTTGTCGGTGGCAGTTTTAGTTACCATTTTCATGTTAATGAATGTGGTACCAGTATTTGCTAAGATGTATGAAGGGATGAACGTTCCAATTCCGGGTTCAACGGCTGCCATTATGGCGGCTAGCGACTTTATGCGTTCGGCGACAGGTGGCGGCTTAACTTTAGTTCTAATTGTATTATTTGTTATTACGTTGAGATATTTGATTAAAACCCAATATAAAGTTAGAAAAGTTTGGCATCAATTTATTTTGAAAGTTCCTGTGTTTGGAAATTTAATTCAAAAATCAATTTTAGCGAGGGTTTCTTTGGTGTTAGGAAATCTTAGCAATGCTGGCGTGAACCTTTTAGAAAGTCTTGATATAGCAAAATCCGTTACCACGAATACGGTCGTAGTTGAGGCGCTTGAAAATGTTAAAAAAGGGGTTTTTTCAGGAGAAACGTTAACAAAATTATTTAATAAAGAAAAAGTTTTTCCGACCGTTTTTACTCAATTGATATCAGTCGGTGAACAAACAGGAAGTTTAGATGCAATGTTTGGTTCTGTAGCTTCCTATTATGAAGAAGAATTTGATACCGCTGTTGCCAATTTAGCAAGTTTGATAGAACCCATTATGATCGTATTCATGGGGATCACAATTGGAGGTTTAATGATTGCCATGTACGCTCCAATTTTTAATGTGGGGGCTATAATAGGCTAATTTTTTAGTGTTTTGACTATTGATACCAAATTTTAGGTATAATTTTAGTTTTTAAAAGTTAATTTTATTATTGTAGACTGCGAGCTAAGTTGTAGACTGCGAGTTAAGTTAATGGGGGGGGTAGGTAGAGATGAAAAATAAAAATAAAGGTTTTACGCTTATTGAACTGCTTGTTGTTGTAGCGATTATAGGAATCTTAGCAGCAGTAGGCGTTGTCGCTTATAATGGATACACAGCTGCTGCAAAAAAGAATGCTACTAAGACTATACATGCACAAGCAGTTAAATATATTTCAGCTGAAATACAAAAATGTTCTTTAGGTGAATCCAAATTTATGGGCACCAATCAGACTTGTCCTGCAACTGCAGCAAAAGCTACGA
>JYMV01025204.1_pt1 | contig 11839 bp, 10 predicted proteins | sample 338911 | NCBI WGS metagenome assembly JYMV01 (sample SAMN03354496, study PRJNA234377) | hydrothermal vent metagenome | biome: Deep sea; feature: Hydrothermal plumes at the Eastern Lau Spreading Center, Western Pacific Ocean; material: Seawater | place: Tonga | collected 2009 | depth 2000 m m
CTCTGCCATATCAAATCTACTTTTTTCCAGTTCATCTCGAAGGGATGATGCCGTACCTTTGAGGGCTTTAACTTCATTGTTACTGGCGAGCTTTGCGGTTTGAACCGCCTCTGCCATATCAAATTTACTTTTTTCGAGTTCATCTCTGAGGGCTGACGCTGTGCCTTTGAGGGCTTTAACTTCGTTAGCATTTTCAAGTTTTGTTTCTTGAATTGCCTGATTCTTAGCAAACCCCATTGCCTCCATTTCATCACGCATTACTCCAACTGTTTCTTTTAAGGCTCGAATTTCTGATTCAAGACCTAAAATTGGGTTGTCAGCTAAAGTTGCACTTTCAGTTCTGTGAACCATAATCAGAAAATGGGAGTAGTTTGAATTTTAAGTTCTTATAAATTTAAAATTCTTTGCATGTTTGTAATGAATTTTCCTAACTCTATCACAATGCAGTCATATACATAGCCAAATTTATATATAACCAAATTTTATAGACGGTTAATAGAGCTGTTGCTCACAACCAAATACTGGAAGCACAATAATGGAGAGAGAAAATCCTTTCAAAGCCTGTAAATAATTAATTGCATCCGAAGCCGTTTCAAATTGTAGGTGCCGAAGACGTTATATTTAAAGGGAAACGGGCCATTTTACGATCTAAGTATTTGATTAATATGGATAAATGTCATACAATCATTACATTCAAGATATTTTTCTTTAATTCAAATGACGAGGGATGCCATGTCTCAAAAATTTCTACTGTCTTTTCCCATGTTAGTCGTGCTTTTTCAAGTTAGTTGTGGCCCAACACAATTAAGTATCCATGAATCTAATACAGTAAATGGCCCAGTTTATGGCCATGAATCTAATACAGTTTATGGGGTAGATATGCTAGGCCAACCTAGGAGTTTCACTAGGGGAGGGATTACTTCCGCACGTGATGTGCAGATTGAATGGGAAGATTCCGCAAAGGAAGGGGGCGAGAGATTGATTAGATCATCTGCTACCGAATTTCTTGTTGAACCGGATGTTGGTAAACCATTTCTTTTTGTTCAGTATAATGAAGAGCAATTAAAGGCAGGGGAACGGGTATTGCTTCTTGAAGAAACTGGGAAAATCAAAATTGTGCGTGACCGAAAGGATTTTTTTGATAAAGTTGCAGTTCGCGAGAATGCCAATGAAGAGTAGGAGACGATAGAATGATTTCTATCGAGATGATTCGAATTTATAAGTTTATATCACTAACATTTAAAGAATGCCCCCAGGATTAGGAATCCGTTGTTCTATCCTGCTGAACTACGGGGCAGTATTTAAACCAGTGAATTGTATTCCAAATTAATCAAAGTCTATAAGGATCGAATCAGCCTCAACCTTAATAGAGTAAACTTTGGTATTAAAAGCTGAATCGATATTGCCTTCGTCTGCTTTAAGGTCAAAACGATGGCCATGATTAGGATATTTAATACCGAGACGTCTAATTCGCCTCTTATAAGCATCACCCACTAAGACGCCAGTAATCAAGAACACTAATAAGGCTGTATAATTTATTCATTATTACCTAGTTTTGGTGGCATGGTAGGCTCCGTAGTGCTTCCAGAAATTTGATCTATCCTCTTCATTGGCTCGGTCGTTTTTGTATCTGAACCTTCCGAAATTTTACCTTTCGTCCCGTGGGAATAATCACGGGAATAGTAAAGTGGTGTTGCTGCTGCAATCGTTATAATACTGGCAATTATCAGTGCAATCCAAGAATCTTTGTTCATGGTCGGTCCTCCTTAAGTTTATTTAAACTAAAGATCACCAAATAAAACTCAAAACAATATAATTTTTTTATAACATCTCTCCAATGGTAAGCAAGGGGACCATTCTATTACGGATAGAACTTTATAAGTAGCATCTAATTTTTTTAGAGAAGGTAGGTCGTTAGACTTTTATAACCACTGTTTGGTCACAGCAAATTACTCCATTATCAAAAACCCGCACCCACAAAGCCAAGAGTGAAAGCGTGCCCCCGGCGCGATTCGAACGCACGACCCCAGGATTAGGAATCCTGTGCTCTATCCTGCTGAGCTACGGGGGCAATATTTAAACCGGTGAATTTTATTCCGAATTAATCAAAGTCTATAAGGATCGAATTATTCTTAACCTTAATAGGGTAAACTTTGGTATTAAAAACTGAATCGATATTACACTCACCTGTTTCAAGGTCAAAACGATAGCCATGATTAGGACATTTAATACCGAGACCGTCTAATTCTCCTCTTATAAGAGGGGCGGTCCCTTTATGCGGGCAGGTATCATTTATTGCGTAATATGCATTATTTATATTGAAGATGCTAATACGTCGACCATTGATTTCTACTCGCTTCCGTTCCCCGGAAGGTATTTCTTTGGTTTCTGCAACTGTTGTGTAATTGCTCACTTTATTTCTGATGATTTTTACTAAGTCAGGATAATTCTATAGGAAGTTCTGGGTTTTGGCTCCAATCCCACCAGGAACCATCGTAATTACGTACGTTGTACCCAAGGCACCTCAAAACAAAATAGGCCATTGCGGATCGTACCCCGCCTGTGCAATATACAACAACTTCTTTTCCGTAAGTTATATTAAATTGATTTAGAATATTTAATAATTCGGTCTTACTTTTCATATGTCCGTTAGATAAAAAGAAGTCAGGCCAATGGATGTGAACGGCGCTAGGAATGTGCCCGCCCCGAGGAGAGCCGTAGGGGCTGGCTCCCTGATACTCGTCGCGTGTTCTGTTATCTATTATGGAAAGAGTTTTGGAGCCAAGCCTTTTCATAATCCATTGCTGGTCAGCTGCTACCCCATGATTTAGACGAATATCTTTGGGAGTTAAAAGAGATTTTGCTGCTTCTTTTGCTGGGCCAAATTCCAACCTGTTTCCCAAGTTTTTCCACTTTTTCACTCCCCCCTCAAAGATGGCTACCTTGTCAAACCCAAATCGTTCAAACATCCAAAAAAAGCGCCCATCTTCGCGCCAAGGGTCATTAGGTTCCCCGTAAATTACAATCGTTTTATTTGGATGTATACCGTAACGATTAAATTTTGTTACGATAAATTTTGGGTTTTCGATCAATACGCCTCGAACCCCTTTAATTTTTTGAGTGAAGTCTTGCCATTTTCCAAGGTGTATTGCGTTTGGAATATGCCCTAGTAGGTATTTGTATTTAGAACGGGTATCAATAATGATAAGTTTGTCCAGAGAAATAGACTTTAAACTTTCAAGGTTGATAGTCAGGTCTTGTCCAGAGCTTATGGAGGGGGGGGCAGAAAGTATTAAGCCCAGCAAAAACAATAAACATATTCTGCCTTGACACAGCCTTATTTTTCTTGACAAAATGCGGTTTGCGCTTGTAATATCGGGCTTCATTTTACCTACTGTTCTGTCTCTGTGGTAGTTAATTTTGGAAAGTAGCTGGTGTTCTTTGCCAGCGGGGTTAACTATTAAAAGGCTCTTTTTCTATTATAAAATATAAAACTCCACATTCCCCCATTATTTTTGTGTATTTCGAAAAATGTTTGGGTTGAGGGTATGTCGAGATGCTGGTTTAATATGCATAAATTTGAGAATTAAGGAAGTATCGGAGGACTCATGAGCAGTGATCAGGATAAGAAAAATAAGTCTTCAGAAGATAGTATTGAGAATATAAAGCGAGAAGAAACTGAAGATCCAACAGAATACTATGCCCAAGGTGACTCAAAAGAAAACTTTGATGAAGAATCCGAATTTAGCAAACCGGTTCCTCCTATAGGGAAGAGAGCGGAGGAAATGAGTTTATTGAAAGCTGTTGCTTATTTAGGATTTGGCTTGGCTGCTTTAGCAATTGTTTTCATTTTATTTTTTATTCGTGACCTTGATCATCGCGTTGGGGGGATGGACTTAATTTTGCTTTCTCTTGAGGAAAAAATGGCACCACTTAGAAGAGAGGTGAAAGAAAGTCTTGAACAGGTGAATGCAGATATTACTGGCCTAAAAACGAGGGTAGAAGATAGAGAAAATAGGACTGCGGTTATAGAGCTTAAGCGTGCTCTGGTTGCGATTCAGGATATGGGATTGAGTGATAGCCCGAAAGCCAAAGCTAAATCTAATGAGGTTGTTGCGAGCATTCAGGCACTGTTGGGTGAGTTTGGCGCCGGCGAGCCTGTTGTCGGTACGGTGCCTGCCCAGGTTCCTGCGGGCGAAGTAAAAGTTCAAGAAGCTCAAGATTTGATAGAGTTACCCGCCGTGGAACAAGTCACTGAAGAGAATAAGGCCCCAGTCATCGAAGAACACCTAAAAGAGGCTACTAACGAAGTCGTTGCTGAGCAGGAATCGCTGCCTCAGCCCACTGAAGAAACGGAAGAACCTGTTCTGGAGAGCGCAGAACCAAAGAGTGATGAAGAAGATGAGGATGATGAGGATGATGATGAGGACGAGTAAAACGGCATCTAAAACCGTTATTCAACTTTAAACTCTACCTTAGAATGTCGACATTAAAGTATATTTTTTTCATTTCTCTGATCATTTTTGTTTCTTTATTTGCCGCAAAAAACATGCATACCGTCGAGGTTTATTTCTTTGATGGTTCCTCCGCTAACCACACAATTAAAGTTCCAACAATGGTTTTGATCTCAGGTGCATTTGGACTAGGTTTCCTCATTGCGTGGTTTTTTGAGTTATTTGCTCAATTTAAACTCAAAGCGCAGCTTCGCGAGAAGCAAAAAAATATTGAAAAATTAGAAAAAGAACTGTCAAGATTAAACCAATCCTCCGATGTGAGTGGACAACTCGATGACTCGACATCTTTGCCAAATACTTCATTGTTTTAGTGCTTGGAAAAAGATAGCGGTTATGCTATCCACGCCAAATCAACAAAAAAATCGTAAATCGCTTAATAACCTCTTCTCTCTGGCGCTAGGAGTACTGGCATTTTGAACTGGAATGCTTGGGTTGCTGCTGGGTTATACAGTGGACCCCTCCTTGCCCCTTTAGAAGTATGCGGGAATCTATCGGGGCTATTTTTTTTTTCGGAAAGCATGGTTTTAAAATTTCTTGCGCTATCCTGTCATTGGGATCATTAAATGCGGGTACAAGAACCACGTTGTTGCCAATATAAAAATTCGCGTAACTTGCGGGAAGACGAAAGTTCTTATACTCGATTGCACGAGGCATCGGTAGAGGAATGACCGCGAATGGTTTTCCATCACAATCACTGGCTTTTTTTAAAGTTTCTTCAATTCCTTTGAGACCCAAATAGTTCTCGTCATCTTTATTGTCTTCAGAAATATATACAATGGTTGTAGGGTTAACAAATCTTGCAAGGTTGTCAACATGACCATCTGTGTCATCGCCTTTGAGTGCCCCATCCAGCCAGATGACGTTTTTAATTCCTAGATAACTCTTTAAATATCCCCCCATTTTCTCTGCTGATAAACCACCATTCCGATTAGTATTCAATAAGCAGGAAGATGTGGTCAGGCAGGTTCCCCTGCCGTTAACATCAATAGCTCCACCTTCAAGAACGATTTTAGGGTCAAACCAGGCCAGTTTTGATTCACGCGCTATTTTATCGCCTACCTCATTATCTTTCTTCCACGGATATTTCTGGCCCCATGAATTAAAGTGCCAACGATTTATTGCCATTTGACGGCCAGTTGATGACTCTCGAACGATGAAATTAGGACCAAAATCTCTAATCCACGCATCGTTGGTCAGAATTTTATGAAAATGGATTCGTTTGGTATTTAATTGGTTGCTATGAAGTAAAAAAGTGATTCTAGATTGGGTGGACTCATCCTTAACTAAAATATTTATATTTTCACCAATAATAAGGTTCTGAATAATTTCTATGTAGATACTTTCAACCTCGCGTAAGTCATCCGACTTCCATGTTTCTGTATTGTGCGGCCAGGCTAACCAAGTGCTTGAGTGTGGCTCCCACTCAGCTGGCATGAAAAAATTTTTAGATGAGGGGGTTGAAGGTTCAGACATTGGGGTCATGGTAAATCTGAGTTAACTTTTGATAAGCGTCAACTCTACGGTCTCTTAGAAAAGGCCAATCTTGCCGAGTCTGTTCAATTTTTAACAAATCGCATTCTACAACGAGACTTTCTGAAATATTGCCTCCTGCCTGTGCAGTTATTTGCCCAAAAGGATCGCAGACAAATGATCGTCCCCAAAAGGTAAGTTCATCTTCTTTGCCCACTCGGTTTACAGATGCCAAAAAAACACCATTTGCTATGGCGTGCGCTTTTTGTATTGTTTCCCATGCAGCGATCTGTCTATTAACTTCTATAGAGTCACTATCGTGGTAACCAATTGCAGTAGGATAAAAAATAAACTGAGCACCTGAAAGAGCAACTAGGCGCGCTGCTTCTGGGAACCATTGGTCCCAGCAAATGAGAATCCCCAGACGTCCATAGCGAGTAGGAAAACTTCTGAATCCTTTATCTCCAGGTGTGAAATAAAACTTTTCATGAAAGTAAGGATCGTCAGGAATGTGCATTTTTCTGTAAGTATCCACAATAGAGCCATCAGCATCTATAATAACGGCGGTATTGTGATAAATCCCTTCAGTTCGCTTTTCAAACAAAGGTGAAATAATAACTATCTCAAGTTTTTTAGCGAGACTGGATAAAACGGTAGTGGTTGGGCCCGGTATAGTTTCGGATAATTTAAATTCATTAGAGTTTTCGCTTTGACAAAAATATCTACTACGAAACAGTTCTTGTAGACAGATAATCTGAGCGCCCATTTTTGCAGATTCTCTGATTTCGTGGATTGTTTCTTCCAGGTTTTGTCCCACGCTTTTATTTCGGGACTGTTGGAGCAATCCTATGGTAACTGTTTTATTTTTCATTGATTTTTTTATACCAGCAAGAGAGGCAGAGTATAAACTCTGGATAAGGCTAGTACAATTAGTTTTATATGGCTGATTGCATTTAAAGAAATTTATAATTGTATGTTTATGCTAGTATGATTGTTTGGCTCGATGTGAAAGTTGTTGCAGTATTTTCATCTTTATTTTTCTGGGTTTTGAACCGAAAAATCATATAAATACTTAATCAAGTATATTTTCTATGAGGAATAGAACTAACCGTGTGGATTAAGAACGCATTTAGAGATTATTATAAGCCAAAATTACGTCGTACATTGAAGCATGAACCGAGTCAAAGCGAGATGGATCGCCGGTTTGAGGAAATTTATAGCCAGACAAATAGTATTCTTCTTGTTGGCGTCAATGAAGGTGTTGGAATTCAATTTTATGAAATTGCAAGGTTTACCAAAGAAGAAGTTGATGGTTTTCGAGATAATCCAGAAGAGTATTTGCTCAGTAGTTTTGGCGGTGGATGGTTCAAATTAAATTTTTATGAAGAATCAACATTCATTGTATGTGTTAACTTTAAACCCGAAGGTGAACCCAAGTGGCAGCATTTGGTTACTAAAAAATCCGACGGCCCAATCCCTTCCTAACTAACTATTTAATGAATGAATCGCTGGTAAGTGATGAAACCACTTCTGTTTCGTTTGATGAAGGAATCGAAGAAATAGAAAAGCATATCGCTCAAGGTTCTTCAAAGATTCATATTGGTGGGCTTAGAGAAGCGTCACGCGCGTTATTTCTTGTTCGTTTGGTGCAGTCTATTTCTAAACCGGTAGTTGTACTAACGCCTAATCAAAATATCGGTGAAAGACTTATTGGTGATCTAAGGTATTTTTGCAAGTATGAAAAGGTAAAAAAAACTTTTCGTTATTTTTCTTCCTGGGGAATTCTTCCCTACGAGAATATTTCTCCATCTTCAGAGATAATGGGAGAACGATTGGAGATTCTTCACCAACTTCAACATAATGAGATTTCATTACTGGTAGTTCCCGTCGATTCGTTTATGCAATGTGTGGTTCCGCGACATGAATTGACTGGTCAAACTTTTTCCTTCGAAATCGGAGAAAATATCGAGCGTGAATTTTTAGAGACTTGCTTGCTTGATAATGGGTTTATTCGAATGCCCATGGTTGAGAATCGAGGCCACTTTAGTGTTCGAGGTGATATAATTGATTTGTACCCACCTTCCTCTACTAATCCATTACGGATTGAGTTTTTTGATAATACAATTGAGTCCATACGCGAATTTGATGTGAACACTCAAGTATCTTTGAAAAATATTAAAAAATTTAAAAACCTCCCCGTAAAAGAATTATTTCCAAATGTAGCTCAAAAGAAAGATGGACTGAGAAAAATTGCACAATACGCTGAGGAACATGAGATTGATCAACATAATTTAAAGGAATTGGTAGATAAAATTAAACATCTAGATAGTTTTTTTGGCCTTGAGCATCTGGCACCTTTTTTTCATGATGAGCGAGAGACGTTATTTGAATACCTTTCGAAGGATGCTTTGATTGTTCTTGATGAGGAGGGTGATGTTATTGCTGAGGTGGATAAATTTTGCAAGATAGTTGTCCAAGAACATAATGCTGCTTGTGACCGTGGAGATGTTGTTGCATCGCCAGATAAACTTTACATGGATTTAAACGAAATCAAGAGACGATTGGGTGAAAAAAAAATAATGGCCATCAATTCCTTAAATGTTGAACCTAGAGACAATATCAACAGTATGCGGTTTGATATTAAACGAAACCCTGCGTTTTTGGGAAATTTTGAGGTTTTAGCTAAAAAAATAAAAGAACGCGAAAATGAAGGACACAAGGTTGTTGTGGTTGCACCAACGGAAGGCCAGGTTAAACGAGTTCACGAGTTGTCAGGTGAGTACGATCTAACTATAGACGTTGATAGGGGATATTTGAGTAATGGTTTTAGTTGCTCTGATTTGGGATTAACGTTTGTGTCAGAGCATGAAATTTTTGGTCGAACATCTAAACATCGATATCGCAGGAAAGCCATATCAAAAAGTTTTCAGCGAGGATTTAAAGATTTAAAGCCTGGCAATTATCTCGTTCACGTTGATTATGGAATAGGAAGATATAATGGTATTCGTGAACTAGAGACAGGTATTGGTGGAGGAGAGTTTTTAAATATTACTTATGCGGATGACGAAAAGCTTTATATTCCCATGGATGGGTTAGCTTCTATTCAAAAATATGTGGGTTCAGGGGATGTTCCACCCCTATTAGACAAGTTAGGCGGTGTTAACTGGAAAAGAAAGAAAAATGCTATTAAAGAATCTATTCGTGAAATGGCGGAAGATTTGTTGAAGTTGTATGCATCTCGAGAAATTGTTGAAGGTACAAGTTATTCGAATAATCCGATACTCATGCAGGAATTATCTGATTCATTTGAGTTTGAAGAAACGGAAGATCAATTAAAAGCAATAGATGAAACTATGGAGGATTTGGAGAGCTGTAAGGCGATGGACCGATTGATTTGTGGTGATGTTGGGTACGGAAAAACGGAAGTGGCCATGAGGGCAGCCTTTAAAGTGGTTTTAGATAAAAAGCAGGTGGCAGTTCTTGTTCCTACAACAATTTTAGCTCAACAACACCTGGTTACATTCAGTGAACGTTTTAAGAATCATGCTGTAAACATAAAAATGGTTAATCGTTTTAAAAGTCCACGAGAACAAAAACAAACATTGGCAAAAGTTAAAACCGGTGAAGTAGATATTATAATTGGTACTCACCGATTGCTTTCCAAGGATGTAAGTTTTGCTCAATTAGGGTTGATAATTATTGATGAGGAACAGCGTTTTGGAGTTAAGCACAAAGAAGCCTTAAAAAAAATGCGAAACAAAGTTGATATTTTAACCCTGACTGCCACTCCGATTCCACGTACTCTCCATTTCTCACTTATGGGGGTTCGAGATTTAAGCGTTATTGAAACTCCACCAATTGACCGCCTGTCGATCAAAACATTTGTACGTAAATTTGATGAAAATATTATTAAGGATTCGATAAAAAAAGAATTGGAACGTGGTGGGCAGGTCTATTTTGTTCATAATAAAATTAACAGTATCGCCTCTATGAAAGAAATGATACAGAAAATAGTTCCAGAGGCGCGCATTGGAGTCGGCCACGGGAAATTGCCGGAACATCAATTAGAAGAGGTGATGAGAAAATTTATAGCGGGGGAAATCGATGTTCTTCTTTGTACAACAATAATCGAATCTGGACTTGACATACCTTCAGCTAATACAATTATTATCAATCGGGCAGATCAGCTTGGCCTTGCTCAGCTTTATCAATTGAGAGGTAGGGTAGGACGTTATAAACACCAAGCTTATGCCTACCTGCTTATCCCGGGCGCTCTTATTGTTAGTTCGGAAGCTAGGCAGAGACTAAATGCGATAGAAGAGTTAAGTGAACTGGGAGCAGGTTTTCAACTGGCAGCTCGAGATATGGAAATCCGAGGAGTAGGGAACATGCTTGGACGCAACCAGTCTGGCCACATCGCCTCTATCGGATTTGATCTTTATTCGAAATTAATAGAAGAAACGGTTAAAGAGTTGAAGGGAGAAGAGGTCCAAGGTCAATTTATCGAACCAGAAATTGATTTGCAGGTAAAAGGTTATATCCCAAAGAATTATGTCCCAGACTTGAATCAACGACTCGATTTGTACCGCAGACTTCAATTATTAGATACCTTGGATGACTGCAGCGCAATCAAGCGAGAGCTGATTGACCGCTATGGGAAGCTTTCGGAAAGTGTTGAAAAGTTATTATTTTTAGTAGTGATTAAAACTATTTGCAAAAAGCTTCATATTCATAAGGTGTATGTTGTTGATGGCCAGGCACGTTTTGAGGTCAAGTCGACCACACCCATCTCTCCAGAAAAGCTGTCTCGGAATTTTGAGACAGGGTTTGTATTTGTATCCGAGTTTTGTTTAGGGCTAAAATTAAAATGTAAAAACTGGAAAGAAGATATGCTTTTAATAACTGATAATTTGAAAGTGATTCTAAGGTTGGTTGACAATGTGCAATAAAATTAAGAGTTATCTAAAAACCTTTTTAAAGCTAAGAAATTTTATTTTATTCATTGTTCTGCTCAGTGCGTGTTCTAATTCGGATGAACTGGTAGTTGTTTCAGGTAATACTGTGATTGCGGAGGTTAAGGGGGTAGATATTACCGTAGACAAACTCCGGGATGAAATCCGATTTTTAATAATGCAGTTTCGCATTACCAATAAAAACGCTCTCTCGAAAGAGGAAAAACTTTTGTTGAAAGTGAAAGGACTTAACCGAGTTATACGAAATAATTTGTTGCTCACGGAAGCTAGCTCGATCGGGGTATTCCTAACACGTAATGAATATGAGGTGGCTTTCCGTGAGATTGAGAGTGAATATAAGGAAGACTCTTTCTTGGAATATCTAAAAGTCCAGAACATATCCCATGAACTATGGAAACTCAGATTTAAAAATAACCTATTAATCAATAAGTTTATTAATGTTAAATTTAAAATTAAAACTTCAGGTAATAAAATAGAAGCTAAAAAATACTATGAAGCTCATAAAGACAGATTTAAAAAAGGTCGGATGGTTCAGGCTTCTCATATCATGGTGGCAACTGAAGAAGAAGCAAAGGTGGTATACGATGCAATAAAGTCAAGGAAGAAGAGTTTTTCGGAATTGGCGAAAATTTATTCTTTAGCGTCTGAGGCTTCTGTTGGCGGCGACCTTGGATATTTTGAGGTTGATCAAATGCCGGAAGAGTTTAATGCAATAGGTAAGCTTAAAAAAGATCAGATCAGCGATGTGATAAAGACTCCTTATGGATACCATGTTTTTAAGATTGTGGATATAAAAGCTCCCAAGCAGTTGAGTTTTTTGGAATCACAAGATACTATTTATGATCAGTTTTCAAGAAATGAGCAGTCTAGTACCTTCGAAAA
>JYMV01016524.1_pt1 | contig 11838 bp, 14 predicted proteins | sample 338911 | NCBI WGS metagenome assembly JYMV01 (sample SAMN03354496, study PRJNA234377) | hydrothermal vent metagenome | biome: Deep sea; feature: Hydrothermal plumes at the Eastern Lau Spreading Center, Western Pacific Ocean; material: Seawater | place: Tonga | collected 2009 | depth 2000 m m
CAATCCAAAATAAAACTTCAGTGTCAATTTGAAAATAAATCCACTTTGGGTTGATACTTTTTAACCCCTACATAAATGACGGGGTAAGTGTTAGGCGGTCTGTTTTTAGAAATGTGGAAAAAATATTCCTAATCCCTTAAGGACAACTAAATAATTATGCTCTTTCAAATTTGTTTTGGACAGCACTGAATTAATTGAAGATTAATAATAATAATTAAAAACATAACTATTTAATAGAACACACATTAGTAGTCAATTACGCTTTAAATAAATACTTATTTTATCATGAATACTATTTTAGACCTTATTTAAATTCACCCATGAATAAAACAACCGATTCTACTCAAACACAATTGGCAGCAGCCTGTATTTTACTTTCAGTAGCAGATGCAGATGAAATTTTAGAAGAGCAGGAATTAATAACTATTGCTGAAATTCTTAAAGAATTTTTTTCTATTGATGAGTCTTCTGTGAAATCACTCATGCAAAATGCTCATGAAGAATGGAAGAACTCTACCGGATTATTTCAATTTGGCACTCAACTAAATCAAAATTTCTCCCATGATGATAAACTCGATTTTATCAGCTGTGTATTTGAAGTAGCATATGCGGATGGTGAACTCCATTATTTAGAACATCATACAGTGAAGAAAATCGCAAATATTTTACACTTGGACAAAAATGAACTTATTTCTGCTAAGGCAGAAATAGAAAGTTATTTAGACTGACCCTAAATAAAAAAGCCCCACAATAAATTGAAGGGCTTTCAATAATTACTGGGTAAAATTAATCCAAGATGTCTTTCTCTTTTGCTTCCTGAATTTGATTTAAATTCTTAATATGCTCATCCGTCATTTCCTGAATATTATCTGTAGCACGCCTCAAATTATCCTCAGAAAGATCATTGTCTTTTTCACTCTTTTTTAATAGATCGTTTGCATCCCTACGAATATTTCGAACGGCCACCCTGCCCTCTTCAATAATTTTATGAACAACTTTTACAAGATCTTTTCGTCTCTCTTCAGTTAGGGTGGGAATATTTAACCGTATTACACTGCCATCATTATTCGGCGTAAGTCCAACATCAGAACTCATTATTGCCTTTTCAATAAATTCTAAACTACTGGGATCAAATGGCTGAATAACAATTAATTGACCTTCTGGTACTGTTACGTGTGCGATATTATTCAGGGGAGTTGGTGTACCGTAATAATCAACCTTAACCACATCTAAAATATTGGCAGAAGCGCGCCCAGTCCGAATAGTGGACACCTCATGCCGATAGTGTTCTACAGCCTTATTCATTCTATCTTTTACATCTACAAATAATTCATTTATCATAATTAGATTTCTCCTATTTAGGATACAGTAGTACCAATTGGTACTGAATTGACGATATCAACTAATCCATTTTTACTTTTTATATCAAATACGATGATTGGGAGATTATTTTCTTTGCAGAGTGTAACAGCTGTGAGATCCATGACCCTTAGTTCTTTCTCAATTACTTCCTTGAAAGTAAGCGTATCATATTTGGTTGCATCGGGGTCAATTTCAGGGTCTGCAGAATAAACACCATCCACTTTAGTGCCTTTGATAATTATATCTGCATTAATTTCAATGGCTCGCAAGGCTGCAGCTGTATCCGTACTGAAATAAGGATTTCCTGTGCCACCAGCGAAAATTACAATTCTGCCTTTTTCTAAATGACGGATACCCCTTCTACGGATGTAGGGTTCTGCTAATTGAGTAATGGATAAAGCGGACATGACCCTAGTATCACACCCAAGTCTTTCCAGGGCAGATTGCAAAGCAACTGAATTCATAATAGTTGCCATCATTCCAATGTAATCACCGGGAACACGATCTAATCCTTTAGAATCAGACGAGATACCCCTGAAAATATTACCTCCGCCAATTACAATGCCAACTTGAATTCCCTTTTCCGCAACTTCTTTAATTTTTAAAGCTAGATCTTGGGTAATTTCGGGATCGATGCCAAACCCTTTTTTTCCGGCAAGTATTTCCCCGCTGAGTTTTACTAAAATGCGGTTAAAAGATGAATTCGGCAATTTATGGTTGAAATTTAATTTTCGGCTGGAACTGAATTACTGGACTTTTCACCAAGCTGAAAGCGTGAAAATCTGGAGACGATTATATTCTCGCCTAATTTAGCTACGGTGCCAGTAATAAGATCACTTACTGTTTTATCAGGGTCTTTCACAAAAGTCTGTTCAAGTAATACATTTTCCTGATAAAATTTGTTTATTCGACCTTCAGTCATTTTTTCGATGATATTTTCAGGCTTTCCACTTTGACGTGCTTGATCAGCATATATTGCCTTTTCCCTGTCCAAAATATCTGATGGAATTTCTTCTCTGGTAACTGCCATAGGTGCGGAGGCTGCAATATGCATTGAAATATCTTTACACAAATCCTTAAAATCATCTGTATTTGCTACAAAGTCTGTTTCACAGTTAATTTCAAGCAGTACCCCTAATTTTGATCCGGGATGGATATATGGGAATACAAGACCTTCTTTGGCTGACCGCCCGGATTTTTTTCGTGCTTTTGCAATTCCGGTTTTACGTAGAATATCAATGGCATCCTCTAAATTTCCAGATGCTTCGGTAAGGGCTTTCTTGCAGTCCATCATTCCGGCTCCGGACATTTCTCTTAATTCTTTTACTGCAGATGCAGATATTGTTGACATGTGTTTCAATTACTCCTGATTTTCTTCTTGAACTTCTTCAATTACTTCTTCTTCTGCCTGGTCTGATTCTTCTGTCACTTCAGGCTCACCTTCAGATTCAGGTTCAGCATTCTCTTCGGCTGAACTTTCTTCTGTTATTTTTTCACTAGTTTCAGAAACCTGTGCAGTATCAACAGCTTCATCCATTTGAGCTGTTCCGCCAGTTGCTTCTATAATGGTATCTGCAATATAGTTTACGATTAATCCAATTGTTTTCATGGAATCATCATTTGCAGGTATTGGAAAATCAATATTCCGAGGATCCGTATTACTATCTACAATACCAAAGGTTGGGATACCAAGATTAATAGCTTCAGAAATGGCAATTTTTTCATGGATACCATCTACAAAGAATAGAGCTTTAGGCAAATGCTTCATATCTTTAATACCTCTATGGAGATCAGCCAATTTTATCCGTTCTCTTTCCAGCATACTCAACTCTTTTTTAGTAAGGTTGGTGTAGATTTCAGATGATTCCTTTTCCAGAACCAATAATCTTTTAATACTTTTTTTAATGGTACCATAATTTGTTAAGGTACCACCCAGCCAACGTTCCACAATATAATACATACTGCATCTGTCTGCTGCCTGCTGAACGGCATCTTTTGCCTGTTTTTTTGTACCTACAAAAAGAACATTTCCACCTTCACGAACAATTCGGGTTATTTCTTTTGCAGCTTTCACCATACATTGACTGGTCTGTTCCATATCAATGATATACACACCATTTTTCTTCATGGTGATATAACCCTTATAATTAGGATTCCAACGGTGTGTTGGATGCCCGAAATGAGCACCAGCTTTTATTAATTCTTCTACAGTTAATTGATTCATAAATCCTTTATTATTTTCTTTATCTTTTCGAGAATTGGAATTTTTTTCTTGCACCAGGTTGACCATATTTCTTCCGTTCAACTTCTCTGCTATCACGAGTTAACATTCCTGCCTGTTTCAATGACAGCCTATTATCGGGGTTAATTTTTTCGATGCACCGGGCAATTCCCAAACGGATTGCACCTGCTTGACCTGAAAGACCACCGCCATTTACTTTAGCCGATATATCATATTTCCCGGTTAACTGCAATAATTCAAGGGGTTGACCCATCACCATCTTTAATGTGTCTCTTCCAAAATAATTCTCGATTGGGCGTTTATTCACAATAAATGCACCTTTTCCAATTGACATGTGTACACGGGCAACTGATGACTTACGCCTTCCGATTGCTGACCAACTATCACTCTTTTTTGGCATTATTTTCCTTTAATTAATTAAATGTAATTGTTTTGGGTAACTGGGCAGAATGTGGATGGTCTGTGCCAGAATATACTTTCAGATGAGTTAACAACTGCCTTCCCAATCTATTATGAGGTAACATTCCTTTGACGGCATTCGTAATTATCCGTTCAGGATAATCCTGACGAACTTTCCGCAAACTAATTTGGGTAACACCGCCCGGATAACCAGAATGACGAAAATAGGTTTTATCCTTTTCTTTGTTTCCCGTTACCTTTACTTTTTCCGCATTAACAACAACAACAAAATCGCCCATATCCATGTGAGGTGTGAAAAAGGGTTTCTTTTTCCCTCTGATTATTTGAGCAATTTCACTTGCAAGCCTTCCTAAAGTCTGTCCTTCTGCATCAACAATAAACCATTCGCGGCTTATTTCATTTGCACGTATTGATCTGGTTTCCATTAATTATCCTTAAATATGAAATGTTTAATTATGCTGGCAATTATAGCCCGTAAAATTAGTAGGAATTATTTGACTTTGTCAAGAATTAATCTAAGAGTTTTCCATAGGTATTTTTACCGGAAATTGTTCCAATAATCCTTCCAGTAAATTTCATACCTACCATGGGACTGTTTTTCGATCTGGATTGAATATCCGATTCAGTAAATTTCCACTGCTTTTTGGGATCGATAATTACAATCTCTGCCTCTTCTCCAATCTGAAAAGGAACCATATCCCATCCCATAATAGCGGCGGGACCCTTTGTAAACCACTGAACAACCTTTTCCGTTGATGCACCAGCTTCAGTAAGTACGGTATGGCTTAAACCAAAGGCGGACTCCAAACCAATCATGCCACAGGGAGAATGAATGAAATCCATTTCTTTTTCTTCAATGGTATGTGGTGCATGATCGGTAGCAATACAATTAATAGTACCATCCAACAAACCCTTAATTAATGCTTTCCTATCCAATTCAGACCTTAGAGGGGGTGCTACTTTTGCGTAGGTATCATACTCAGTTAATTTATTTTCGGTTAAGCCGATATGATGAGGAGTGACCTCTGCAGTTGCGTTTACACCCATTTTTTTATACTTCCGGATAAGGTCAACAGAACGCTTGGTGGATACATGGGGTATATGAATTCTCCCTCCAGTATAATCTGCAATCTCCAAGTCCCGGTGAACCATTACCGATTCAGAAATATCAGGATTTCCAGGAAGTCCCAATCGGGTTGAAAGGCTGCTTTCATTCATGACACCATCATTTCTCAGGTGAATATCCTCTGCATGGTTAATAACAGGGACATCATATTTCTGGGCATATTCCAATGCATTTCTTAAAACTTGTCCATTTTGCACCGGTAAACCATCATCAGAAATGGCAACGGCACCGGCTTTCACCATTTCACCAAATTCAGTAAGCTCCAATCCCTTTTGCCCAAATGTTATAGCGCCGATTGGATAAATCTTTACCGGCAAATCTGCAGACTTTTCTATAATAAAACGAATGGCTTCTGGTGAATCTAATGGAGGATGGGTATTGGGCATTACGCATACCCGTGTAAACCCACCGGAGATTGCTGCCCGCGCACCCGTTGCCAAGGTTTCTTTATCCTCTCGCCCGGGTTCCCTGAAATGGGCATGAATATCTATCAATCCAGGGACAATTAATTTTCCGGCACAATCAATTTTTCGTGCATTATCAGGGGTTGTTACTTTCCCAACCTCTTTTACAACACCATCTTCTATTAATATAGAGCCTGCTTTCTTTTTATTCTTATAAGGGTCATAAATAGTACCGCCTTCAAGGATGATTAGATTAATTGATTTTCCCATTAACTTTTTTCTCCTTCATCCGGTCCCAACAACAAATATAAAATACTCATGCGGATGGCTACTCCATTTAATACCTGATCCAATATTATGGTCTGGTCACCATCAGCCACTGAGCTGTCAATTTCCACCCCTCTGTTCATAGGTCCCGGATGCATGATGACAATCTCTTTTTTATGGGTATCCAATCTTTCCTGCGTTATGCCAAAGAAATCCCTGTACTCGCGCACAGAAGGAATAATGCCCACTCCCATTCTTTCTCTCTGGATTCGAAGCACATTCAGAGCATCTGCCCATTCAATGACCTCATCAATATCTGTATTCACCGACACACCCAACTCATGAATTCCCCGTGGAATTAAATGGGGTGGTCCACATAGAGTTACCTTTGCCCCCATCTTTTGCAATCCATAAATATTGGATAGTGCCACACGGCTATGGATTATATCCCCCACAATGGCAATTTTGAGCCCTTTTAATTTGCCAAATTTTTCTTTTATGCTCATCATATCCAATAAAGCTTGGGTGGGGTGCTCATGAGTTCCATCACCAGCGTTTATGACAACGGCATCTACAAATTTACTCAATTGCAAGCATGACCCCGGTACGGGGTGGCGCATAACGGCACAGTCCATTTTCATAGCATGGATATTCTGCACTGTATCTTTGAGCCCTTCCCCCTTACTCACACTGGATGCGCTGGCAGAAAAATTGGTTACATCAGCTGAAAGTCTCTTTTCTGCAAGTTCAAAAGAAATTCGTGTTCTGGTAGAATTCTCAAAAAAGAGGTTTACAATATTTTTACCCGTGAGTGAAGGTACTTTTTTGATGGGCCGATCTAAAACTTCACGAAAGGTAAAGCCTGTATCAATTAGTTTTTGGATATCCTTGGCAGGGGTATGCTCTAATCCAATTAAATGTTTATTTTTAAGAGCGCCCACTTATTCGCATTCCTCATATTCCATGAGTAGTACTGCATCTTCTCCATCTACCTCTTCAACATGCACATGGATATGTTCATTCAAGGATGTGGGGTAATTTTTGCCTACATAATCCGCTCGAATGGGCAACTCTTTATGGCCTCTGTCCACTAGAATACCCAGCTGAATGGATGCAGGCCTGCCATAGGTGAAAATTTCATCCATGGCAGCTCGGATGGTTCGGCCGGTATACAGCACATCGTCAATTAAGATAACATTTTTTCCTTCTACCTCAAACAGAATATGGGACGCCCCCACCTTTGGCGAACCTAAATTGGTACGAAAATCATCTCGGTGAAAGGTAACATCCAGGGTACCGATGGGAATTTCAGAATCGGATAATTTCTCAATTTGAGAATGCAGCCGTTTGGCTAAAAAATCACCTCTGGTACGAATACCCACAATGGCTATTTCACTGAGGTCATCATTTTTTTCGATTATTTCATGGGCAAGACGGGTGAGACTGCGTGCAATTTCCTTCTTGCCGGATAATTTGGCTTTAATCTTATTCATAATATTTTATTTCGTGGAATTCCTAAAACGCCTTGGGGGTTGGATTCATCCTTTTCCACCTCCCGGGTAGATTTAAAGGAAATTCGCGCTGGGAAAGTTAAGATAGATTGGGGTATTATTACGAAAGTTTTTATGGCCAATATTGGAACTCATCCCCCGCACCTGTCATTTTGAACGAAACGGAGTGTAGTGAAGCCTGTCCGCCAAAGGAGGGAATCTCAAATTTATAGTTTACCTAATATCTTCAGATTCAGCCCCTTCCCTATTGACAAAGGAAATCAATATGGGTTTTGAGGTCTGATTAATTGGGTGTACTCCTATAATGGAACTCATCCCCTGGCCCCTTCTCTTTGGAAGAGAAAAGGGATTCTAATTTTATAAAATTTCCACAGTTCCAAAGTCCCTCTCTTTTTTCAAGAGAGGGATTTAGGGTGAGTTCAAATGCACGAGTATGAATGTCAATTTGGTTATAGAGACGCAGCATGCTACATCTCTACAATTAGAAATGAAGAATGTATTAACTCAGGACAATTCACCGTCCAGCACTTTCCTCAGCGACCCCTTATTCTCATTCAACTTTTCCCGAGTATCCCCGGCCTCCATTTTCAATTTTTCCATCACAATTGCTGTTTTTACTTCTCCATCTGCGGACTGCAATAATTTTAAAGAATCGTCATAACTCAGATCAGTGAGATGCTGAATTATACGGGTGCCTCTATCCCATAGTTTCTCATTGGAGGCTTTCAGGTCCACCATGAGATTTCCGTAGGTTTTATTGAGTTTAATCATGAGAGTGGTGGTAATCATATTCAGCACCATTTTTGTGGCTGTGCCGGCTTTCATGCGGGTAGAACCGGAGATGACCTCAGGTCCCACAATTATAGAAATTATATGATCTACATATTCTAATTTGGGTGGATTATTACACAATAGCAGTCCTGTCATTGCACCAAATTCTTTAGCTTTTTCCAAAGCGCCCAGTACAAAGGGAGTGGTACTGCTGGCAGTTATTCCTAAAACTGTGGACTCTGAATTTATTCCATAATCTATAATAGCCTTAGCACCATCAGTGGGATTATCCTCTGCCCCTTCAATGGATCTCACGAGTGCATCATAACCGCCGGCAATGATTCCCTTTACCATTGTGGGACTTGTGCTGAAGGTAGGCGGACATTCTGCGGCATCCAGCACACCCAACCTTCCGCTGGTTCCAGAGCCCACATAAAACAGTCGCCCGCCACCTTTAACTCTTGGAATCAGTGCCTTAATAAATGCTTCTATTTCAGACAATTTATTTTGGATGGCCAACGCAACCTCGGCATCCTCATTATTAATGATGCTCAGTATTTCCAGGGTTGAATTTTCGTCAATATTTGCGGAAGCAGAATTCTGCTGCTCCGTAATCTTATCCCAACTCATAGTCTTTCCTTTGTTTGCAGATATAAAACCATCTAATTTTTGAAATCTATTTTATTTTTAATCTGAATGCTTGACCTAAACTTAGCTCTGCTGGGGCTCATACTTTCAATTGTTTATTCCAGTTCAGAAATTGCACTTCTGTCTGCCAATGCTCTCCAATTAGATGTGTGGGAAAAGCAGGGAAAATACCTGGCACACTGGGCTTCCTCCATATTGGATTGGAAACCCGAATATTTATCGGTGATTCTGATTGGCACAAACCTTTCTAATATTCTAGCTACGTCATTTGCCACAGTTTATTTACTCCGTTCAAATTTATTACCCCACCAATTAATAGTTATTCCAATCGCCATTATTATCCTACTTTTTGGAGAGATACTGCCAAAGTCCATCATGCAGAGATATGCCAATTTTGGCTTGATTCTTCTATCACCATTCTTAAAGTTGTCGTATTATATATTTTTTCCCATTATTTTTCTTTTGCGGCAAACAGGTTGGATGGATGTATCAGAACGTTTCAGTAAAACCGCTGAAGAATTGGAAGAGAAACGGGATGATATTCAACACGCCTATGAACAGGTGGACGACCCGAAAGCCATGGAAGATGACCAGAAGGAAATGATCTCTAATGTGTTTGATTTCAGGGAAAGTAAAGTCAGTGAAGCCATGACCCCTCGTACAGAAATATCCGCTATTTCCAGTACTGAATCCATGGAAAAGGTAATGCATACTTTTATTGATTCGGGGCATTCAAAACTGCCTGTTTATGAAAAAGATTTGGACAATATTATTGGTGTGGTCTATTTATATGACCTATTTCATTCGCCGGAAAATCTTCAGGAAGTAATCAAACCTGTGTTATTTATTCCCTATACCAAACCGGTCATGGATCTTTTGAGTGAATTCCAATCAGCTCATCACGCCATGGCTGTGGTCTTGGATGAACATGGCGGATCAGCCGGTCTTATTACCGCAGAGGATGTATTTGAGGAATTATTTGGCGACTTCGAAGATGAGTTTGATGTGGATAGCAAAAAAACGGAAAGGCAGGAAGATGGCTCCATTGTGGTAGATGCCCGCATGGATTGGGAAGATTTCAACAATGAATATGGCAACATTATTCCTGAAGGCAACTATGAGTCTGTGGGTGGGTATATCATTTCCCAACTTGGGCGAATCCCAAACAAAGGTGAGCATTTATTTATGCCCTTTGGCCAGATGGTTATCATTAAAGCCTCTACCCGGCAAATTCATCAGGTAAAAATTTATCCATCTGAATAATTAATCACTTCATAAATGACCACATTAAATAAAGAGAATTTATCTCCGGCTGCATTCATTGGGGTTCGGGGCAAGGACATTATTTCATTCGGATCAGGCGAACCTGACCTCCCCCCACCGGAAGAAGTATATAAAATACTTCCCCATTACACAGATTTCAAATATGGAGTGATCCAGGGTTTGGACTATCTTAGGGATGCCCTCACCCGCCAATATCCCGATTCTACTGCTGATAGTTTTGTCATTACAAATGGTGCCTCAGAGGCATTGGACCTGACCTTGCGGGTCATCAGCAATTATGAAATGTCCCAGCCGAAGAAAGTATTGATGACCAAACCCTATTACTATTCCTACCCCCGATTGGTGGAGTTTGCCGGCATGGAGCCCGTGTATCTGAAAACAAACCAGGGGAGGATAGATATGGATGATTTCAGGAAAAAGGTGAAGGACTGCCGGGCCGTTTTGATTAACTCTCCATCCAATCCTACAGGCAGAGTGGAAGCAATACCCACTTTAAAAGAAATTGAAACACTCACCAGTGAATATGGCGTGTTTGTCCTGTCTGATGAAGTCTATAAAGACCTGATTTATATCCGGGAAAACTACCTCATTCAGGGGCCTCATGTGGTAACCATCAACTCCTTTTCCAAGACCTATGCCATGTGTGGATTTCGCGTGGGTTATTTCTGGTCTTTAGATAAAAAATTGGTGCAGGATGTGATTGCCATGAAAACCCATACTTCTATGAATACCAATATTCTGGGACAGGAAATGGCATTTGAAGCTACAAAAGTCCCCCGCAAGTTTATTGATGACCAACTAAAAATCTGGCAGGAACGCAGAGATTTACTCTATGCAGGATTGAAAGATGCCGGCTTAGACCTCTGGAACCCTGAAGGCGCATTTTATATGCTGCCGAAGATTGACAATGCCGCTGATTTTGTATGGGATATGTTCACCAAATATAATGTCATTACCTATTTGGGTGACTGGTTCGGCGCAGAAGGCCGTGTACGCTTTTCCTATGCCCTGGATACAGATAAAATTGAAGAAGGGTTGGAGCGGATAAATGATTATCTTGACGGAAGATGAATATTTATCTTCATTACGATTAATACGGAATTATCAATTAAGAATGAGAATCTTCAAATTTGCAAATAATATTTAATTAAAAAAGGGGAGCGATTAACCACTCCCCTTTCCAATTAAAATCACTTAAAGATTAAGCCATTTCAGTTTCCAACGCCTCTGAGTAAGTACCTTTGGTTGCCATTCCATTAAATTTAGCACGCTGCAGAAATGCTTCCTGGGCTGCAGGAATATTTTCATCCTTACCACTCCATGTGGTTAGAGCAGATGCCTGCAAAGCACGTCCGTAGGAAAAGCTAAGATTCCAAGGAAGGCTACCCTCATGTTTAGCATTCATCATATTCAAATGAGCAGTGGCATTTTCGTTGCTCTGTCCACCAGATAAGAACGCACAACCGGGCACATCATCAGGAACTGTTGCCTTCAGAACTTCAACCGTACGGTCTGCAACTTCTTCCACTCCAGCTTGTTCGCTGCATCCAATTCCGGAAACAATCATGTTTGGTTTTAAAACAATGCCTTCCAAATACACGCGCTGTTTATCTAATTCTTCAAATACTTTGGTAAATGTTTTTTGTGAAATCTCATGGCAGGAATCAATGCTATGTTTCCCTTCCATGAGCACTTCCGGCTCAACTATTGGCACAATGTCTGCTTCCTGACACAGAGCTGCATAGCGTGCTAACGCATGGGCATTCACATGAATGCAGGCTTCTGTTGGAATGCCCTCACCAA
>JYMV01017673.1_pt1 | contig 11837 bp, 9 predicted proteins | sample 338911 | NCBI WGS metagenome assembly JYMV01 (sample SAMN03354496, study PRJNA234377) | hydrothermal vent metagenome | biome: Deep sea; feature: Hydrothermal plumes at the Eastern Lau Spreading Center, Western Pacific Ocean; material: Seawater | place: Tonga | collected 2009 | depth 2000 m m
CAGCATTTTGATAATATCAGCATCAGAGAACTGGTTGGCAGAATCAGTCTTTTTTTCTTCTATTAATAGCTATATACAATGTATATATAAAACAAGACATTCATTCTTATGAAGCACAGTTGAGCTAATCTGTAGTTTATTTCAAGTGAGCAATAGATTTGTAGATGGTTGAGAATCAAACTAAAGGTGGTCTACGGAACCATTTTGTTTTGTTTTGATATTTCAACACGAACACAGTGAATGTATATGTAGAAGCAACAACAAGGTATAATATATGTTATACATTGAGAAGAGGATTAGGATCACAATAACTGGTTTATACCCGGCATAACCTTTGTAAATTTCCTAAACTAAGGACAAGCTGTATCTTGCTGTCGTTATCCTTTCTGTTGCCTATTGTTAGAAGGTGTTGCTCTGGTAGTTGGAGATAATTATATTTTTTAATTTCAAATTACCAAACATTTGATTATCTGTTTGTGTAATTGAACAACATAGATGATCAGCACAAAATACTTCTTAGATAATTATATTGATGTGAATATCAGTCATTGTTTTCTTATTTTCGATAGACATACATGTCTAGATGATATGTCTTTGCTATGACCCTAACCGACCGAGATTTGGCAATAATTCACCATTCAATCCTTTATAGACATGTAATGTATTGTAATGTATATTATTCTATTTAAATTATGATATACATTTTGTATTCCACGTGTCTTAAAGTACAATAACTAAGGATAATTATTTAGAAAAGTGCACGCTACTAAAGGTTATTACCCGGTGCGAACGGTGTGATACCAGATGTAATGGGATTATTCAAATGTATAGTAACATAAATAAGGTAACATTAGCAAACATAGTACAAATGTATATGTAAAACATTCAAATAAGGAGTCGATATGTCTGCGAAATATCTGTGAGCTATGAGTTTCAAAACGTCTCATTGTGTCTGATAACCTGCAATTGTTTGGTTTGTTTGCAGTTGCAGTACGATAACAAGATCAGGAATACATATAAATAATACACAGCAATACAATGTATGTCAGGGATGGTGACTACCAGGGGCAACGACTTTTCATTGCCACTGAAAAGGTATGTGCATAGTTCGATAAGGACGCATCCTTATTTCTTATAGTGGATACTTCTGTTTTTAATCTACAAAGATGTTTAACGTTCAGGGCGCGAGGCAATTTCCAAACAGGTTACCACTACCAGACTATCTGTATTATAACCAGACAACATCCCATCCCATCAAGGTTACACATTACCACTGCCAGGTTCTCTGTATTTTTACCAGACAATATTCCATCCCATCAATTATCAGACAACATCCCATCCCATCAGCCTATCACTCACATGAAAACGCACTGGACTGGTTCGTCTGAAGGTTGAGCACTGTGTACCGTCACCAATTTCCAGTTAGCTATTTTGGTTTGGTAAAGAAAACAGACATTATTGTGATATTTCGGGTTGGTATATACCAGTGAAATGAAAAGTAAGCTTCATTTGTACACAAGCGAATTTGTGTTCCTACAACATGTATCATAAACGATGCTGATGATATTGTTTATCAGCATTAGCATGTATTCGTATGAAACGGACTTCATGCAGGGGCCTCTTATGCAAAGCAAAAGTAAACTACCCCGGTCCTTTAACGTTCTGCTATATAGATGATCGTGTTTCCATTGCATACTATTTTGACTATGTTGATCCAATCTACCCCATTGGACTGACAGTAAATAAAACATCAGATAAAGTTACGACTGCTTCATACTTTGACCAACACCGAGAGCCGATTATGAACAAAAGAGAGAATTTTAGTTTTCATATTGTGAACTTTCCCATTATATGTAGCAACATTTTAGTAGCACTTGGGTATGAAGTAAGCATCTCTCAGTGATATTACAGATACTGTGGTTTGTTCTAGTCTCCATCCCGTCATTAATTTCTCATTAATGACATATGATCAGATTTGTAACATTAGCAGCAGGACAAATGAACACTAGTGGAACAGGAACTGCATAGTCTTACATTTATTTATTCCCTTTAGTTTTCTGTAAAGTGTTTTGTGGGCCACTGTTTGTCGTTAACGTCCTTGGAACGAAATATTTTCAAAACACGTTACTACTGCCAGGCACTTACAGTATTATAACCAGACAACATCTCACCCAATCAAGTTATTCCCCACATATAAACACGCTAGACAGGGTCGACTGTAGGTTGAGCAATGAGTACCGTCACCAATTTCCAGTTATTGCATTTGTTTCGCTAAAGAAAACCGACATTATTGTGATATTTCGTGGTGGTATATATCATTGAAATGAAGAGTAAGCTCCATTTGTACACCAGCGAATGTGTGTTCATACAACGTGTATCATCAACGATGTTTATGGTATTGTTTATCAGTATTAATTCTTATGAAACAGATTTCATGCAGTGGCTTCTGATGCAAAACGAACGTAAGCTATCCCGGTTCTTTAATTTCACGATCTGCTATATAGATGATCGTGTTTTCACTGCATACAGCTTTGACTATGTTGATCTATTCTACCCCATTGCATTTATAATAAAGAATACATCATATATAGCTACCACTGCGTCATATCTTGACCAACATCGAGTGCCGATTATGAATGAAATAGATGATTTTATTTTCCGATTGTGAACTTTCCCCTTATATGTAGCAGCATTGTAGTGGTACTGGAGAATGGAGTGTGTACCTCTCAGTGATATTCCGCATATCGTGATTTGTTCTAGTCACCATCCCGTCATTAATGTCTGATTAAGTTATCACCTGATTTGTAACATGAACAAGATGACGGATGAACACTAGAGGAACAGGAACTGCATAATCCTACCTAAATGTATTCCCTTTAGATTGTTGTTAGTTGTTTGTGGACCACTGTTTGTATTTCTCTGTCCCTTTTCTTTTGGTCATTGTATTGCTTGGTCTTTGATTCGCGATTATGATTACCCCTTTCTTATATAAAGGTATGGTTTTCCATAAACGGAAAAGTAAAAAAATCCGAAAATATCTTAATCAGTGTGCACGAGGAAACGGAGAATCGATTACTAAACGTATTATTTAAGAAAGCAATATATTGAGTAATAGTTTTAGGTTACTAAGAAGGGGAATTATAGTTCAAGAATACTTTGATGAACAGTAGAAAAGTAGAACAGACAAAACAAAGACCGAAATAAAAAGTACAAAAGGACAAACAACGATCTACAAAACATACAAATACAATTAAAGATCTAGTAACACGAATCCCACTAAGCACAGGGGGTGAACGCAGGTACCCCGGATGGGTAAGTAGTTCCTGTTCCACCAGTGGCACCCGTCGTGTTGATCTAGTTACACACCCGGTGATAAGTAAAACTATTTTACACACCATTAAAACATTGGCTTCCAACAACGTAAATGCACAAATAGATGTATCCTTCAATACCAATATATGTAGCAAACACTTTTAACTAGAGTGGTTATTTATTACTCAGTTATATATTTCTAACTTAACACAAAATTGTTAGAAAGAAGTGTCATGTTGAACGGAAACAGTATAATATCATTGCGCATTTCCTGTCAGAAACAGCGTCAAAATATAGTAATATTAGCTCATATTATGGCAGCGGATTGTTTAATCTATTTAATGTGACAGTGCGACATATCAAGACAAAAATATACTTATGTTCTTATTCGACATTCTCAAACGAACTTAAATTATTTATAGATTAATCACCACAGTTGTATTTGCGATATCAGCTGGCTTGGACAGTACATGTAATTATTATTGTATTACAAATAATAAGATGAAAGCGTTCGTGTACTGTCTGTCATAGGCGCTGCACCTAACAGCTTACAATCTACAAGTCGGGTTGGAATTTGTGGTCTGAGATATGTTGTACTCTTTAGATAAGCAATGATAACGACGTATTAGTTACTGAGATACACATCGACTGAATGCAAATTCCTCGGTTAATGAATTATTTTTTAACTCCAATGTGGCTTTTGTATAAGGACATGGTGATACAATGTATCTGTGGTGGACAGTGCTATGTCACTCAAATAACAGTACACGGGAACACATGTCGCTTCACCGGTAGGTATTATCATGACTACGGCTAATCAGTGACTGTCATTATTCCTTAATACCGTGTGCTTAAATGAAAAGAATAGAATACCAATTATATAGTCTATGTTTGGGCTCTACCTGAAATCGAACTCATAAACTTACGCCGGTTTGTCATTACACCACTGGGTCGAGAAGTGGCCGTTTTCTGTATACGAGGTATTTTGTTTATAAACCGATACTTGCATTGCGTGTGTAAAATCTGATTGAACCCACCATTTTTTTGAAATGCATGTACCAAGTCAGGGTCATTACGGTTTTCACAGTTTTCCGGTTGTTGACTGATTTTGTCTGTTTATCTACTTATGAGTTTTGATTTTCCCTTTGTAAGATTGCTCGGAGTTCGGTAATTTTGTTATTACCCTTATTGTAAATATAGCATAGCAATAAAACAAATATTGTACTATTCGGAGAAAAAAACCTTTTCTAATGCAAAGGAACATTTATTATTTTCTGTGTTTTACAAAATTATTGCATAGCTAACTACATTGCACTTTTATAATCCAGTTTTACAACTTTGACAGGAAGAAATCCACTTAATAATGCTATTTTAAACATTATTACATGAATATTGCGCAACACAATTATGTCACAAACATATTTACAACAGTATGTCATTCATTGCATTTGTTTTAACCTGATAACTTGTATGCACTAGAAATGTAAAGCAAAATATAGAAAAACAATTTCAATACGATTACCACTAACTATGCAATTTGAAACATGACATATGTAAATGTAATAGCATCTCGTATTTGAACACTCAATGGTTACATATTTTACAGTAATGATCCACCAAGATAAGATTAAGATAATAATAAAAGATCAAATAATGAATTTGGATTTCAATCCCTCGGTTGAAAGCTACATTTCTATCATGTCCTTCATTCGCTATACAAACAATGCTGCACAATCGTAATACGGGATAAATTGGGGCGGTCATTCATGAGTGTTCCATGTATTAAAACATAACCGTGGTTTATGCAAACATAATATGTTTCTGTTATTTTATTTTATTTTTTGTTCCTTTTCCGGATTTAAGATAATATGAATCGAGTTTGGTTTTTGTAGACTTTCTGTGACAGACTTTCCTATGAATGCCAGCAACAGCACATGATTGCTGACTCAATTTACGGTTATATTTTGCACTTATTCCTATTTCCATGTCGTCCGATCGTGGCATTTCAAAATGTAAACATATTTTACCAAATTCGGACAAAACAGGACGAAATATAGGCTTAATTTTTAAATGACCTTGATATATGAGTAACCTTGACCTAATTGTATTCTAAAAGAATTTCCAATCAGACGACATTTAAGCAACTCATCAAAGGTGTAAAGGTACTACGATAGTCTCAACATGTAAATATACGTAATTATGAAAATATATGATGAATCTCATGTTAAGCATTTTTTCTGCTATTCATTAATCAGACTGTAATTCTATATTACTGTCTAACATGTTATCTGATATGAATTAGTCTCAATTGGGGATTGTATTGTAATGGCATAACACTGAGATACAAAATGTATGTCTGAAGATCAAGTATTCATCTATATTTCTGACGTGTTTATTTCAATGAATACCTTTGAGTTTTCCTTTCCCTTCGATTGATGTATTTATACGGAAAGATCAAATTAAAACCGACCACAGCTTAACCAACTACAGAACACAACAATCAAGCAGTCTACGGGACACAATTGATATTAAAGACTCTATCACAACATTACGTGACAGTTTAAGCACAACAAAAGTTAAATCGGTCGATGATCTTATCTAGGATCTAAGTTCAGCAATACCAATGTATAGATAGAAAGATAAAACTATAGGTATGGGTAATTATTTGTATCTGTATTTATTTTCCATATATCATTCGATTATACACCTCTTGTATGGGTACATAAAGGATATTCCAAGAGGTGGAATATCATCGTAAAGTTCATCCATATAAATATTTTGACATTACCAATCGAAACATTATACAAAGTTATACCACCATTTTGCATGAACTTATTTGCCGATTACTTGTTGATGAACATTTGATATTATCAAATTGTCTTTAAGCCTTATTGATATACCTTAGTGAGATCATATGTTGCAAAATATTCTACACCTGCTGTTCCATCTATGACTTGCTCGGACGCATGATGGAAACTACAGTATATACAATAAACCAAATCTCCTAAATGGGATTGCCGAAATCGACTAAGGTGTGAGACGTTTACTAAACAAACTAGTCGGTATTTAACTAGAAACTCAAACTTAATTTTATTTATTTTCACTGAAGTTTGTTTCTCTGTTTCCAGAAATACATTCAGATATACATAACACATACATAGGAAGCCATTGTAAGATAACTGACAATACAAACGTGTTAACATCAGATACTTCCTTATACTTATGAGATTTGACTTTCCCTTTGTAAGATTGTTCAGAGTTCGGTAATTTTGTTATTACCCTTATATACTTCCTTATCCACGTAAATCAATTAAGGTTAGCTTAACCAATACAACTGAACAGGATCGACCAATAAATTATATCCTAGCATTGCTGTTTATTCTGACAATCGTTTGAGTCTTCATTATTTAAATGTTAACTGTATGATATAACGTAGTTTCGGTACATTCATCTAAACGATGAAATAATCAGATGGTATTAAGACGTATCCTAAATAAGTATGTGTAAGTCTAGTAGTACGTAATATCGGTCAGTTCTATTTCAGATCTTCAAGTTGCAAAGCTTGAATACATCTTTAAATGTAACTATATTATATTTGGATAACTTAAGTAGTAATATGAATTGAAAAGTCAGTTTTATGTTTAATAATCAATTAACAGTTATGGATATGTTGCTTTTTTGGGCTTGTTTGTTTGTTTGTTTGTTTGTTTGTTTGTTTGTTTGTTTTTTTTGCTTAATAATAATTTCAACGATATATTAATAATAGATTTAAAATCCAAATCTGAGGAGCAATATTAAGATATGTTCTGGTACAACATGAATCAACGTGTCAAACTAACAAAATGTGGCTACATAACCGCATTTAAAAAGAAATTGATAATTGAAACTTAAAATGACCAAAGCATCTTATGTTCGATTACAATGACAAAGAACGCTATGGCCTATGATTCGATAAAGCAATAGACTGCAAATGGATTTTCTTAGAATACATTGGTCTGTAGAGACTAAACAATCTAACATGACAGATGTATCGACACAGAGGTAGTAACATTAACGTAAATGTACCAATATATCTACATCCACCTCTTAATCAAATATATGATTCGGTAGGGAATCGGAATGGCTAATTTATGGGTTTATGTGTATGAATGTTTGAATATTATTGTCATATATAAATGTGTTTTAGCTGCAATGGACTACAACTAACATGCGATTTCATCTTTTCAAGTACAAAATGCAGTAAGTTGATCTGGATCATTCACTGACCCTGTTATTTCACATGCATTGTGCATACTCGTGTTGATTAATACATATGTTTTATAGTTGTTGGTCATTTACTACTTGTTTTTCAATTTTCGCTGTTTGTTATTTAATTTCATTTTGCTTTGTCTACACAGATTGTATTTTTATTTTACCTTTGTATATGTATTACGTCTTCTCTGTGTTGTCTTCCAATGTAAAATCGATCAAACAGACAGAAAATACTCAGGACGCGACGAAAAAATCATACACCAATATAGAAAGACAAACAAAAACACATGGCCAATAAATAAAGAAAGAGACAAACAAGAATTAAAATGAACAAACACAGAAACTAAAGATGAGAAACAATGATTGTGTCAAACCCAAGGTTGAAATAGGGATTCCGAAAGGATATGTAGTTTCTGTTCTACGTATGGCAGCCGTCGTATTATTCGTCAAAGTCCAAAGTCAATGTCTGAAATGAGGGTCAGTTGTTGTATAGGATAAAGATAGTGCGTCAAATCTTGAAACAAGTATGTAGTAAAACTTCTGATGAGAAGACTTCAATCTAACTGTCCTGAGTGTAATACGCGATATCGTGTTCAATAATGACTTTGCTTTGCTCTTTGGTAAGTTTATTTCGAAATACCCGGGTATTCACGTTATCTCATACTAATCTTCAACCAATTTTTGCATTACATTAGTTTATGTTAGAGGTGATTCTTCGTTTTGTTGATAATGATGGAATTGTATACCATAACTGTTTAAACGTGCTTTTCATAAACTTGTACTTCAAATTGTCAAGCGAATTCACTCATTATGCTTCGAGAAAACATGATATCATTGTATGTGCTTATTTAGAATGGCTAAAATCTTAAAATTAGAAGTGTACTTTTGTTTTCTGATGAATTCGTGAAAATGTTCATGCAATATTAATATAAAAGAATTACATCAGGAGAACAAACTAATATCAAAATCGTGTTCTGCATTCAGGACAGAATTTTTGACTTATCTATAGATAATGTAAATCGGAAATATCTTGTTAGACATAATGGAGAACACTAAAATCTGACAAGAGAGGGCAATATCGGTCCAACATAATTGAAAATCTCAAATTGGTAAATGGCGAGATTTTATTCTGTTTTTCCTGTGACATGATCCATTTCAGATATTTTATTACGTAATTCAGATTCAATCAGATATAGTTGTCTAGAATAATATGAACTTTTTATAAAGAAAACCGAATGTCCTAAATAGGATAGTCAAACTCGGATAAGGTGTGAGACTACTAAAACAAACTAGTAAGTATTAAACTAGAAATTTTGGACTTAATGTTATATTTTTAGATTGAAGATTTCTTCCAGAAATACATCATATATATATACATACATAATACTCTAAACGATTGCAATAAGAATGTATAACTAATAACATACATTTATTGACATCAGATACTTCCCTATCTACGTTACTCAATTAAGATTAAAATAACTAATACAATTAGACCGGATCAACCAATAAATTCTGTCCTGACAGTAACTTTCCTGTTGTTTCCGACGATTGTTTGCGTCTTCATTACTGTATGACATAACAAAGCGTGGATGCATTCATCAAACAAGGAAGTAATCAGTTGGTATTCAGACGTATCCTAAATATGTAGGTTTAAAAAAGTACGTAATGTCGGTCAACGTTCTGTTTCAGATCTTCAAGTTTCAACTCTGAGATACTTTTTTCTGATATAGCTGGATAATTGAATTAGTGCGAATTGAAAAGTCAATCGATTTACAGATATCAATAAACTGTTGTATTTCTTCTTAAAGTATAAGTTGTACGATATATAACTTATCGAATTTATATCGAAATTGGAGGAGCAATATTACGATATTTTCCACTCATGGTACCTTCCCACAACGCTACTCATCCAGTGATATGTGAGGGTTGATAATTTACAGGTGAGCAACACTTGCACGACCACATCATACATTAAGAGGGGATGTGCGAACACCGCCACTTGTTTATGAAGTGTCTGCAACAGACCAGGAAGGTGAGCGGTCATACATGTCATGTTTGTTATGTGTCGATGTTTGCCTTTCTTTCTACGAATTTTCGATTATGTCATGAATTCAAAACTCGATATCGTATTCAATACTTCTGTGGTTTAGTCGTAGGTAAGTCGAACTGTGTTGTGTGAAATGACTGGTGATTGTATTTCGTAGTATCTGATTATTCATGGTACCCGAGATAAGCTTAAAAAAGAAACTAATGAAAAGCTGCTGCAAATCGATCAAGCTCCTCCCTTTTATGTATTCAATTTTTTAAGGCGACATGTGATTGTTCGTTTTGTTAGAAGAGTTTGAAGATATGAAAGGAATAATCAGAATCCGCATATAAAATAAGAACAGACAACACCATGGCCAAAAAGAAAAGTACAAAAGAACAAACAACGATCTACAAAATATACATATAAAACTAAAGATCGATTAACACGAACCCCACTAAAACCGGGGTGAACTCAGGTGCTCCGGAATGGTAAGCAGTTCATGCTTGTTAATAATGGAAGACATGTTGACCATCACTGTTTAAAAGTTATTTTCATAAATGTGTACTTCAAATATTGTCAAGCGAACCGACTTATTTTTGTCGAGATAACATGATTTCACTTTACATGGATATTTAAAATGCCAAAATCCTCAATATTAGAAGTGTACATCTGTTTTATGATAAATTCCATGAAAATCTTCATGCAATATTTATATATCATAATTACATCGGGAAAACAAATACATGTCAAAATGGTGATCTGCCTTCAGGACATAATTAGTGACCTATTTTTAGATTATGTAAATCGGAAGCATCTTGTTGCGCATAATGGAGAACATCTGAAAAGAGAGGAAAATTTGTGTCCAACATGATTGAAAATCTCAAAATCAAGTCATGGTAAATGGCGAGATTTTATTCTGTTTTTCCGGTGACATGATCCTTTTTATATATTTTATTACACAATCCAGATTCAATCTATTATGCTTGTCTAGAATCATCTGTAGTATTTATTTGTATTTTCCAATAACAGTCGAGTCAACCCGGACAATGACAAATCACGTCGAAAAGAATAAATTGCATTCTTTAGACAAACGTTATTTAAACTTGATTGCATGACTATGCTATATATAGTTGTTAACCGTTATTTGATTGAATTCAATTTATTCCTTTACGATAATGTGCATTTTATACATGACGTAATATCCTGTCAGTTGTCACTCAACCATACTATTCAATTGTATTTGATATTTAATTATAAACCAAGATTACTTAATTCAAAGTTCGTGAAAGATACGATTGAAATTTCAGATGTTGATTTTTATTTCAGATTTGTGTTATGCTTTAAAACATTAACGACAGTTGCTTTTAACAGAATATAAAAATAATGATGTTTGTATAACAATTTGCTCCACTTTGTTCTTAGAATTTCCTGGGTGTGATTAATGCCATGGTGCTATGGAAAACAAGGTACACAATTCATGTTTGTGATGTAATAGTATAATGCATTTAATACCTTTTTAACGTAATCAACGTATGCACCGTAAATAAGTTGACCTCTACGTTGTCCTTGTTACATTGGTTTCTGTGTATGAACTGAAGACTAACACCTTGTCAACACAGTATGCCTGAATGATGATCAGCAAAGAGTAATTAGTGCAACAGCTATATTCATGACGGGAACAAGCTTTCAACAAGAAATCGGATACACAATATGTCATTAGGATTTGCTCACGGGATGGATGCTTTCATTGTCGCAATGCCAACTGGAGGTTATATCCACTTATTCTATAATATTGTAAAAATGGGACAAGATGTTGATGGGTTTCTTTTCAATCCATTTCCAACAATTGTGTTGCAAAACGTGCCACATTCCCACATAAGACAAGAGGAATATACATTACAATAATATAGCAAATATCAATATAGAATAAGGTATATTACTTAACTAATATCAAACGGATATGTTATAATCAATGCTCGATATCAAATGGGTGAAACTACAACACCTAAAGCAAAGACATATACATGGCGGGTGGTTATCTGACGTATATATACATTTATCATATACTTAGTACTAAATAAAGGAAATTTGCATATATAATACTAAAAGAACATTACGACTGTATTTGTCTGCCGTGACTGATATCGATACCATCACCCCTTTATCATACCCCTTAAAATGATATTGATCACGTGACTAAAGGTTCATAATACAGAACAAGACTTTCTCATGTTTAAGTATA
>JYMV01044868.1_pt1 | contig 11837 bp, 8 predicted proteins | sample 338911 | NCBI WGS metagenome assembly JYMV01 (sample SAMN03354496, study PRJNA234377) | hydrothermal vent metagenome | biome: Deep sea; feature: Hydrothermal plumes at the Eastern Lau Spreading Center, Western Pacific Ocean; material: Seawater | place: Tonga | collected 2009 | depth 2000 m m
TGAAATATACAGGGAAGATGGTGGAAACGGAATCACTTTTGTCCACATGCTGTAGATATATGTAATAAGAATTAAAAAACCTGAAAAAAAAATGTGGACTTGGACATTGATTTTGTATTAAATATTTTACCTATTTTTATACCTTCCCAAATAGGCTTAATCATGTGCATATAATTTCTATAAAGTAAAGGGAAATATGGTTTAATTCCCTATTATATCTATTTATAGAAATGGAAATATTGTCTATTTATAGAATTGGAAATAGAATTCTTATTTTCCTCTTTGCAGGATATTGCACCATAACCATATGAATTTGAATTGACATGAGTAATGTACATTTTGTATATATACAAAACACAAACTTTCATCAAAGGCTATCAGAGCTAGTTTAATGTAAATCACTACATAAACAAAACAAAATTGTCTCCTCGGTTTTTCTTCTTTTTTTTTAAGTCTTCAAAATTATATGCAAGGGATACTTACTTTCAACATACAGATAGAGTTTTGGTTTGGGCTTATGCTTCTGTGTTTGGCATATATTTTTTTAGGTGACATCGATATGCAATGGAAAATTAATATTTGATTTATTGAAATTATATTAAAAAAAAGGTACATGTGAAAACATTTCTAAATCTTTTACAGATTTTACACAGAAAAATATATGCATAGACTCTTTAATAAAAAAAAATTAAAACCTGTGTTCCAAGTAGAAGAGAGAAAAAAATTAAGTTTGAATTTAGATAACAAAGTACCAGTACCTTTTAAAATTCAGTCAGTATTTTTGTTTTAATCTAAGACTGAAATGCTGTCGGTTCTTTTTTCCCCTAACATAATGGACTCATTTTGAAGTACATCATCAGATCTTATTATTTATGTACCACATAAACAAAAAACAACTTGCACAGTACAATTTTCTGTGACTGAAATTAAATGTTTGAATAATTGTATTATATTTTTAATTAGTTTTTGTACAGTACTTAATCAACATCTATATATTTATATTAATTTAGAAACAAAACACATCTCTCCTTCATCAGACATTTCTTCTTCTTTTCTTAAGACATTTTAAGCTAGAATTGTGAGTTTATATAATACTATTTCATATTGGATACTGTCTATAATATATAATACATTTAGGTAGAAAAGTAAAAAGTTTACTTCAAAACAAATGTATTGGACCTGATGTGAGGGTTTTATATTACAGTGTATTAACCTGATGTAGGGGTTTAGATTACAATGTATTAACCTGATGTAAGGGTTTATATTACAATGTTCTATGCTGTATGGTACCAATTGTATTTTCTGAGAATTGTTCTTTGTTGATGTACTGTATTACTACTGCAAATGTATAGTCGCCTAACATTAAAAATCTTTTTGTTATAATCAAGAAATAATTCATTTGTATATCCATTTCTGTTATTATTTTTTTATTTTTTTTTGTGATAAGAAATAGAATTTAATCTGCAAGATGTGATATCACTCTGTGTTAGCATTGAAGTCATTTTTATTATAATATTGATACCATCATATAATGTTATTTTTGTTTCTTCTGTGAATGTCAAATTTTGGTTAATTGACAGTTGTGGCCCCTCGGTTCCATGCTTTATAAAATGTACACTTACTAACTGGTGAGGAAATTACTGGTTGAATCTGCTATAATTTGCTGTTTATTTTTAATATTTGTGGACAATTATGAATTGTCCACATGTTTTGCTGAATTTTCAGCAATGCTATGATGTGTACAAAAAAAAATGTATGTGCTAGAATCAGTACTATTTTGTCTGATCTCGTCATGAATTCATATTTAGCTCACCTGGCACAAATGGCCATTTGAACAATAACTATCACATTATGTTCGTCATCCATTAGCTTATATTTTCTGAAAACACTCAAAAGCACTCTTTGCTTTAAAGTTCCAGTACATAGTTCACCTTTATTTCACATTGATCAGAAATCCAAGATGGTTACTAGTGCAGAACATAATTTTATAACATAGGACCATTTGGGAAAGTATATAAAAATCATCATGTCAGGAGCTATAAATCTGCTTGAACCCTGTAAATAAATTATCATTATATGGTCCTTTATTATGTTTTTAGTTTTTACATAAGTCTAAATTCCAAAATGCCCACCACTGCAGGGCATAGTTTAACACATGAATCTATGGGGGACATGTTTCAAACATCTCATACTGCCATTTGAAAATAAACTTGGAATGATTGTCCTTTCAATAATCGTTAGAGAATTTGTTAATTCTTTGATTATTACAGGACAGGATATGGTTTAATATACTACACTATGGAAAAATCTTCTTGGAGATTAAAGCTGATAGACCCGAAAACGGTACTTAAATAATCATTAGATATTGAATAGATCTGTTACAATGACAAGACCGTTACCTTTTCATAAGAACCTTTAGTTCATATTGGTAATTTTTTGGGGTAATTTCACTACTAGTTAAAATGATTTAGAATTAGTTTAACATTATTTTATGGATTTAATGTCATATGTGATTGTTCAATCTGAAATATTTTCCTGCCATTCTGTAGTGATATATTTATTAAACTCCAGTATACTTCATTCATTAATTTTAAAGTGTACATTCCACTGATAATTTAAATTATATAAACCACCAGTAATTTAAACCATTACAGGAAAAGTGAATACAATTTTAGTGCTTACATTCAACTGTTATTATTTTAGCAGTAAATATCTCCAGTTTTAAATTCACTTAATGATTATCTATACACAGTGGTCTGAAAAACCAAAATTAATGTTGGTTTACTAGCTGTTCACCTAATGCAAACCTATTGTTCTCTGCAAGCTTGCCATTGGCTTGACAAAATTATTGTTGAATTTACTAGCTGTTCACCTAATGCAAACCTATTGTTCTCTGCAAACTTGCCACTGGCTTGACAAAATTAATGTTGGGTTTACTAATTGTACCCTAATGCAAACCTATTGTTCTCATGACAACTTGCCACTAACCTGACAAAATTAATGTTGGGTTAACTAGCTGTACACCTAATGCAAACCTATTGTTCTTTGAAAGCTTGCCACTGACCTGGCAATATATATGTTGAGTTTACTAGATGTACACCTAATGAAAACCTATTGTTCTCTGAAAGCTTGCCACTGACCTGACAAAATTAATGTTGGGTTAACTAGCTGTACACTTAATGCAAACCTATTGTTCTCAATATTCATGTTGGTTTTACTAGCTGTACCCTAATGCAAACCTATTGTTCTCTGCAAGCTTGCCACTGGCCTGGCAATATTACTGTTGGGTTAACTAACTATACACATAATGCAAACCTATTGTTCTCTGAAAGCTTGCCACTGGCCTGGCAATATTAATGTTGGGTTAACTAGTGTACCCTAATGCAAACCTATTGTTTTCTGAAAGCTTGCCACTGGCTTGGCAAAATTAATATCAGCTACTAATTTTTACACTGACAACTGGCACCTTGCTCAGTTTTGTGTAAAGTAGGCATTTCAACTTCAAAATCTTGTAATCTTGTTAAATAAGAAACAATTTATTCCAATTCCTGCTTGTTAGCAAGGTAATGTCACAACATATATATTAAACCCTGCTACGTAGGAAGCTACAGTCATAATTTGTCTCAATGTGTCAGTTATCAAGACACTAGCAAAATTTGTATTAAACCCTGTCACAACATATATAAAACCCTGCCAGTGAGCAAGTTCTGTCACAGCATATGTCAAACAGTGTCAGAAAACAAGGCACATTAACATTTTTTTATCAAACCATGTGAGTAAGCAAAACACTATATCAATTTATATCAGCTTGTGCCAGTTATCAAGGTACTATAAGTATTTATATCAGCTTGTGCCAGTTATCAAGGTACTATAAGTATTTATCCAGCAGTGTTAGTTAGCAAAACACTTGCACAATTTATATCAAATCCTGCCAGTTAGAAAAGCACTAACACAATATATATCAAAGTGTGACAGGTAGCAATGCACTATAATATTTTTTTATTGAACTTTGAACTTTGCCAGTTAGCAAGGTACTATAGCAATTTATATCAAACTGTGACAGTTAGTAGAGCACTATAGAAAATTTTATCAAGCCCGACCTGTTAACAAGGGACAATAACAATATATATCAAACCCTGCCAGTTAGCAAGGCACTAGCACAATTTGTATTGAAACCTGCCCACAATTAGCAGATCATTGAAAATTATTCATCGTTAATTTGATAGATTCTTCATATAAAGTGAATATTTTAAAGTAGAATATAGTATGTGTAAATACGAAAAAATGGAATACAATAACAATTTAATATCCTAAATGTTTTTTTTTTCTTGTTGGTAAACAAATATTGAATTTTGATTAGGAAGATATGATATATAAGATAGTCTGCTATATATAACTATATTATAATGGTAGGCATACATTTGCAGTAAGGTTGAAGAATGTGAGACATTTCATGCGTCATCAATAACACTCTGCCTTGTTTCGATAGCCTTGGCTTTTATGTTGAAACATTGTCAGATTTTTTTTCTTTCATTATTGTCAGAAATGGCCTAATAATGAAAAATTCACTGATTTTAAAGAATGAATGATGATAGTGTGGACGAATTGTTTGTGTGGAAATTGTGTGGAGTGATAAATGAATGTGGATGCATGTGTGTGTTGTCTATGTAAAATTTGCACACTTGTATAAAATATGTGACCATGAAACCATTGTATAAGCATGCCTAGGTCATTTGGTGGTGCATGAAGTTTTTGTATCTTGCAATTTTCATGTCTGTTTACAAGAAAAGATCTGTCTTGCCTTCAGCATTAGAAATATGTTGGGCGAAAATTGTGGCATTAAGTAATGTAATTCAGATTGTTAAGTGTCATGGAACAAAAAAAAAATGTTACACTGTTTACAAATAGTTGTTGCGAACTTCATTTAAATTAAAACATTTGTCTTAAAATTAACATTATTATGAGCGAGTTGATTTAAAATGGACCATTTATTGGTATACTGGTAGTTAAATGTTTATAATTTTGTATAGTGGAAAAGGCAAGTGAATAATAGGTGGTATTTTTTTTTAATATTGATAGAATTTTTCCTAACATTTTTAGCGCATTGGAAAATATAGAAGACTTTTATTTACACTGTGATATTTGTTTTGTAGTAATTAAGAGTTTTTATCTTTGCTGTAAGTTTTAGTGCCAAAACAATAGATATTTCAGTAAAATCTACTACATTAATATCTGCTCCACTTTCTTGCCAGAAAAATTTTAAGGAATTGGTTAGTTCCTGTGTATTGTCTTCATAAATGTTTCCTTAAAGAGAAAAATCAAAGTTTGATAATAAATAAAGTAGGAACACACAAAATTTGAACATCATGGAGAAATTTTAAAGTTATTTATTAAAATGAATTATGATGACCTATGTGGTTTTTTTTTTTTAAAGTAATAACCTGATATTAGGTTCAATGATGATGCTTGAAAATATTTTTTTTTTATATAAAAACATGAAAAATGTCTTGGATACTGATTGTTTATTGTACAATCTGCACCTTATGTGCAACTGATTGTTTATTGTACAATCTGCACCTTATGTGCAACTGATTGTTTATTGTACAATCTGCACCTTATGTGCAAAACAAACCATATGTAGTGTTGTATTCAATGATTACAGCATTATTATTATATAATGTTGCCAATGCTTAGCTTACTTCATATTCCTCTAATATATAACATTCTTTACTCATTGTTTGATTAAACCAACAACATGTGGTGAAAACATTTGATTTTCTAACATTTTTCTTTATTTAATTGCTTTATAATTGATAGTCAACATTTTTAATACCAGTACATACAAGGGATCAACCTATTTCAGAGTATTTCCAAACCAAATCTGTGTGTGTTTTACAATATAAGAGAAAATATTTTTAATACTTTAAGAATATTTCCAAACCAAATATAAGACAAAACATTTTTATTAATACATAACAGGGCTCAATTAAGAATATTTCCAAACCAAATCTGTGTGTTACAATATAAGACCAAACATTTTTTACTACATTAAGATTAACCAATCTGTGTGTTGTTTATGACATAAAAATAAAACATATTGACTATGTGTGACATGAAATACAAGATACAAAACTTGGTGGTAACTACCTATACTGACATAGTGTTGTTATCTCAGATGATTAATATAGCTGTTGAATGGTGTATGCTAAGGTTGATTTTTTTTTAATCATTAGTTAAAGCTATGGTTGAATTTTTTTTTCTGTAACCTATTTGTTACAATGATTTTGTTGACAGATATATATATATATCAGATAGAATTGTCTTATTTATACAATCATGCAATTTGCTAAAATATATTGATAGAAGAACTGATATTTGCTATGATTAAGTCTCTTATTTTTTGTGCATTTTTTTACTGCCCTAGGGGACAATGTATACAAGGGCAGAGTGGTTAAATAAACTTGTCCACCTGTCTCTTGTGCTGTATGATGTTTATTCAGGACATTTTTGTTTTAGAAAGGGATGCATTCATACTGACAGATAGATGTTTAATGTATTTGGATTTTTATTGCAAAACAAAAAAGATAATGGGCATACATTGTACCAACATGGACAGGTTTTCAAATTTTTAAATTACACTAAATGCTGGTCATGAAAAACGATTAAAACTGTATACAAGTTTTTTTTAGGATTGCACTGGAATAATGACTTTGCCATAAGACAAAAATGTATTTTATTGGCATCATGTATCTTAGTTACACGATTTTAGTATAATTTATCATCTACGTGAAATTGAAAGAAAAAAACAACAATATTGTATGGACATTATTTAAGTAATCAGTTGAACTTAAACTATTAAAACTTTTATAAGAAAGAGTTGCTTCTTTTGAAGAATAAATGAAATCATACTATGTTTTGTTAACCCGTTTAGCCTTTAAAATGTTTATGTGTGTTGCCCAGGTAACATGGCAGATTCATAAGGATCACTTTTCATCCTAAATACGCTTGACATATTTGCCGATAGACGTTAAGCAACAAACAAGCAAACAATCAATCAATCACCTGGAATATCATCTTAAGAACATGGTCCATTTATTTTCATATTCTTATACACACTACAGTTCAAATAGAGTACTTTCAAATGTTTATTCTTACTTTTCTTAACAGAAACCACTTTCCTTGGTGGATATCTACTCTTTTAAAAACATGATCATTGCTTAAAATTCATTTTATTTTGGAGATTAGCTTCATCCTAATAACAAAACAAAACAAAACAAAAGCCATGAATGATCATACGAGTTGAGTCATCATTTTGATTCCATCGTCAGTTGTCCATCCATCATCACCTCTGAAACCTCTGGGGTCCAAAGGTTGACATAGACTGCAATGGAGAAAATGTCAAATAATGCTATAGAACATCCATGTGATAAATAGATTCAAGTTTACACATACATGTATATAGGCCATGAGGTCTATGGTTTCTGAACCCTTATGGTCCAACCTTTAGAATGGACTGCATGGGGGGGTCAATAAAAAAAAAACATGAATGTAAATGCAATTGTGAAGCAGAATTGTGATATGAAGATTCTATTTTGTACCAATAAAGGTCCCAGGGACCATTGGGTTCAAGTCTTGAAAGATCAACATTTAAGATATACAAGAGTTCTAAATCGTGTTTACTAAGTGAGTGATTCAGGCTCAGGTGAGCCTCTAGTTTAGCTCATCTCACCCAAATGGTCATGTGAGCTATTGCTATCACTTGGTATCTGTCGTCCATTCTCTGACACCACATGGTTAAATGTAACCAAACTTGGTAGGAATGATGCATGATGGGTCCTCGACAGAAGTATTTGTATTAAGTTCTGATCAGTTGAACAACTTGAAAGCCAGATGCAATTCAAGTTTCTGATTGGTCAAATACAAAAAAAAACTTAACTTCTGAAATCTCTTGGACAACTGTAGCTAAACTTCGTATGAATGATGTTTGGAATGACTTCTACAAAAGTACCTTTTGTTGTTATCATTGGAAGAAAACATGACTGCTATATGAATTTAGACTTTCAATCAGTATATGGAATTATATTCATACTGAAAAAAAAAAACTACTTTCAAGATGTTATAACAAATGGTTATCAGTTTTAACAAATGCATTTTGATTGAAATAACATCAAAATCATGCAGAAATTCTTTTTCACAATTTTTGATACATTTTAATACACCATTGAAGAAAATATCTTATTTAGTTGAAATTTAATATTTATGAATTATGATATATCCTGAAGCTAGTATGATAGCATTTGTTATACATGTATGAAGTATCAACTAAACTTGGATATGATATACCCGTTAGTTGCACATGATGATTTATTGAACTCCAGCTGTATGACAAATATTAATGTATATTAAAATACCAGACCATAGAGTAAAAGCTGGAATTGATTTAGGGGATCATAGCCTTATCTGATGACAGACACAAAGGTGGAGAAACAGTCTTTTCTATTTCCAAAACTGATGTATTTAGTTTCATCACTTTGTAACAATCAATGGTCATCTGTAAACTTTTAACATTTCAATCTTAATTTTCATAAACCACTGGACCAATTAGAACCAAACTTGGCATAGATGTTATTTGGGTAGTCCTAAATATTTTAAATAAGTTTCGTTTCATTTGGAAATTCAACTAGGGTCGATTGTGCTTTCTGATTGGCTAAAATTTAAAATGATTTCTTATCCAAAACCACATGTGTGATGGAATTTTTCCTTGGTATGAATATTCTTTATATGATCATCTAAAAAAATTATGGATTTTTATTTGTTGATAGAAAATTCAAAATGGCAACCATCGCCAGACAAAGTTGTAACATAGGCCCATATGGGAAAATTATTTTTTTTTTTCTCTCAGAAACCAGAAATATTATTGAATCCAAATAGTACTTAAATAATTATTGGATAGCTATATATTCCCTCCAAAACTTTTCATTTTTTTTGTGTCAATGGGTTATAAAGAATGGCTGCCACTGTAGGACTAATTTAACATAGCACCCTTCATATGTTTTAAAATTATTCTTATCCGATACCACTAAACCATTTAACATCAAGCTTTGCTTGAATACTCCTTGCATGGTCCTTTGCTAAATTTATGTTGATACGAAATCAACAGGCCTATTTTAACCACAAAAAACATCTGATGAATGTTTTTTTTAACTCTCTCTTGAGGTAGAGAGCCTGCTCATGTAAGCTGTGACTGTTGTTATACGATTGCTTGAAGAAATATGGACACGATCACGTTCAATACAGGAAAAAAGAGATGACATAAAAAGAAAATTTCATTGAAAATAATTATGTAAAGGGAATGTTAAAAAGGAGGCAATTTCATGCCACAAAAAAAAAAACTGACCATCATCGCTGACAAACTTTTCACATAAGTTGAATCGACTACACCTGGAATCGAAATCGACACTTGATTGTAAATCCAGCTATTATGCGATCGTTGCCACGAAATTTCCTTTACAGACGTCAAATGTCGATTATTCTCAAGCTGTCTGCAAAACAATTTGGATAAGAATTACCACAAGTAAATTTGTAGGTGATGTATATCGCTTTCATATACTCAAATGCTAAATAAAATGCCCACGTGGAATCGAACATTCACCACTTCACCACGTACAGATCAAAGAATCCGATATGGGCTATCTGTATTCGTTATTTACATATAAATTGGCATTCGTTGCATAGATGGATGTAAATCCAAATAGATTACCATGTGATCGCTGCCACGACGGCCTCCATTTAAAGCAATATACATGTAGCTATATATATAGTCGTTCAAATAAACAATTATTATTTCAGTTACAAATAGCGACACAAAAAACCTGTTAATTACAACAAATAAAGTTGATTTAGAATTATTGTCTTCCCGTACATTAGTTCAATTCCTGTTGATCACATTCTTGGAATGTTATGGACCATTTTCTGTAATCTTCAGAGCTCGAGACGATTTTTATTAGGTATCATTCTTTGGATGTTGTCGGTTTTTTTTTTATCTCACCTTTGCCAAAGGCAACGTGAGCTTATCATCACTTGGCGTCCGTCGTCCGTTAGCTTTTCACATTTTAATCTTCTTCTCTGTAACCCCTTAGCCAAATGAACTGAATGGAAGGTCCTCTATAAAGAATGCACTTTTTGTCTCGATCCGTTAACAAACTTGGCCGCCACCGACAATTCTTGTTTCCGATTGGTTGATTTCTAAAAAAAATCTTCTCCTCTGAAACTGCTTGTCCAAATGAACCGAAACTTGGTAGGAAGCATCTATGGAAGGTCCTCTATAACGGTTGCTTATTTCGTCCCGATCCGTTAACAAACATGGCCGTCACAGGCAATTCTTGTTTCTTATTGGTAGATTTCTAAAAGATCTTCTCTGAAACCGAGTAGCCAAATGAACCGAAATTTGGTAGGAAGCACTTATGGAAAGTTCTGTATAAAGTTTCCTCAAAACAAAATGAAAGGCGAGCGACACAGGCTCAGGCCACTGAGCCTCTAGTTTCTTTCCAATGAACCGTGATTGATGAAAAGCTTTACGAAAAAGGCCAAGCTAATTGCATGTAGAGGAACGTTACAATTTTATTTTATTATTAAGACAAATTAATAACCGACCATATTGCTGTAATAAGATATGTATACTGTTAAAATCAACATGAATTGGACACTATTACAACATGGTGATAATAATTACTTCCATATACAACCAGGGATCGAACACACCAAGATGCCACACCTGCGACGAACACGCTAACGGGACACGACCGAGATAGTTCTTCAGTCAAATTAAAATGTAAATGTCGCTGATCAGTAATTAAACATAATATTTTTAATTTAGAGTATAATCCAATACATATTGTAGGTTAAACACCGACCATTTAACTTTTAGGGGGTGGGGCTATGTTTTCTCTCGAGCCATAAATTTTTTCTACAAAGAAAACATGAAAACTCGTTAAAATTTGATGACAATTAAAAAAAACAAAACAAAAAAAACCCCAACAAATGAACAAACAAGCGAAACAAAACAAAAACAAACAAACGGAAAAAGCATTGCCCCACCTAAAAGTTAAATGGTCGTTCCCTTGAATATATTTATCTTTCTATTTCAGAGACTCAGTATGCCTCCAGGCGAGGCTGCTGATAGACGACACAACCCCGTCCACCATTGTTATCCACATTTTACGTGTGCTGTGGATACAGAAAATATAAAGAGGGTGTTCAGTGATTGTAAAGACATTATACAAAGAATACATCTTTATCAGTATCAGTTGCTGTGACATTTATTTGACGGTGACCAATGTTATGAAATGAAGACTAGAAATAACATCACATACTCTTTTAAAAAGACCAACTATAGGGTAGTCTTAACAATGAGTCTTGATTAGCAGGTGCTTTTGTAATAATGTTGAAATAATTAATTTTGCTTACATTTTTGAGTGCCCTTTATAGAGGGTGTTTTATATTTATATGCATTCTGTATAAACAAAACACATATTTATTGTTGTTTATACGTGTAGTTTCGATTTCATAATTACCAATAATTGAATCATTTCGCTTGGGGAATCTTCATACTCACAGATCTTCTTATGACTCTAGGATTCTACTGGATCCTTTACTGTCATCTCAAAGCTTGAATCGCGACTTAAATCGTGGTCATGTCCGGTTGGGTAGTGCTGAATGCACTCTTTGTAATTATAGTACAGTGGCTGATCTTTCCACAGTCTGTCTAATCTGGATTCAAATGTCACTATATTCTTGGCTGTCACTACTGATTCAGGTAAATTATTCCAGGTGTCAAC
>JYMV01005802.1_pt1 | contig 11836 bp, 9 predicted proteins | sample 338911 | NCBI WGS metagenome assembly JYMV01 (sample SAMN03354496, study PRJNA234377) | hydrothermal vent metagenome | biome: Deep sea; feature: Hydrothermal plumes at the Eastern Lau Spreading Center, Western Pacific Ocean; material: Seawater | place: Tonga | collected 2009 | depth 2000 m m
ACAATACCACCCAGACACCAACTCGGGAAGCAAGGCAGCCGAGGACAAGTTCAAAATCATCTCTGAGGCTTATGAAATACTCAGCAATGCGAAAAAAAGAAAGGCGTATGACCGCGAGAGGGCCTTCCGGAAAAGATCTACCCGTCGGCCTAAGAGCCAACCCGATTGGAACGCACCCCCCGGTGGATTCGGAAGAGAGCCGGGCGGCAACCGGCAGGGGTTTGAAGAACCTTTCGCCCAGGAACCAGAGTCGATTGACCCAGATATGCCAACCAGCGGATTTGACCTGCAGTTCATGGTCGATGTTCCTCTCCCTATTGTGGCATTGGGGGGGACAATCCCCTACACTTATGAAAAATACGTGCACTGTGAAGAATGTGAAGGAACCGGAACCTGTGGAGGTGAGGAGTGTCCGGAGTGCCAGGGCTACCAACTGGTCGTTCGTTCTGTTACCCTGGATGTGAAAATTCCCCCGGGTGTGGCCGACCAACACACTCTGGCCATCCTCAAAGAAGGTGGGGCAGGCAGAAATGGAGGCCCTCCAGGAGTCCTGTATTTAAAAATCTGCACTCAACCTCACCCCAAATTCAAGCGGGTAAAAAATATTATCATCCAAGAAGTGACCATCTCTTCCAAACTGGCGGAAGAAGGCGGACCCCTTAAAGTTGAAACCCTGAATGCCACTACAACCATTCAAGTAGAAGAAGCAACCTTGGTTGGCGAAGAACTACGTGTACCAGGAGAAGGCGCGGCAATAAACTGGGGGAAAAAGCGGGGGGACCTTATCATCAAATTCAATATTGAGGATGATTGAGTATGGTGTTTTTTTTATCCATGACCGTCTTCGCCCTTTCGCTAATATTTTTTCTCTGGTTGATTTTTCGATCCGGCAAATTCCAGCCCAGAAAAAAAATCAAACAGACAACAAAAAAAATACCGCGCAGGAAAAAAACACCCGGAATCAGCCCTTTAAAATCCGCATCGGACTTCCCAAGTGGCGAGCAACTGCGGAAAAATGCTACGGAACTATTGAAAAAGAATCCGGAAGTGGTCAGCCGTGTGATACGGAAATGGCTACGCGAAAAATGAGGTCTAACCCTTGCGGGCCTTCATCTCTACCGCATGGGCTTTAGCTCTTTTCAGCATTGCGGCCCTTTCCTCTGAGGAAAATACTCTTGCTTGGGTGGGTGTTGGGGCATCAGACTTGGGCTTGGCCGCAGTCGGTGTTGCCGCGGGTTGTTTAGCTCCAGCAGGAGCGTTTGCCGACTTCCCAGCCGCAGGTTCTGCTGTGGCGGCGGGTGCTTCTGTGGTTCCGGCCGGAGAAAGCGCCGCCTCTCCCTCTTTACGAATCAAACGCATGGATGACCAGACCTCCTGGGTGGGATAAGCCGTATCGACCCCTATCTTCAAATCCATGCGGATTATTTTTTCATCGGAACATTCGGTGATCCAGGTATTGGACGCGCCACCGGGCGCAAATATTGAGTCAATGGGATAATTGGTCCCATTTTTATCTGCAAGAGATTTCACACCAGTCTTGTCGAAAAGGGTCAATGCCTCCGCCTTATTGGGGATTCGCCAATTATCGTAACCACCAAACTTGCCTTTGTTTTTATTGACCCAGTCCACATACTCCCGATGATCCTGCCACGTATAGAATTTTTTCACATCCAACCAGGCATCGGTCTTCTTCCACATATAACCGCTATTCGGGTCCGTGATCGTCCCATCATCGTTATCAATAAGGGGTTTTCCTACAGGACCGGCCTTTTTAGCCGCCTCAGCTTTTTTAGCCATCGCAAGCTTGGTCTTTTCAGCAGGCGATAAAGCTTGGCCTTCAGAAGGGGGCGTTTCTGCCATCTTCAACCTCTGGCAACCGAAGAGGATTCAATCTCTTCCAAAATATCATTCAAATCTTTTCCCGTCCTGGTGAGGTTTTTCAAAATCTCACCCAGCTTGGATGCCGAATACATGTCTAACCGAGAATGAAAATCCACTCTATAGTCGGCGGCATTTTTACGGATCCAATCCACAGCAACCTGATCCTGAGTTTCACAACTCATATTGGCACATTTTTTATCCAGCAGGTTCGTTTGGGATAACCGTATGATTTCACAAATCAAATCTTCTTGGATCTGGCTCATATCTAAAATTTTAACACAAAATATGACGGGAAATTGCCCTTGGGCTACAAAAAAGGGCCACTCTATAACGGTTTTTCGGGCTTGTCAACGTGATAATTATTGTACCGAATACCCATTTGATATTCAATGCGTTATTGTTATTTCTCTGTTCTGGATTGGCATCATTTCCGATGCATCTTTTATCGCTTCCTTGCACAAACATAAAGTTCTTTAAATAGCAGTATGGGTTCTTAAGCCGGGCTCCTTGAAGTTCGAGGATCAAGAACCTCTCGTAAGCCATCCCCTAAAAAATTGAATGAGAGGATGGTTAAAAATATTGCCAATGAGGGAAACAAAATAAGATGAGGATAAAACTTGATTGCCGTCCAGCCATCATTGGCCAGGCTCCCCCAACTGCTAAATGGAGGGGCGATTCCCAACCCAATAAAACTCAATGTCGATTCGGCTAAAATCGCCACGGGCACACGAAAACTCATAGTCACCACCAGGATACTCAGGATATTAGGAAAAATTTCCCGCACCAGAATCCTTGTGGGGCTCGCTCCCAGAGCACGGGCCGCCTGCACGTATGGAAACTCCTTTATCCGCAGGACTTCTCCGCGCACCAGTCTTGCAACTGTGACCCAGCTTACCAGCGTCAAAGCAATGAAAACCCCAGTCACCCCTCGCCCCATTAACACGGTGATGAGAATGATCATTAACAGGTCGGGCAATGCAAAAACCACATCTACCAGCCGCATCATCAGGTTGTCGGTCCTGCCGCCGACATAAGCCGAAATGGCTCCATAGACCGTTCCAATCAACAAGGCAAACAAGGTCGTGAACACACCGATAAATAATGACACCCGGGCGCCATAAATCATGCGCGAAAGAAGATCGCGACCCAGACGGTCGGTGCCCATCCAATGCTCCAAACTGGGAAAAGCCAAAGTCCTTAGCGTATCCTGTGTTTCATAAGAATACGGAGCCACCCATGGGGCCAACACCGCTATCCCTGAAACGATCAGGAGAAAACCGGCACTCAATTGGGAAGTCAGGGGAAATCGGCTCATTATTTTATTTCAACGTCACTCTCGGGTCCAGCCAGCCGTAAACCATATCCACAACCATATTCGCGATCACAATCAGCACTGCATAAACAAGCGTCACTCCCATTATCAAAGGATAATCACGATTTGTCACAGCGGTGATGAAAAACCGTCCCATCCCAGGAATCGAAAAGATATATTCAATAACGAAAGAACCGGTGACCAGTCCGGCTGTCAGGGGACCCATCACCGAGACAATGGGATAAATTGAGTTTTTCAAAACATGTTTAAACATTATCACAGGTTCCGTCAGCCCTTTGGCCCGTGCGGTTCGGATATAATCCGCAGCTAAAACATCCAGCACCGTGGTTCGTGTCAGCCGTGCGACATACCCGGCAAAACCTGCACCCAGCGCAAACGCAGGCAAAATTATATGACGGGGCCCTTCCCACAAAGCAGGGGGAAGCAAGTGCCAATGATGCGAGAAAATCCATACGGATATCGCCCCCAACACAAAACTAGGTACCGAAATTCCCATCGCCGCCAAAAGAAGGACAGACCGATCCAGCAATGAGTTTTTCCAGTATGCCGAGATCATCCCGGCAGGAATACCCAACCCCAAAACAACCAGAACCGCACAGAGCCCTAATGTAAAAGAAACGGGGAACGTATCCCGGATAATATCCGCAACATCCCGACCCAAATATTTGTAGGACGGTCCCAGATCGCCCTGCAACAATTGTTTCATGTACAGAAGGTATTGCAGGGGAAGAGGTTTATCGAGATGATATTTAGCTTCTATATTGGCAATGATTTCCGGTGGAAGGATTTTTTCCGTATCGAACGGTCCCCCGGGAACTACGTGCATGATGAAAAAGGTCAGCGTCGCAACCGTGACCAGAACCGGTATTCCCAACAAGACCCGCCTGATAATAAAACGTAACATGGCGGTATTTTATCACACCAAAACTAATCCTTTGATATGAAAGGGTAAAGAGCGTGGTTGCCAAGTGATATCCAGGTCGTAAATCCATACTTCTCTCCAGATGAAATTGAAAAGGGTGCCCGTGAATCTTTCTCTTTCAAGTCAGTTCCTGTAAACACTTTTCTCATCTACTCCACATAAGTTGCTCCTATTTAAACAAGCCTACCTCATTACCTTGACCCCCTTACATTATTTGTATTCGAATGGAGTTTACCTTTCCAGCAAGCCAAATCCTAACTAACCCCTTAAAAGTGTTGGCAATATTTCACACCTAAGTTTTCCGGTAGGATATAATGCTAGGTCGTATATTTTTTCATCAGGAGCACAATGAACTACCCTTCTTTAAAAGAATTCATAGACAGACTGGAACTTGAGGGAGAGCTCCTGCGAATAAAACAACCCGTTTCGCCCATTCTTGAAATCGCGGAAATCACCGACCGCATATCCAAACAACCCGGTGACCGGGCCTCAAATAAAGCCGGTGGCGGCAAAGCCCTTCTATTCGAAAATGTTGAAGGCAGTTCCATGCCTGTGCTCATCAACGCTTTTGGTAGTACAAAACGAATGAACCTAGCACTGGGTGTCCATGACATTGAAGATATCGCCAAACGAATTGAAAGTTATATTAAAATTCCTCCTCCAACTACCCTGCTGGAAAAGGCAAAGCTCCTGCCCATGCTTTTACAGGCGGCACAGTTTCCACCTAAACTCTTACGGACGACCCACCCTCCTTGCCAGGAGGTTATCCATTTAAACGATGATATTGATCTAGGAACAATCCCGATCCTGCAATGCTGGCCTCAGGACGCAGGACGATTCATCACCTTCCCCATCGTGATCAACCGCAGTGTGGATAAAAAAATCAGGAATGTCGGACTCTACCGCATGCAAGTGTACGACAAAAAAACTACCGCCATGCACTGGCATATTCATAAAGACGGGGCGCATTTTTTCCATGAATACCGCAAACAGAATAAGGTGATGGAAGTCGCGGTTGCGCTCGGTGCTGATCCGGCATCTTGTTATTCCGCTTCCGCTCCCCTGCCTTATGGTATTGATGAGTTTCTTCTCGCCGGTTTTATCCGCAAGGCAAGCGTACCGCTGGTGAAATGCAAGACGGTGGACCTGGAAGTTCCGGCCAATGCAGAAATTATTTTGGAGGGCTACATCGACCCGTCTGAAATGCGGCTGGAAGGGCCTTTCGGCGACCACACCGGTTATTACTCGCAGGACGGGGATTATCCGATCTTTCATCTCACCGCTATCACCCACCGAAAAAATCCCGTTTACCTGACCACCATCGTCGGCAAACCGCCTCAGGAAGATTTTTATCTGGGCCGGGCAACCGAGCGCATCTTTTTGCCCTTGCTCAGAACCCAGCTTCCTGAAATCGTCGACATGGATATGCCGGTGGAGGGCATCTTTCACAATTGCGTCATTGTTTCTCTCGACAAACATTACCCTATGCAGTCAAGAAGGCTAATGAACGCGTTTTGGGGACTCGGTCAAATGAGCTTTGTAAAAACCATTATCACCGTTGATACCGAAGTCAATGTTCATGACTATGAAGAAGTGGCAAAACTTTTACTCAATAAAGTGGATTTTGCAACCGACCTGTTTTTCTCGGAAGGGGTTCTCGATGTTCTCAACCACGCTTCCGACCAACGGCTACATGGATCAAAACTGGGCATCGACCTCACCCCGAAAATAGAAGGAGAGCCAGGCTATAAGAAAGAAGCGCCTGTCTCCGCCAATAGCTCCGAGCTTCCCTCAGCAGAAAAAGTGACGTTAGTATTTAAAGAAGTGCAAAACTGCAAGGTTTTGGAACTGCAAGCCAAGCGCTCTGTCCTGCTCGTGGCCCTTAATAAAACGGGCCCGCATCAGGGAAAACAATTCATCCAGTCGTTTTTGGATCATCCTGAATTTTTTGCCATAAATATTATCATCGTGCTGGAAGGGCATGTTGAAATCGAAAATATCTCTACAGTGATGTGGAAATTTTTCAACAACCTCGATCCAAAACGTGACTTTTATTTTCATGCAGAACGTTTGGGGATTGATGTGACACAAAAATTCCACGAAGAGGGTTATCAACAAAACTGGCCGGATGAGATTGAAATGACTGCGGAAATTAAAACACAGGTCGATAAAAAATGGAACGACCTGTTCAAAGAATAATTCAAAGAACCCCTTCATCATGGCAGTGGAACACATCACCATAAAAGGTGCGAGAGAACACAACCTTAAAAATCTCAGCCTCACCCTGCCACGGGAAAAACTGGTGGTGATAACGGGTTTGAGCGGTTCGGGAAAATCTTCTCTCGCTTTCGACACCATTTACGCCGAGGGCCAGCGCCGATATGTTGAATCCCTTTCCGCTTACGCGCGGCAGTTTTTGGAATTGATGGAAAAACCCGATGTGGACTCCATTGACGGGCTCTCCCCTGCTATTTCGATTGAGCAAAAGACCTCCAGCAGAAATCCCCGTTCCACCGTTGGCACGGTAACGGAAATTTATGACTATCTGCGACTGCTCTACGCCAGGATCGGCAAGGTTTTCTGTTATGGTTGCGGGCGGCAAATAGCTTCACAAACCGTGCAACATATTGTTGACCAGGTCCAGGCTATTCCGATTGGTAAGAAGGTAATGATCCTTTCCCCTGTGGCCCGGAACAGAAAGGGAGAATTCAAAAAGGAAATTCTGGATATGAAGCGGAAGGGATTCGTCCGCGCTCGCATAAATGGTGAAGTCCGCTCCCTCGATGAAGAAATCGTTCTCAATAAAAAATTCAAACATACTTTAGAAATAGTGGTAGACAGGCTGGTCATCAAGGAAAATATGGGCAAGCGACTGGCCGACTCGGTAGAAACCGCACTCAACCATGGAGAAGGTTCTTTAGTCGTCACAATTCTTGATAACAAAGAAAAACCCCAGGAGTTGTTGTTCAGCGAAAAATTCGCCTGCAGTTATTGCAACATCAGCTATCCGGAACTGGAACCGCGCCTGTTCTCTTTCAACAATCCGCAAGGAGCATGCGCCCAATGTGATGGACTGGGAATCAAAATGGTGATCGACCCCGAACTGGTCGTTCCAGATCCCCGGCTTTCCATACGCGATGGGGCTTTGAAACCCTGGGAAAAACGCAGTTCCATCTATTTCCACCAGATGCTGGATACCATCTCCAGCCATTTCAAGTTCAAACTCAGCACTCCGTTTCAAAAACTGTCTAAAAAGATTCGTGATGTTCTGTTGTTCGGTTCTGGTGACGAACCCATAAAATATTATTTTGAAAAAGACGGGAGAAAACAATTCTATACCGACACCTTCGATGGCGTAATTCCTGATCTAAAGCGGCGTTATCGGGAGACCGACTCCTCCTCCACCCGGGAAGAAATTACGCGATACATGCGTCCCCTGTCCTGTCAAACCTGCGAGGGCGACCGGTTGCGGAAAGAAGCAGTCTCGGTAAAAATTGCCGGCCTGAATATCGTAGAACTTACGGCATTCTCCATCGGCCAAGCCTATCAATATTTTCAGAAGTTGACACTGACCCGGCAGGAACACAATATCGCCCGGAGAATCGTCAAAGAAATTAAAGAGCGGCTGGGTTTTCTCACCAATGTCGGACTGGAATACCTTTCCCTGGACCGTTCCTCAGCAACCCTGTCAGGTGGGGAAAGCCAGCGCATCCGCCTCGCTACCCAGATCGGTTCCAGCCTGATGGGCGTTCTATACGTACTCGATGAGCCCAGTATCGGACTGCATCAGAGGGACAACGATCGCCTGCTCAACACCCTCTTTCGCTTGCGTGACCTGGGCAACACCGTCATTGTGGTCGAGCATGATGAAGCCACCATCCGCTCGGCTGACTATGTTGTGGACCTAGGCCCCGGCGCAGGAGTTCATGGCGGTGAAACTATTTTTGCAGGGAGCCCTAAAGCCCTGCTTAAATGCAAAGATTCCCTGACCGGACAATACCTCTCCGGTAAAAAGAAGATCCCGCTCCCCAAAACCCGACGCAAAGGTAATGGGAAAATACTTGAGATTCATGGAGCCAGGGAAAATAACCTGAAAGAAATAAGCGTAAAAATTCCTCTCGGCTGTTTTGTTTGCGTGACCGGCGTATCCGGTTCGGGGAAAAGCACTCTCACGATAGATATTTTATACAAAGCCCTGGCCCGGCATTTTTGGAACTCGATGGACAAACCCGGAGAATTTAAAAAAATTCAGGGCCTTCAATGGCTCGATAAAGTTATTGATATTGACCAGTCGCCGATAGGAAGGACACCCAGGTCCAATCCCGCCACCTATACCGGCGTGTTCACCCTTGTCCGGGAATTATTCAGCCAGGTTCCCGAATCCCGAGTGCGTGGTTACAAACCGGGTCGGTTCAGCTTTAATGTTAAAGGGGGAAGGTGCGAAGCCTGTCAGGGAGACGGGGTTATAAAAATAGAAATGCATTTTTTACCGGACGTCTTCGTTACCTGCGAAGTTTGCCAGGGAAAACGATTCAACCGCGAGACCCTCGAAATTCTTTATAAAGGAAAAAACATCGCTGACATTCTGAATATGACCGCAGAGGAAGCCAAGGAATTTTTCATCAACATCCCTTCCATTAAAACAAAGCTGCAAACCATCACCGATGTCGGGCTTGATTATATAAGGCTGGGCCAGCAGGCCACCACTTTATCCGGCGGGGAAGCGCAGAGGGTCAAACTTTCAAAAGAGTTGAGCAAACGCAGTACGGGAAGGACCTTGTATATCCTGGACGAACCGACAACGGGACTGCATTTTGCCGATATCGAGAACCTGCTGAGGGTTCTCGACAAACTGGTGGATTCCGGCAATACAGTGATCATCATTGAACATAATATGGATGTGATCAAAACCGCCGATCATATCATCGACCTGGGTCCTGAGGGTGGAGACGGCGGCGGACAGGTGCTGGCCGAAGGCCCGCCGGAAAAGGTCGCGAAAATTAAAGGCTCTTACACCGGAAAATATTTAAAGGAATATCTTTAAAGATGTATTTCAGAGCTCCATTTAAGGGGCTTAAAAGGAAAGAAAATCACTGGGCCGGATTTCGACTAAGCAATTCAATTGTTTTCGGAGTTTTCGAGGCGGGCGATGGCGCGGAAGAGTTTTTTCTGCGTTTCGATGAACTCTTCTTCAGAAAGGTCGGTTTTGCCCAACAGTTCCTCCGCTTGGGCCTGGGCACGCTCGGCCCGTTCGCGGTCGATCTCATGCACGAACTCTCCGGTTTCAGCCAGTATCGTTACACGGTTATCTGTCACTTCCAGATATCCGCCACTGACGACCAGAGCAATGGTTTCACCATCCTTCTCATAGGACAACTGTCCGGAGCGCAGGTTGGTCAGAATCGGGGTGTGATCATAAAGAATACCCATATCGCCCTCGGAACCGGGCACGTTGACCTGATCGACTTCTTCAGAGACCAGTAGTTTTTCGGGAGTTACAATATTGAGGATCAGTTTCTCGCTCATGCTGTTTTCTTGTCCAGTTCTTTCTGTTTTGCGTGAACATCATCCAGAGTTCCCACCATGTAAAACGCCTGCTCAGAGATTTCATCGCCATGCCCATCGAGAATAGCTTTGAATCCTTCAACCGTATCCTGCACATTGATGTATTTTCCAGGAGTACCCGTAAATACCTCTGCCACAAAGAACGGTTGGGAGAGGAATTTTTGAATTTTACGGGCACGGGAAACCACGAGCTTATCCTCTTCCGACAGTTCGTCCATACCCAGAATAGCAATGATGTCCTGCAGGTCTTTATAGCGTTGCAAAACCTGTTGAACTCCGCGGGCCGTATTGTAGTGTTCATCCCCCAGAACTTCCGGGTCGAGAATCCGTGAAGTGGAATCCAACGGATCTACCGCCGGGTAAATGCCTAACTCGGAAATTCGCCGGTTCAAGACGGTGGTGGCATCAAGATGCGAGAAAGTGGTTGCCGGAGCCGGGTCCGTCAAGTCATCAGCGGGAACATAAATCGCCTGAACCGATGTGATCGAACCTTTTTTGGTTGAAGTGATGCGCTCCTGCAAGTTTCCCATTTCTGTTGCCAGAGTTGGTTGATAACCTACCGCAGAAGGAATACGTCCAAGAAGCGCTGACACTTCGGAGCCCGCTTGTGAAAATCGGAAAATATTATCGATAAACAGCAGTACGTCCTTACCGCCCTCGTCGCGGAAATATTCCGCACAAGTGAGGCCGGTGAGCCCGACGCGCATGCGTGCGCCTGGAGGTTCGGTCATCTGCCCATAGATCAGGGCCGTCTTGTCGATAACCTTTGAATCCACCATTTCGTGATAGAGGTCATTGCCTTCACGGGTCCGTTCACCTACGCCTGCGAACACAGAATACCCTCCGTGTTCCGCACCAATATTACGAATCAATTCCATGATTAAAACGGTCTTGCCCACACCCGCACCGCCAAACAGACCGGTCTTACCCCCCTTGAGATAAGGTTCAAGCAAGTCAATGACCTTGATGCCGGTTTCGAGCATTTCCGTTTTGGTATCCTGCTCACTGAATGTGGGAGCGTCACGGTGAATACTCCACCTGGCCTTGGACTGAACCGGAGGTTTCTTGTCAACCGGATCGCCCACGACATTAAGAATTCGCCCGAGCACTTCTTCCCCTACAGGTACGGTAATGGGAGCACCGGTATCGACCGCTTCCATTCCTCGAACCAAACCATCGGTCGAGTGCATGGCCACAGTACGGACCGAATCGTCGCCAAGGTGTAGCGCCACTTCGCAAACCAGGGTTTCGGTTTCTCCGCTTTCTCCGGTACGCTCGATGTTGAGCGCGTTGTAAAGGGCGGGCAGAACACCATCTTCAAAACTCACATCTACAACAGGCCCCATGACTTGGATAATTTTTCCCTTATTCATTCATTCCCCTCCACTGATTTCAGTATCTTTCATGCCATCAACCTTTCAAGGCTTCGGCGCCATTTACAATTTCTATCAATTCTTTGGTGATATAAGCCTGGCGAGCTTGATTATAAGTCAACGTCAAGGTACCGATCATTTCACCGGCATTTCGGGTAGCGCTGTCCATTGCCGTCATCCGGGCTCCATGCTCACTGGCGCTGGATTCCAAAAAGGCACGGTACACCTCAACCGTCATATAACGCTTAAGCAGTTCATCCAGAATCGTTTCCTCATCTGGCTCGTAGATATAATCCACGACAAATGTGTCGCCTTTATGCTCCAGTTTTTCAGGAACAATAGGGAGCAATTGCTCAACAACCACCTCCTGTTGCATCACCGACTTAAACTCGTTGTAAACCATAAAAACCTTGTCGACCTTTTTTTCTGAAAACAACGTGGCAAGGTTCTCACCAATGGCCTGTGCTTTGAGGTAATCAAAGTCTTTTGTCCAGCCAATGATATCCTGAGTAATATTCACTGGGCGATTGCAGAAAACATCATTCCCTTTTTTACCGGCAATGATCAGGGAGTTTTCTTTCTGCGCATTGTCTTTAAGATATTGGGCCGTTTTACGGATGATATTAGTGTTGAAGCCGCCACACAGGCCTTTGTCCGCAGTGATGATTAGGAGTAAATGCCGTTGCCCTTCCCGCACATCCAGCAAGGGATGCAATTCATTATTGCACCGTGCCGCCAAATGGTTGAGAACATCCATCATCT
>JYMV01021190.1_pt1 | contig 11835 bp, 16 predicted proteins | sample 338911 | NCBI WGS metagenome assembly JYMV01 (sample SAMN03354496, study PRJNA234377) | hydrothermal vent metagenome | biome: Deep sea; feature: Hydrothermal plumes at the Eastern Lau Spreading Center, Western Pacific Ocean; material: Seawater | place: Tonga | collected 2009 | depth 2000 m m
CCGTGCCTGAACTTGACCGGGTGTTTCCCATTGAAGTGCGAGCGATGTTTATCAGCGTTGCAAGGTCTGCGTCCTCTGTGCTGGCACCAGAAACCACCACCAGTTTTGCTATTGCTCCCCTGGCAGTATCCAGCGTTACTGTTACATCTACCTGTGTTCCAGATGTAAAAATGTCGTCGGTAGTGAGAACCTTTGCCCAAATACTGCCAGTGTTACGGCCATCATGTGCGCCATTCGCTGTATAGCCACCCTTGGTGTAACCAAGGTCGATCCAACGACTGCCAGCACTAGAAGATAGGTCTGTGCCTGACGGGTCCAGAGCATTTGAGACCGTAAAACTGGTGGGGTGCAGACCGCCATTCAACAAACTTGTGACACCCGGTATTGTTGTGGGACTTGGGGCTTCGAGTGAGGTCGATTCCGGCTCAGTTGAGCAAAACACCAGAAGGATGTCGCCAGCCGCCAGCGCGAGGTCATCCGCAATCGTCAAGTTCTCAGAAGACCAAGTAACACCAGCGGGGTCTGGGAAACCCTTGGGAATCCTTGCGACGATAGCCATTAGGTTACCGTGTAGGTGATCTGGACTGTCAGTTCACCGGGATTCTGCGCTTGGGGAAGGTATAGGACGATGGTTCCCTGGTTGACGATGGCGTTCGTTGACGAGGAGCAGGTGGTGTAGGTGGTGCCCAGTGTTATGTGCGTAAGCGAGTTCAGGTAGGTGGAGTCAGCGTCAATCCCAACACCGACATAGGGGTTGGTCGATTTGTATGTATGAAGTGTTGCGAGCGTGGAAGTTAGCCCCCAGCGGTGTGAGAGCATTCCCTCGTAGGCTTCCCGCTGATCGGTCGTCAAGGCTCTGTCGAAGAGAATGATCTCACTCAACGATCCAGAGTAGAGACGCTGCTGCGTTCCTCCACTCTTCCTTCGCTCTGATCCACCAACGGCATTGAAGGTCCAGCCTCCGCTGGATGCCACTGTTATTGATTGCGATGTATACAGAGAAGTTCCGTCAACATATTCGGACAATCTGGATGCAGATGCACTCTGGTTCTGACACACCAAGCAGCGGATCTCGTCGCTGCCAAGGTCCAGGCTGCCATCATTGTACTCGTCACCGTCATCGGTACGCACCCGGAGATCGCCCCCCTTGTGCCCCCATGAAGACTGCCACGATGTGTTGCTGATGTCGCTCGTTCCCATAATCGGGCGGTTGTTCCCGCTGTTGAAATCTCCCAGCACTACGAAGGCTGTGAAGTCGGCATCGTAAGCCATCGTTTCGGTTCCGGCAGACTGAACAAGAATGTCGTCGTCGCCCGTGGAGAACTCACTGCCAGCCAGAGATCCCGGCCCGGTGTCGTTCTGGTAGGTTGGCCTCTGCCCACTACTAGGTGGTGCAAATCTGGCTATGACTCCATTTTCGTCAGTACCGAATGAATACCACTCGGGCACATCAACACCGTCACCCAGATATGCGAGGTCGTCGGCTCGGAGGTGCCATAGGGGTTTTCTGAAGTCCTCCGTGAAGGTTCCAGTGGGGACAGATGAGACCCAGCCGAGAGGGTTCTGGTCGTCCCCTTTAGCGATGAGTTTTCCGTTGAAGGTGGCTTGGCCGCTGGCGAGTTTCGCCTCGACCTTCGTGATGTTGGTAAAGCCCCTGTCCACGCTGGCACTAGGGTTGCTGATAACGAACTCTTTTGTCGCCATGTCACCACCCAGCTACTCCTCGTGCAGTACGATCTTGTCCCCGCCGAACTCCCACAAATGTCTCTTCTCACCCTGCTCCCACCCGAAGAAGTAACGGGTTGGACCCTTGGTCTCCGTGTCGCTTGGGTCGGTGCTGATAACAATCGAGTGACGCTCAAAGATCACGGGACTGGCTTCAAATGGAATATCAACCACGAAGGGAGATCCAATACCAGGCCCATCGATAATCAACGAGCGAAGCGAAAACTCTCGGGCAAAGGTTTGCCCCAGCCCATCTGAGTCAACCTTCTCGCCAGAGGTTGTGATCCCCTGCCAAGTGAACATTAGGCCGTGATGTCAAAAGAACATCGAAGGGTGAACGAAACCCCAGCGGTAGCCGTTGCAGTTGTATCTACTTGGACGGCGAACTCTTGACAATCTATGGAAGCAGTACCGCCACTATTGAGTATAGTGCCAGCAATAGTAGGAGTAATGCTCGTCCCGCCACCAGTTACTCCCAACTCTGTGATAGAAGTCAAGGCCGCTACGGACTCAAATGCGTAAGCCAAACCTGCTTGAGCATCTACAGTTGTGCCTCCACCTGCTGTGCCATCAAGGTTAGTGCCGGAACCACTACTGTCGGATCTATCAATCACTAGACTGTCAATCGTCGAATTAGTACCTGCCGTTTCAGTGAAACGAACAATGAAGTAACGACGAATACTGTTGGCACCTGCTGTAATGGGATCTGCTGCTGCAGTAGCAGCATCGTCAGCAAGCCCACCGTAAACGGCACTTGTAATTGCTGTCGCTTCCAATGTCCCTGCACCACTATTGTCCCCACGACGAGTATGCCAAGTCGCTGTGATTGCCATTACTTACCCCTTACTTCGGGTCTTTCAGGTCGAACCTGGAAAACATCCGAATGAATTTCTTTGAACCACCACTGTTCCAGAACTCAGGAAGCAATGCGTTCACGAGTATCCAAGGACGGGTGGGGATTAAAGCGGCCATCATCAGGTCGCCATTTATGCTCATGCCATTTGGCTGGTGTTTCGTCTGACGAAGCAGATCAACTTCCTTGAGAAATTGCTTTACCTCGTGAGGGTACTTCTTGATCCAAGTATCCATGATAGCCCGAAGAACTCTCTCTTCAGCCTGACCTTTGACATAACCAGTATGGACTGGACGGGGGGTCGCAACCTTGGCGACCCCCCTACCATTCGTAGACTCGCTAGTCATCCTTGATGTTCATCCAAGCACCAGCAGCACCGACAGCAGCAACCTCAAGAGTCAGTTCATGGAGAACCATGCCACGCTCGGAGTCACCACTCTTCGGCAGACGCTCGGCAACAGTTGGACGCAGGGTCGCCTTGCGAAGATGCTGACGCTCTAAAGCGAAAGCAGTCTTCGAGCCAGCAGCACCAATGATTACACCCGTGTCACCGTTAGCGGTAGTTGCGTGACCCGTTGGGCCAAAACGCTCAAGAATAACATCAACAGTGCCGAAATCGCTTTCGTACCGCATGACATTTGAAACGAGATCGTTCTTGCCAACATTGAAACGAGCAATCGAAGAACCAGCGTATGCCGTGATGTCCTTCTTCGCTGCCGGAGAAGCAAGGATCGTGTCAGGTGCAACACCCGCCGTCCACATTCTCTGCAGCAGAGTGTTGAATTTGGCTTCCGTAAGTGCAGTTGCCGTAGCGGTTCCGGGGGCACCCGTACCATCTGTTGTTGCAGACACATCGAAGAGAAAGTTGTCCGCTGTCACCGCCACATCAGCGTCCAAGATCTCGTGGTAGAGACCGTTCATGGTGCGAGCAGTACCACCAGCACCAGCAGGAGTACCAGCATCCTTCTGGCACAGCAACGCTTGTTCAGTGTTGCGAGCCAACTCACGCAAAGCCTTCATCATCTGATACGAGAACTGAGAAGCCATACCCGCATGGGTGACAGCCTCGTTCGTGCCCGTGACAGCAAAGTCCTTGCGAAGAATCTGCGTGTGGTTGTTTGAGCGAGTCGGATCAACCAGCGTAGCACCAGTAAACTGGTCACCCTCAAGGGCACCAGCAGAAGTAGCCGCAGTGAGACTATCCCTGATCCACTCATGTTTTGTCGAAGTCGCTGCAACAGACTGCAGCATGGAGAAAAACGGTGTGTCATACGGCGAGATCATCGTGATGACATCAGAGAGATCTTCTCTGATAGTCGTTGTCAGATGATCAGCGGTATGTTCAGCACCACCAATAATAGCCATTGTTGTGTCCTTTTATGGGCACTGGCTCTAACGAGAGTCTTTCCAGGGTTGATGTTTCTCCAAGTACCGCAACAACGAGTTTTGATCGCCCGGTTGAATACCCGCCCGGTCTGCCGCCTCTTCAGCCTGTGGTGTCGTCTGAGGGGCAGGGCGAACCCCACCTTCCAAACGCTGGCTACTAGAAGGGGCACCACCAGAACGAGACAATCTCGCAAAGGTCGATTCTGCTGCTCTCAACATTCCAGACGGAAGATCCTGAAGACCCGGATCACTGAGGTATTCTGCCTCAGATTCCTTGTAAAAATCCGACTGGGGATTATTGAGTTCGGGGTACTCGACCAGTGCTTGTGACCACGCTTGCTGCTTCTGCATATCAAACTGTTGAACAGCCGATGCTCTCGCTTGCTCTTGCATGAGTCCCTGTATCGTCTGGTTCGAGATCTGCGTTGCCCTTAACTTCGCAATGTTATCAGCAGCTTCAACAGACTTTCGAGGATCGTCGAAACTATCCTCTGCTATCTTTGTCCACCGACTGATCTCATCGTCGATTGCGTCAGGCACCGCACCCGCTGGTTGCTGTACTGGAGTTCCTGGTTGGCTCTGTATCTGAGCCTCGTACCCTTTCATTTTGTCGTAAACTTCTTTGAAACGGTCATAAGGAATCCTTCGATCCCCTGTTCCCGGCGATGCGTCTGAGGCTGGTGCATCTTGCCCAAATGGTTTCGCAGGAGTTTGCGCCTCTGTTGTGTTCGGGGAAACACTACTGGAATCCTGGGAGCCAGTTACGCCCGAATCGGTGACGGGGACACCATCTACGCCCGTGTTCTTCTCGTCCAAGTAACCCCCTTTAGGGTATCTAGGTTTTTGTTACACCCAAAGTCAGGTGCCTGTCAATACTAATCCTCATCCGCACACAAATTCAAGAGATAGTTCACAACATCCTCAAAGGCCATGTATGCGCCACGGGCTTCGTAAATGTCCTTCGGTTCACTAGCGGTCAAAGCAGTTGAAAGATACTGCTCACGAAGAGGCAAAAGAACTGCTTCCATGAAAGCCAAACTCTGGTCCCTGATAAGGACTTCTAACCTTCTCTGCTCCTCTGCCCTCTTTTGACCCAACAAGGAGTGAGGAGTCCCCTCCCCCTCCAAACCACCCCAATACTCCTTGAATGCCTTATCCTGAAGATCGTACTCCTCAACCACCTGCTCTATTCTCATGCCATTACCTCCCCTTCAGGTTCAGGCTGCGGCTCTTCTTGAGGAGGTGCCTCTTGGGGTGGACCCCCTTGGGGTGGACCCCCCTGAACTTGACCCTGAGCCATCGGGTCCGGCGTGGGGAAACTCATGTAAACCCTTGTCCCCTGCTGCTGAACCTCTGCCCCCTGCTGCTGCAACTGCTCCAACATTGAGTTGTCTCCCAGCATGGACGAATGCAGTGCCAAGTGACCCGTCATCAGCAAGACCAACTCCTGATCTTCCATGTTCGCCTCAATCGCTTGCTGCAAAACCTCCATGTGGATCTGGTGTGCGTCACCCTGGTCAACCGGGGAAACCTGCTTCATCGTCTGCATGAACTGGATCTCAGTCAGTTGCTCGCTGGCAGCGTCCTCCTCCATGACCCCCGGTGCCCGTAAGAACCTCCTCGAAGAACGGTAGTCACTGTTCTCGAAGTAATCACGGACCAGTTCATAGGAGTTGATAAAGGGAGAGAAGTTCGGAGAAGAAGCCACCTGCATATCTGCCAGTGCCTTCTGGGACCGTGCCCTCGAATCCATGTTGTCCAATCGACCCGTTGGAATCAGGTCGAAGTCAGAGTAGAGATCCCAGCGGTTGAACATGACAGGCTCACGACCGTCAATGTTCACCATGACGGACATATCCCCATACTGACTCCAGAGGAACAAGGTCTGACGATGCAGTCTCCTCATCGACTCTTGGAAGATCTGAATGTCCAAGGCTCCCTGCATCTGACTCATGCGAGAAATCTCTTGAACCTCTGCCGCAGTCCTTCTCTCAACCTTTTGATTCACATTGGAGATCCCGAAATCCTGAACACCAACATACTCCTCGGCGTAAGCCTTGAGCGTCCTCTCCTCTGCCTCGAATGAATAATCCATGACCTGATGCGTAATAGGCTGTATGTCGTCCATACGCCTCACAGGAATGTAACTACCCGGACGGAAACGCAACTGAGAGGGATTGCGAATGGAACCCTCTCTAACCTTGAAGGTCAGAGCATTCTGAATCGTCATGCGGTCGAGCTTGGCATTGTGCTGGGCATTGATCTCTGCATTGAGGTCATGCAGTAGTTCAGGAATCCCACGAGGAGCATACCAGCGAGGCTCAGTGATCTCGTAAACGAAACGAGTAAAGGGCCACTCACCATGCTCGTAGGGGTATTCGATCAAACGCAAGACTTCATTGCCCTTGGCACTGATAGTCATCACGCACTTCTCTTCCAACCCGTCACCATTGATGTCGTGGTGGAAATAGATCTCGTAAACCTCAATGTGTGAACCGCTCGCAGAAGTAGCAGAGACACCCTCCCTGACAGTCCTAGCCGTGTTCACATAGGAAGTGTCACGACTGGCAATCTCTGAAGTCTTGGACTCCTTCGCCACCTTCTGGGCAACCTCGGAGTCATACATTCCCTGGATACCTCTGGCCCTGATCTCTGCTGGAGTCAGGAACATTCGGTGAGCGATCCAAGGCAAAGTGTCTATCTCGTCAGAAGAATCGAAGGGAACCACAATGTCCCTCGAATCAACGAAGTGCCAAGCAGGAGCATTCTGTTTCACCACCTGCAGGGAAACCTTCAGGAACTCCTTGCCGTCACGGAACTGCTTGAGGACAGACTCAAAGGCAATGCGGTCCTCTTTGTTGTTGAGGTCCAACCCCATCTGTGGAGCCAGTTGAATGAAGTCCTCATCCGTCACTTCGCTCCGGTCCACATCTTCAGGCAAGAAAGAAAGGTCCAGAGTCCTGGTCTTCCTCTCAGTCTGGTGGTCCCAGACAGCCTTGATGTAAGACTGACCATAGGTAAGGAAATGGTCTATTGAGTGGATCTGAGTCTCACGGCAATGATCCATCTTGTAACGGATCAACCAATCATAGAAGTTCTCTATCCTTCTCGCCCTCTCAGGAGCAGCTTCACCCAGAGTCTCAATCGACAACACAGGGTTCACACCGAAAACCGCACTCACATAGAGGGGCTTCTGACGGCGTATCGTCTTGTCAATCAAGGGAATGTTGATGTTGGAAGAACCCGGCCAAGGGAAGTTCTTTTCCCCACGGATACCAAAGCGTCTCTCGTAAAAGACTCTTTGCTTGTTCTCCCACTGAGAACGATCTCCTACCGCTTTCTCAACCTGCTTGACCAGATCAACAACAGTCTCGTCTTTGATTTGTGGAGCAAGGTCTATACCCCTACTCTCTGGATGTTTTTCCATTTAGCCCCCATACCCCGTAACTCCAAGATCCCTGGTTTCTTCTGAAATGATTGATTGACCCATACTGAAACGAGGCTCGAAGTCCAAGAGATAGCGAAGCGTGTCAATCATGTCCTTACCCGCATCCCCTGGCCTCTCCTTCGCCCCATACTCTGACTCCATATCCTTCTGATTCCAAATGTAGTTCTCAAAGGCCCAAGTCATGTTACGGCAATTCTCAAAGACCAAAAACTTCGGCTCGCCAATATCTGCCCTCAAAGCTTCGTGAACCCTCTGATGCCCTAAAGACAGGTCATTGTTGATCTCTGCATAGAAATCAATGTTGTGGTCCTCATACTCCTCTATCAGTGTCCTCCCTGTAAACACCGAAGGAGTCTTGCCAAAGTTTGGGTCAATGATCCTTTCATAGATAGACTCCTTCCCCTCCTCTGTACGGATTATCGAAACATAGTCTCGGACAGAGTTCCGACAGGTCTTGATCGAGTGGAAGGGATCGTGAGGCCACTCACGGTAGCAAAACAACTGGTTCTTCGGATTGATCGCAAACCATGCCATGTAGCACGGACGACGATCATGCGGGTCCATCACCAGGAAACGAGGCCAAGACTCTGGAATCTCAAACCCCGAAACCACATGAGTCTCACGGCTAAACTCAGGGAAGATCGAACCAGACAAGTGGCTAAACTTGCCGTGAACCCTTGATTCAATCTCTTCAGGAGTCAAATCCTCTATGAAGGATAGTTTCTCCTTCTCAGGGATATATGGATTGTTCATCAAGTCTAGATGGAAATCCGCAATCCTCATGCCGTCTGCCCTTGAAGCAATCTCGTTATAAATCCAAGGACAACTCAGTGGAGTCAGCGTGAACCAGATTCGCCCACCATGATCCAAGCAACCACGGCGAACTGCCACGAACATTGGGCGAGGTGGAGGCTCGTCAAACCAGACACCATGCCAGTCGTGACCCTCGTAGGTGGTCGGATCTTGCATATAAGAACCAATGTAGAGTCGGGAACCTGTCGAGAAGCGAAGGATCTCCGGGTATCCGTCCGTCCCATTCTTCGTGTGTTCAATCCAACCCTTGGCAGAAAACTCCTTGATCTTCTTCATCAAGATCTTGTCCACAGCCTTCCTGCGATCATTGACCATAGCCAAAATGTCCACAGGGGGGGTCGGAAGGTTCTTCCTCGTCCCGTCATGCCTGAACCCCATGCAATGAGCCAGCACCTCGACAACGCCAACCGTTGACTTGCCTGTACGGTTCCCTCCAGTAATCAAACGGATCTGAGCAGGATGCTCCAAGAACTCTGCCTGTTGTCCGTAAGGCTCAAAGAAGAAGAATGGAGCCTCTTTGAAAACCTTGGATTGCTCTTTGAGTTGCTTGAACTCATCAACCAGATCACCGTGTTCCATCTAAACCCATTCCCAGTACCCGCAAACCTGATTGCTAGAGATCCTTTTTGTACAAGAATGAATCTTCTTCAATCCAGTTTTCCTCTTTATCGTCGTGGTATCAACCATGACTATGCGGACAGAACCCTTACGGCCAGCCGTAGAGCATCGAGGACACGGCTTACTCATCTTCCTCCAAAGAGATGAGAGGCTTCACAACTCCCATCTGTTTCTTCATCTTCTTGATATGAGCCAATAGTTCCTCTTCCGTCATCACAGTCGGGTCCAGTTCCTTATCCCCACCAAGGTCTGCCTCCTTACGCTTCACATAGCGATAAAACAACTCAGTGTCCTTCACGGACCCCTCACTGGCACGGATCGCCACACTCATAGCAATGTGACCCTCTGACTCCTCTGCAGCCTTCAGCAAGAGCATATTGATAATGGTGTTGATGTCCCTGCGGGAAACACGGGAAAGGAGAATGTTGAGTTCAATCTTCAGCTTCTTGGCAACCAGACTCTTTGAGTCCTCCTCGTTATTCCCACGCCTGAGATACATGGTGTAGTAGTGGCAATACCTGTGAGACCACCATATCTCGTAGGGACCAAGCCAGCCCTGAAGATCCCCCACCAGCCGCTTGAACATCTTTACTGCCGATTGGTAATGACCAGCCCTTGCAAGATGGGAAATAAAATCCTTCTCCGTGATGTGGCTCATGGGCATCGGAATCAGTTGCGAAAGTTGACCAGCAAAATCCACAAGTTGGTGCTTGCGAATAGGGTCCAGGCCCATAAGCCACATGGCCCCAGCGTCAGTGTTGGACCTCATGCTCTTCAGGACTTTGTTTGCAACCTTCTCGGGAGACTTCAACTCTTTGGGAGGGTCTTTCACTCTGATTGCCACTTTCTAGTGCTAATGTGCCAAATCCTACGCTATTGAAAACGAAACCAAAAGATGTATATTGCCCACGAAGGCGAGGCAAAACCAATGGACAAAGACAAATCCGGGCTGGAAGTCTACCACCAGCACACCTATCAATCCCACCAAGGACAATCATATAAACTGGGATTCTTCATTCCATTCAAGGATGGACTCCCACAACCCCCTGAGTTCTGGATCAAATCGGAAAACAAGAAAACAATCTTCAAAGCCTCTGGCTACTCAGACTCAACTTGGATCAAAGACACTGAAAGTGAAAAAGACTTCCGGTTCATCGACATCGTTAAAGAAGGGCTAAAACTGCCCACAGAAACCAGTTCATTCCTTATTTCTCTATGGAGGGAGATCCACGAAAAATGGCAAGGGCTAGAAAGAGAAGCAAGAAAAGAAACACTAAAGTCGCCACTCTTAAAAGAACTGATACAAATATCGAAACCAAGGAGATACGGGAAATAAGGCAATCACTGGACATTTGCCTCGTTGGACTCCATGAACAACAACTCGCAAATCAAGCAATGAAAATACGCTTGCTCGATGCCAGAGCCATGATACAGAAACGATTGCTCAGACAGCCAGGAATGAACCTTTGAAACCTGACATTTCCCGGAGAGGGGGGACTTCGTTGGTGCGGCACTCTTCCCCCCTCTCCACTCTCAAGGCCAACTCATAGAAACCTTCCAGTGCAAAGTCTGTCAGCAAGTCCTCCCTCTAAATAAAAAACACTTCCAGTTCTTCTGGGATAAAGAAGTCAACAGGGTAAGACACCTCAATACCTGCAAACCCTGCAGGAAAAACCAACTGAGAACAGACCTCAGACACAGAACCTCCATGCTCTTTCATGGTGCCAAAAGAAGATCCAGAATGAAAAATATGGAGTTTGAACTCGACCGCAAATGGATCAGGAAAAGAATCAAAAAAGGACTGTGCGAAATCTCTGGAGTCCCATTCGACCTGCAGTCACAGTCAGGCCAACTCTCCCCAAGGGCACCCACTCTTGATAGAATCGTACCAGAACTAGGGTACACCAAAGAAAACTCCCGCATGATCTGCAGGGCACTCAATGCACTCTTCGGTACATGGGGAGAAGGAGCCGCAATAGAGGTCGTACTCCCTTACCTCAAAAAGAGGGGAATCAAAACATGGAGCTGAACGATAGAAACCGCTGGATGCCACCACCCGATCCAAACAAAAAACTGGACTTCTGGTTCAAATTCGACCCAGAAACACATAACTTCCTCATACTCTTCGACTCGCCAGCAAACCACCAACGAATCAAAGTGTCACTCTCAGCCAAACTCATGGAACGATTCATGGACGAAAGCCTCGCTTTCTTTATTGATATTATGAACCGGGAAGAAAGCGAGGAAGATGAGAATAGCACTGGACTTTGATGGCACTATCACCAAAGCACCACCATTCTGGGAAGACTTCGTAAGCCTCTGTATAACACACAGCATCGAGGTCTGTGTCGTCACTGCAAGACCCCCTCGCAAAGCATACAAAGACGAAATACCCTACTTCCTCGGGCACTCGGTCCCCATTATCTTCACCAGTGGAAGAGCCAAGAAGCCCTATTGCTCCAGTCTAGGGGAAGAGTTCGACATCTGGATCGACGATAACCCCTGGATGGTTCACCTGAATCCAGAGGAACTCAAGGAATATGACATTCAACCATGACATTAAAGAAGGAACAGCGAACTTCGATACCCCACCAGAACTCGTTATCGTCGTCTGGGAAGATACTGCAGCTCTAGAGGAAACATGGAGCGATAAGGAAGAAGCCGTTGAACTGGAGCCAGGAATCATGCACTCAGTCGGCTGGGTTCTCACCAAAACACCCAAACACCTCACAATCACCTCCTCCGTTGAGTTCGACGGGGATCTCGTCGGAGATGTCAATTGCATACCACTAGGATGCATAAAGGAAATCAAGCAAGTGCCATTCTCAGATCCTCGCAATAAGACTTGACCACCAACTCGACCAAGGATAGAACCTCTCCTGACGACAGGAATCTGTCGGTGCCAAGTTCAGGGTCTTCGGCACCCAGCATACGAAGGACTCACCAACAACTCAGGGTGATTGACTGCAAGAGCAGTGCTGGCAACTAATCC
>JYMV01041286.1_pt1 | contig 11835 bp, 7 predicted proteins | sample 338911 | NCBI WGS metagenome assembly JYMV01 (sample SAMN03354496, study PRJNA234377) | hydrothermal vent metagenome | biome: Deep sea; feature: Hydrothermal plumes at the Eastern Lau Spreading Center, Western Pacific Ocean; material: Seawater | place: Tonga | collected 2009 | depth 2000 m m
TATGTTTGAGGATGGTTTTATAGCTTAACGTTTGTATGTCCTCTAACTGTAAGAGTTCTTTGATTGTTAGCTTGGAATAACTCTTACTTCGATTGACAGGCAATTTCTTTAGTACCTCCACAAAATTTCTGCCATCTTCATGAGTCAAAGAATCAATAGCTATATCACCCAAAACTGATATGGCAAGTTTATGAGTGTCATGATAGCCATTGATGGTTTTAGAAGGATAACCAGCTTCATTCTTAGCATTCAGAAATTTAGTTGAAAGTTGAGACAGAGAAATACCAGTAATAGTTTGATCTGTTAAATTTTCTGCTGGTTTCTGATTATTGGATGGTTTTGCTTCTTGGATCTTGGGATGTTTAGAAACTGCAGGATTTAACTTAGCTAATTCTGAACGCAATCTCTCTTTAATCTGATCAATAGTAGTTCTCAGATGACCAGAGTTATCCCTCAGTTGATCATAAAGGTGTTGAGATAGATTATAGAGATGCGAGGAAAGTAATTTGGCTTGTTTCAGAATTCCACATCTTAAAGACAATTGGAATTCTTTAGTACCTAGTAGTGATTGTAAGTCTTTGGGAACTATTGAACGGAAGGAATAACTACTACCTGTTTGACGAAAGACTAGATAGGTATGCGACATGATCAAATGTGACCTCAACTGTGACTAAAATAGACACAATTAAGAATCAGACTTTATAAAACCATGCCAAACCCTGTCATAACAAGGATTTAAGAGAGAATGGCGGGAGAGAGTGGGAGTCGAACCCACCCATCCACTTGCGTAGACAAGCTGGTTTTGAAGACCAGTAGAGCCACCGGACCCTATTCTCCCCCGTTGCTAACAGCTGTTGCGCAGTCTTCGGTAATTTCCGTTGCGAACTGTTAGTCCAATACTATCACAAAATTCTAGAAATGGTACTGCGTATTTTCGACTGGTTTGCGCCAGTTCACGAAATTCTGCGACAGTAATTATATCATGTCTTTCCAGATAGTCGATAAGCAGGTTTTCAATTTGTTTAATGGCATCTTTATGTACAAAAATCCCTTCCTCAATTTTCACTAGCTTTCCCAAATTAACCAGAGCATAAAACGTTTCATTGACTGATCCAGCTGAGTAATCAGATAGCTGTTCGGTTACTTCTGTTACGTTTGGCGTGTTAAGTTTCGCCTCAGAAAAAATCTTTTCTATTTTCGACTTAATTACCTCTTCCTTTTCAGAAAATGAAATTTCATGACTTGACAGCCGTATTAGGTTCCCATCTTTTACCATCTGATTTTTGCTAATCAGGTAGTCGATAATTTTTTCAAAATCGAATTCGTTCAGTTCAAGTTGCAACCGAAGTTGAGAAAAATTCTGTCCCAATGCAAGCGGCTGTTGTTCATGAAAGTTTCTGAGCATTTCCATTAGCTGAGATCCAATTTGTTGCGTGCGCGCGAAACTGGAAACAGAAGGCAAGCTCCCTTTCCACCGCAAGATTTTCCCCACTTTCTCTAGATCAGCAAATAAATTTTTAAAAGCTTGATCGGTAAACGATAAATAGTATCTGATTAGATCCTCCGACACACAAAGGTTCTCATTATGCTCGAGGATGAGATGAATAAGTTTCTCTGGGTCTTTCGCTTTTGCCCATGAATTCAATGTTTCTAACGTTTGATCTGTAAATCGCTTATGACGGGGCGCGAAGGGATTGACTATCCACCCACCACCAACAGTACACTGCGCCGAAAAATCTCGCAGAATAAAACGATCACCTCGAAAAGCCAAAATCGGTTCCTCAAGCCGCAATTGAATTAACGCTTCATCGTTTGGGAAAATTGCTTCCTCGGTAAGCATAACCATCCGACAAAGGGACTCGCGCGTACCAGTATAAAATCTGAGTCGTGTCCAATGTTCCAAAATTCGCGGGAAAGATATCAGAACTTTAATTGACACATCAATATTGTCTGTTGTCTCCGATAATGACATTGGACACAGAACATCTCCACGACTGATCGTCTCTGTTACATTAGAAAGATTTATAGCCGTACGTTGTCCCGGCAGAGCCTGAACCGTTGGTTCATTGTGAACTTGGATTCCACGAACACGCACTTCATTCCTTCCTGGAAGAATCTTCATTCTTTGGTCCTGTTGAATTATCCCTCCCACCAATGTGCCAGTTACGATTGCACCGAATCCAGACATGATAAAGATTCGATCTACGTAGAGGCGTGGAATTCCATTTTCAAATTCTTCCTTGGTCGCATTTTTGACCTGATCTACAATAGTCTGCTTTAATTGATCTATACCTTCACCTGTTATATTCGAAACAGCTACAGTTGGTGAACCTTCAAGCGTTGTGCCTACCAACATTTCCCGAGACATTTCAGTTGACTCTTCAAGCTGATTAGCATCAACCAAATCCAATTTTGTGATTACCAGAATCCCAATTGAGATGCCAAGTAAGTCAATAATTTCAAGATGCTCAAACGTTTGCTCTTGTACCCCTTCTTTGGCGTCAACAACGAGCAGTACGATGTCCATGCCATATGCACCAGATAGCATGTTCCGGATAAATTTTTCATGACCCGGAACATCAACGATCCCTGCACGTAACCCATCTGGCAAATCAAAGTAAGCAAACCCCAATTCAATCGATAGGCCACGTTCTTTCTCTTCTTTCAGTCGATCTGTTTCAATTCCTGTTAGAGCCCGAATCAAAGCGCTCTTTCCATGATCAACATGACCTGCGGTACCAATGATAACGTGTCGCATATTCCCACCTTATTCTGTACTGAAGTATATCACAAACATAAGTGAGATAGTGGGGGGAAATTGGATATAGTCATATCCACAATGCATATGATTTGGTTTGCCTTTGATTTCATTTTTGGTATGTGGTACGATATGAAGTTGCTAGATTTGCAACCTTCATTCGCTTGGCTGAAATTCCCATCGGACAAACTACCAACTCTAAGTCCTATGCATTTACAGTGGAAATATACACTAATTATTAATATATTAGTGCTTGTCGTTCTAGTAACGTTTTATGTCATCGATGATTTCAGAATACGACGTTACTTAGAAATACTGCACGTACAAGATTTCGAGCGCGGGGCAATCTTTAGAAACGTTTCAGGTACAATTCGCAACCGTGTGGAACAAGAGATTAGATGGATGCAAGATTTTGACCGCGCAACGATTGAAGCATCTCTGCGCAAGCTACTAGAGGAAAACAGCCTTGACATGAAAGACGTTTTAGATATCAACGTTACTTTCGGAATCAATGCTTCTATTCAGGCCAGTTTGAAGCAAGGCAAAGATGTTGGCCACTATATCAATTTTACTGAAACCGATCGTCAAGAAATTTTGCAAAAACGCGTACAAGTCTATAATACCGTTGAGCTGGATGATGGTAAATACGCCTCTGAAATGATACTTCCTTATTACGTTGACTTCATTGGTGAAGAATTGAATGAAAACAAGATTTCAGGATTGATCCAGGTTCTTTTTGCCACACCTGATATCAACAAATACATCCAAATGCTTCGGTTAATACACTGCATTGTCATGGTTATCGTTATTGTGCTATTGGGATTTGTAATTGGGATCACGACAAACCGACTTATCATGAAACCTCTCAGAAACATGATGACGATTATCGAACACGCGGAAGCTGATGATTTCCTAGAAACTGAAATACCGGAGGCATCTGGGGCAATTGGGAAAATAGCCAATAACCTCGTGCTTACACTGACTGAGTTAAAATTGGCACATGCTAAGAAATTCGAGGCACTCAGTCAGTTTGCCGGGGGGGTCGCACATGAAATCCGGAATCCACTCAACTCTATCGGCATGACAGCTCAGTATCTCAAAAACATTTTCACCCAAAAAAAGGTTAGCCAACGAGATATCAACGAAGCAATCGAACTACTTGACATCATGAATTACGAAACCGATCAGTTGAAGAAAATTTCAGAACAATTTTTGACGCTAAACCGTCCGAGGCAACTCAAACTCGAAGTTGTGTCACTGAACAATTTATTGGATTTTGTACTTGCTGAATTTAAGGTTATTACAGAAAGGACAGGAATTAAGACCCTACGTAATTATGACCCAGAATTGCCAAAAACACGGCTTGATGATGATCAAATTCGACAACTTTTTTTCAATCTGATTCAAAATGCAATACAGGCGATTCAACCCAAAAATGGCAGTATTTACATCACGACTAGTATTGAAAAAAATGCTGGCGGGAACTGGATAATAGCAAATATTCGAGATACGGGAGTTGGAATTCCAGATCAAATCCAGGAACGAATCTTCGACGCTTATTTTACCACCAAGGAACAAGAGGGTGGTATCGGTTTAGGACTAGCAATAGCATATCAAATTATTATGGCGCATGGTGGAAGAATTGAAGTCAAGAGCCAAGTTGGTATGGGAACGGAATTCAAAGCCTTTTTCAAATACTGATTAACGCATAACACACAAAAAGTATAGGAAATAAACTTTATGCCGTCGATTTTACTTGTTGAAGATGAACAGAGCCAACGAACAATCCTAAGGCGAGTCTTGGAACGCGAAGGACATGAAATTGAAACGGCTGATAACGGAAAAGCTGCACTTGAACTGCTGAAAAACAAGCAGTTTAATTTGGTAATCAGCGATATGCGGATGCCCCAAATGACTGGGCGGGATTTGCTGAAGATGATTAAGAAACAGTGGGCGGATTTGCCAGTGCTAATCGTTACTGCTTTTGCTGAACTCGACGATGCAATTGATCTTGTGGCACGAGAAGGAGCGTTTTATTACCTTGAGAAGCCCATCAATCTCGATTCCCTTAAAAACGAAGTAGAACGAGCCTTAAACACACAAAAGCCCGCTATCAATAATGATACAGTCCAAAAAGTTCATTTTGATCAAATCGTGGGAGATAGCCCACTAATGCAGGAACTTTTTAAAAAAGTAACGCTGGTGATTAATCGCGGAGTAAATCAAGTACTTATTACTGGCGAAACTGGTACGGGAAAAGATCTTATCGCCAAAGCGATTCATGAACATGGCAGCAGACAAAAAAAAATGTTCCTGCCAATTAACTGTAGCGCCGTGCCTGAACACTTAACTGAGAGTGAATTTTTTGGACATGAAAAAGGTGCATTTACTGGGGCAGATCAGACAAAGAGAGGTCTATTTGAAATCGCAAACGGAGGCACCATTTTTCTAGATGAAATTGGCGATATTTCTCTTCAGATGCAAAGTAAGCTTTTACGTGTTCTACAGGAGAGAGAAATAAAACGTGTTGGCGGGATTCACCCAATCCAAGTCAATGTTTGCATCATAGCAGCAACAAACAAAAACCTGAAAACTGAGATGGAGCAGGGTAACTTTCGCCAGGATCTTTACTTCCGGTTGAACGTAATTACGCTTCATCTACCGCCTTTAAGAGATCGCATGGAGGACTTAAAATCCCTGATTGGATTTTTCTTTTCCCGATTTCAAGATGAGTACATATCCGTTGAAAAGAAAACCCTCTCGCCAGAAGCGATGTCAGCCCTACAGCGCTATGATTGGCCTGGAAACATAAGACAACTTGCGAATTGCCTGTTACGAGCATTCATACTATCAGAAAGTTCAACTATTCAACTGACAGACCTATCGGCTGAAATTCACGATAGCTCACTTCCACCATCAAATATTAACTCAGAAATACCCAAGGGCGGGGTTTCGCTGGAAGATATTATCAGAGAATATATCAAATCGGCGCTGACACAAACTCAAGGAAACCAAACTAAGGCAGCTGAACTACTGGGAATGTCGCGGCGAAAATTACAGAGCCGGATGAAAAATTATAATTTAGATAGCCGGGATTTTAAGGAGAAATAGCCAGCCAAATCAGTTAATATTGCCTAACATTTGGATCGATTTCCTTTGACCAGCGATCAATCCCCCCAACCAAACTTGAAACACGTTTGAATCCTATTTGTTGCAACAAATAGGCAGCATCCAGACTTCGCATGCCACGATGGCAATAAACAACAATTTCATCATACGGATTCAACTCGGAAGCACGGTGTGGTATCTGTCCGATCGGAATAAATCTTGTGCCTTCGATGTGAGCCGTCTCATACTCGTGTTGTTCCCGAACATCAAGCAGAACAAAATCTTGCCCCTTATCTATCATCTGCTTCAGCACTTGGGGCAGGATTACATGTTCGTTTGGATTGAAGGGCACGATGGCCTCGTCAGCACTTGGCATCGCTTTAGGAAGCCTATACATTTCTGAGTTCCCCTGTACCTTATCTAGGAGACCACGTAGAATCCTCTGGATTACTTTCAACATCTACAATCTTCCTTTGCCCCTAATCGGACCAACATAATAACCAAACCTAGGAGAAATGTCAAATCAATATACAATATTCAGTTCAAAATCTAACGGTAGCTCCTATGGTTGGAACAAGAGGGAGAAGTGGTTCATCACTCACTTCACATCCTTCTACTTCATTCGTAACTTCGTTACGGACTTTGCTGAAGGCATGCTCATGAACATTTTTTCGCCAGTAAAGATTTAATACTTGAAAATACCAGTTGAGGTCCCAACTTTTAAATGCACTCGATTTTGTAATCCTAAGATCAAGGCTATGATATGCTGGTAGTCGTTGGCTGTTATACTGACCAAACTGTCGATCACACTCCACACTATCAGTAACAAGCGTATTATGGATTAGTTCTGTTGCTGGATTACCCGTATGAAACCGCCAACCGCAGTGTAAATACCACCTTGGCGAAAATTGATAACCACTGTTGAGAGTAATGGCATGTCGCTGATCGGATTGTCGATAGAATTCCTGATTTTCCAGCTTCTCTTTGGCAATAGCATAGGCATAACCCAAACTCCAAGTCAGCTGATCAGATATAGCCTGACTGATGAAAAGATCGAATCCGTTTACATATCCCGACTCCGGGTTAATGAAAATTTGCGTTTTTCGGCCAAAGTCTCGAATCTGACCAGAAAGGTTTTCCAGTTTCTTGTAATATCCCTCAGCCTGAATAAGGAGGTTCCTTCCAGAGGTAAATTCTGCTCCAAAAACATAATGCATTGCTGCCTGTGCTCTGCCAACATCTTGAATCTCATCTTCAACAGGGATTGTCATCAAATTAATCGGTTGATGGTAAAGCCCCCATGCTCCTCGCAAGACTAAGTTTTCCATAGGATTTACCGCTAGTGCGACTCGGGGACTTACCTCGTGCCGCTGTACATCAGGACGACGATAATCTTGCGCCAGGTACCGTGTACCAATGTTGATAGCAATTATTGGATGGAGTTGCCACTCATCTTGCAAGTAAGCTTTTAGGATACTTCCATTATCATTGATTTCTGCCCTGATCTGTTGATACTGTTCGATTCCAGCACGTTGTTCACGAACTGCATAGTTATATTCTACTGTAGACCAACGCCATTCTAGTCCGCACCGAATTGTATGTGAGTTCAACATCCGTGCGACAAATTCTCCCTTTGTACCGAGAAAACTAAAATCCCGCTGATCTATTCCATCAACCCCTTTTTGCCGGTCACGGTTTGCCCACCCATTGAAAATGAATAGATTTGACCAGATCGATTGGCTAAAAGAATGACGCCACTTGGTCCATAGCATACTATTGCTGTAATCTGAATCAAGGTTGTTTTCCAGATCATTACCTTGGATTAGATTCCTGTCCCAAGCGTAAAAGCTATTAACGGTCAGTTTATCCTGATCTGTCAAGTCATACACCACTTTCCCAAATAGATCGGTATAGCGAGGGTTAAGATCTTCATTAGTATCCATTAAGGCAAGAATAAGATCGATATAGCCTCGCCGAGCAGAGAAAATCCATGAACCTTTTTCAGATAAGGGACCTTCGATTAAAGCATGTGCGTTGATGAGGTCAAGTCCAAGATTAACAGATACCTGTTCTCGATTTCCCTCTCTAGCGGTAATGTCAAAAACACCTGACATCTTGTCTCCAAACTCCGCCGGAAATCCGCCCATCAGCAAATCAGCGCGACTGATTAACCCAAGATCAATAATCGAAACTGCTCCACCAAAGTCCTGCAGATGGTATGGATCAAAGAGTTCCATACCATCCAGACGAACCAGAATTTCATCTTTTTCACCACCGCGAACGCTGAATCGGGCACTGAAATCATTGGAGACAACACCAGGAAAGATTTGGGCTGCACGCATAATATCATTGTCAATCAGCGGGTACAAATCTACTTCTTTTTTGGACAGGGAAAGTGTGGACTGAGTTCCTTCTTGGATCGTAAACCTGCCAGGCGTGACAATGATTTCCTCAAACGCAATCGGCTCACCGGCGAAAGCATAAACTGCAAACAGCAACCAGAGAAACACGAAGATTAGCTTTTCAAGGTATAACAACAACGTAAACTTGCGAATGTCCTGAAACATCGGAGGTGTAAACCACCATTTTTTCGTCAGGGCTAAACGAGGGATGAGGATGTGACCACTGAGGACCATAAACCGTATCAATTTTCATTTCCATCCAGCTGAGTGAGCGCTCCCGATCTTTCTGCGCAGTTGCCCAGTCTTCTGCCAAAGCATAACGGTCCTTCTCCCACTGACTTCCACCACACGAACTTTGCGGGTAGCAAATGTGAACATGATTGCCTGTTTCAACATCGACCAACCGCAAACCAATATCTGGATGAACTGTATCACAAAGCACCTTTGTTCCCGCGCGATTGCTACAAATATGCCAAGCGTTAAAGTGTGAGATTGCTGTCATCTCCAAAGTCTCCAGCGATATTCTTCGCAACGCATGATACCAATGACTGACAATCAGTTCATCCAGATCTCCTAAAAACGTTTCATGTACTAGAAACTCATTGTTGTCGTGCATATACAAGCACTGGTTGTTTGAACCGTCACTTTGAATTGTCCACATCCGTGGGGCTGGATCGCCAGAGTAGGCTATCAGGTTAGGATGTTTTGGATGAAACTGCGGATGGATGATTGTTTGATCGGGAGCAGTATGAATCACCTGTGCTCCTGATCCATTGGTGGCAGTAACTGTGATATGTGATTTGTCACCGCGTTTCATTGCGGTTACAATCAATTCTCCTGTACTGTTGATACTACATTCTCCAAGACTACCGCCCTCGAATGTAGCTAATACACGCTCCTCAAGCGAATCGATGTCGACTGCTTTGATTGTGTTACCCTGTGTATAGAACAGTTTTGATTCAAAGATAATACCTGAGTAACCATGGATACCATCGCTATCTGTTAATTGAACGATTTCGCCGTTTGGGAACTTCAGTATGAAGAAATTAGGTTCTCCTGATCTATAAGAGGTAAAAATCAACTGGCCTTGATCCGGAGTAAAAGACGAGGTTAAAAAATACAAATTATGATTAATTGACGGATGGTCAGTCAGTTGAAAAATATGCGCGCCAGTCCGCTTATCATAGAATTCTCGACACTCCGATAGATGTCTCGATCCTTTTTCATACACGGTTAAGATTGGTACTCCTTAATTTTCAATGCCCTCTTCCACCTCTTCCACCTCTTCCACCTCTTCCACCGCGATCTCTCATCCGCTGCATAAACTGTTCACGCATGCTCTCTCGCTCTTCTGGCGATGCGTTTCTGAACCGTTCAATTGCGCCTTGCCATTCTTCTCGGCTTCCGCCGCCACTCCAATTTCCACGATTTCCACGATCTCTTTCTGCACCGCGGTTACCACGTTTTCGTTCACCATCCTCACGAGTTTCCTCTTTAGACTTAGATTTTTCGCCTTTCCCTCCACGTTTTCTTTCTTTTTCACCACCACTAAGAAATTGCATCGACTCACTTTTAATCATTTTGATATCGCCAGACAGGTCCAGACTCACTTGATTTGATTTAATGCCTTCAACAGTAGCCTCACCTACCTTTTCACCAATTGAAACGTAATAAGTTTGGTTTGAACGTTGCTCTAGTATCAGAGCTTTAGCTGTCACACCATTAGAAGAAATCCACGTACCGATCAGCGTGTAACGAGGTTTATTATTCGGTGGGCGCCATCCTAGCCGACGAAACAGATTGTTATCAACAATGACTTTGTAGTATTCCTCTCCACTTTCCGTCGAGATGCTTCTGAAATTGTCTTTTCGACTTCCATCCAATCTATTCCCACGCACCTGTCCTCGTTCGGGTCCTTTTTCTTGTGCAGACTCTGTAGATTCTTTTTCTTCTTCTTTTTGATCGTTTTGTTTTAAATTAACTGTTGCCTTTTGGATTTTTAGGCTCTTCGTTGTTTCGTTTTTTTTCTCAAGTTTTCCGCTTTTTTTATTAAACTTAAGTTCTTCCTTTGCATCTACGACTTTATCTCCTTCAGCAGGAATTGCTTGGAAATGAAAAATGAGAACCAAGAACAAAACCAAACAAAAGACAAGTCCGATAAGTTTGAATCTAGCTTTCATAATTTCAAAATGTCCTTAATATGATATAAAATGCCCATTATCCTAATAGACGACGATCTGTCAAAATGGATTACATCTTTTAGGAACTCATTTCAAAGATTGTAAATTGAGGCTAAAAGAGAAAACGGTACATCGGCAGGTTGATGGTTACACCGATCAAACTCCATACACTTCCAATAATGAATTCTCCTAAAATGAGTCCTAAGAAAAAGGGAATCATCTTTCGGTGGGTTCCCATTCCCCCATGTTTTAAAATAATCCATTTAATGATAAAACTAACCAGAATTGAAAACCAGAAAACATTCATTGACCAACTACTGGATATAGCAAAACCTGCAGGGTGAAAAGGCCACCAAAACATTCGCATACGCATAATCATCAAAAAGAATGTAATTAAAAACCCAATAAACATAGAAATCACTGCAGGATAATTAGGCGAACGGGGTGAAATCAGCCAACTCTGAAGACGGTTAAAAGGACGCCAAGCAAACCAATCTCTTGCACCTTCAATATAGGAAATATGATAATAAGACCAGAAAGAGGAAAAGGTCCCAGCAATAATAGCGATTAGCATGGCAACCAACAACCGCCGATTATTTATACTGGTGCGTTCAGCGAGTTTAAATCCCTCAAGTTGATGTGGCATTGGGTGTCCCCGGTAAGCACGGTTACAGAAGAAAAGATAAGCCAACATGGTTAGGTTCTGTGCTCCAAGTAGTCGTGTCCCAAACATCTTTGGCATCATTTCATCGGGGCCAATAAAGTGTAAGTCATGCACTGGTGACCCAAGTTCAGCTCTCATTCGGGTAACCGCTGTTGAAATGGCATAGTAAATGACGAAAAACATCAATATAACCCAAAGCGACATCCCCGAAGCTCTGCAAAAAACCGTAATGTAAATTATACACCCAACCATCATTATGATCATGGCTCGATAGGAGAGTGGCTCGCTTGAATCATCTATTTCTGAGTTTTTATTAAGGCTTTTAGCAATGACTTTACCAAGATGTTGCCTCGTTCCTACTATTGCGATAACAAATAAGCCGATATATGCGCCAAACGATTGTTCATCCACGAACGGAAAACTAGGAATACTTTTCATTCCAAGCGAGTTGGCAATTACCCGTTCAGATTTCCAGAACAGGTAGAAAAACCAACATGAAAAAGAGAGATCTAGTGGAATAAAAAACGCTAGTCCGACTGCAAACGGAAAGACCGCAATCGGAGTCCAACCAACAGCATTTAAAGGAGGGTGCGAGAAAAATGGGTGCAGATCATATAATTTCCCGCCCAAACTAGGAACACTTGGAAACAGAAAATTGAGTCCATTCAGGATATCAATTGTACCCGCCAGGACAAATCCAATCCACATGATTCGGCTTTTTAA
>JYMV01049671.1_pt1 | contig 11834 bp, 7 predicted proteins | sample 338911 | NCBI WGS metagenome assembly JYMV01 (sample SAMN03354496, study PRJNA234377) | hydrothermal vent metagenome | biome: Deep sea; feature: Hydrothermal plumes at the Eastern Lau Spreading Center, Western Pacific Ocean; material: Seawater | place: Tonga | collected 2009 | depth 2000 m m
TTCAAGCAATTCAGTCCGTAAACCTGTAAGAATATTCACCACACCTGCAGGAACATCGGAAGAATGCCGCCCTTAATGTAAAACGTGCTGTTATTTACAAAAATGAGGCTTGGTCTAAAAAAACATCTCAGGGACCATATTATATATTAGAAACTCAGGAAATGAAGACAACTTGGCATCCCGTCGGGGTGTAACCTTTTCCTGATATTTACTAAACTATTCAATGCCGGATTCTAACTTTGTTAAAAAAGGTGCAGAGCTTACACTCAAAATTGAGTCGTTGGCTTTTGGAGGTCGGGGACTTGCACGGTATAACGATTTTGTTGTTTTTGTAAAGGATGCAATTCCAGGACAAACAGTAAAAACAGTAGTCTATCGGAAAAAACAAGGGTATGCTGAAGCACGTGTTCTTGAAGTGTTAGAAGATTCTCCTAATGCAGTGCAACCACCTTGCACGCATTTTGGTGTATGTGGTGGATGCAAAACTCAAAATTTAGTGTATAAAGAACAACTGAATCAAAAAGTCCATCAGGTTGAAGATATTTTTCGCCGTCTTGGAAGATATCCTAAATTTGAACTTGACGAAGTGATCCCGGCAGAAAATGTGTATCATTACAGGAATAAAATGGAATTTACCTTTTCACCGAATCGCTGGTTGTTGTCTGATGAACCTGAAGATACTCAAAAATCTATTGCTTTGGGACTTCACATCCCCGGTCGATTTGATAAAATTTTAGACATTAAGGAATGCCACATTCAACCTGAAATTGGAAACCGTATTCTGAATAAGGCTCAGAAGATATGCCGCGCCCATCCGGAATTGGCCCCTTTTGATCCTAAAACACATAACGGGTTTTTACGTCATCTTATGTTGCGTTTTGGTGTGCGGACTCATCAGGTGATGGTGAATATTGTAACTGCCTATGAGGATATGGATAAACTTTCCCCCTTGATAGATGGACTCCTAAATGATATTTCTGAAATCACATCCATGGTAAACAATGTGAATACACGAAAAGCTGACTCTGCTTTTGGTGAATATGAAATTTTACTCTATGGTCAGCCAACTATTAAAGAGAAGATAGGTAATTTCACTATTGATATTTCTGCTAATTCATTTTTTCAAACCAATACCATTCAGGGAGAAAAGCTTTATGAACAAATTATTGAAGCTGCCCGACTTTCCGGCGAAGAAGTTGTCTATGATTTATATTGTGGTATTGGTTCTATTTCTTTGTATTTAGCTCCCCATGCGAAAAAGGTTTATGGATTTGAAATAATCCGATCTTCTTTGGAGGATGCAGAAAAAAATGCAGAAAAAAATGGCGTTTCTAATGTTTGGTTTTTTAAGGCCAATCTGGATACATACTTTAAAAAAGGCCAACTACCAAAAAGAGTACCAAAACCGAACGTAGTAATCGTAGATCCTCCGAGAGCAGGTATGCATCCTCATTTGACTCATTATTTACCAAAGCTTAAAGCTGATAAGATTGTTTATGTCTCTTGTAACCCAACGACACAGGCACGCGATTCAAGGATATTAACGGAAAACGGATACACAATTCGTCGCTCTATTCTGGTGGATATGTTTCCCCACACGCCTCATATTGAAGTGGTGACATTGTTTGAAAAATAGTATTTCTGTCCTGAATTAATATTTTTAATTTTTCCAATTTCTCTCATATAATTTTTCATATGAAAACCTTAACTTCAGTTTATGCAATTGTGGTTTAGAACATTAATTCGCAACAGTTTTTTTCAAGTTGGTATTGGTATTCTTATTATAATGGTTTTTGGTGGAATAGTATTAAAACTGTTGGAAACCGGAGATATTATTGAAGGGGAGAATCCTTTTTGGTGGGCAATCGTCACCATGACTACAGTAGGATATGGTGATTTTGCACCTACAACAACTGCTGGAAGGTTATTCTCTATAATTGTAATGTTTGGCGGGATATCTCTGATTTCACTATTGACAGCAACGATTTCGTCTATATTTGTAGCAAAGAAAATCCGGGAGGGTAAAGGTTTGGAAAAAATCAATGTAACAAATCATGTGATTATATGTGGTTGGAATAAACACGGGACAAGAATTATACAAACCATTGATCATTTAGCTCATGGAGAGAAAGAGATTGTGTTGATAAATGATTTGAGCGAAGAAAAAGTCACTGCGTTAAGGTCCCGGTTCCGACAGATCAAGCTCTATTTTGTGTCGGGTGATTTTACAAGAGAAAATATTCTTGAAAGAGCCAGTATCAGGGATTCACAAACAGTGGTCGTTATTCCAAATGAGACTGATACAATATTGAGCAGTCCCGATGAAAAAACCATTTTTGCTACGATGACTATTAAAAGCATAGACCCGAATATTCGCGTTGTGGCTTATCTAATGGATAAGGAGAACCTTACTCATATGAAACGGACAAATGTTGATGAGGTTGTAGTGAGCGATGACTTTGGGGCATATATGGTTGCTTCACATGTAATTGAAACAGGGGTTCCCCAGACTATATCACACTTATTGGATGAAACAGCTTCATCAAGGTTTATATGTCAGAAAATTCCTAAAGATTTCATCGGGAGACCTTTTTCAGCTTTATCCGACCATTTTCGTAATGAGGGTGGTTTGATACTAGTGGGTGTATTCTCCATAGAGGAAAACCTTGGAATTAATTCAATCTTATCAGCGGATTCCTCATCTCTAGATGCATTTATTGAACACAAATTAAAAGAGGGAGGAATATCTCTCCAAGAGGCGGAAAAGGTTAGCACGGTAATAAATCCGCATGAAGAATATTTAATTAGTGACGGTGAACAAGCCGTCGTGATTTCTTGAGGATAATATGAACATTAAACAGTTGAAAAGTTTTTCAGTTTTTAAGAATATTACTGATGAAGAAACAAAATATTTCCTTGACATAACAGAAGAAGTACGAATATCAGAAGGGAACATATTTATTAAGGAAGGTGAAGTTGGAGATTCAATGTATATGCTAGTGGATGGAGAAGTTGAAGTTAACCAAGCATTAACAATGAATTTGGATCGACATGGAAAAGATCATCGCGAAAAGGCACTCAGAAAATTCAGCAGTGAACAATTGCCCCCGCCTCTTTTTGGCGAGATGTCTCTGTTCAATGAAAATGACCTACGAACTGCAAATGTAAAAGCACTAACGGATTGTCATTTGCTCAAAATTATGAAGGATGATTTTCTCCGGATTTGTGATACCTACCCCGATACTGGATATATAATTATGTTAGCCCTCTGTAGGGTCTTGTGTATACGCCTTGTAAATGCCAATAACAATGTCCTAAAGTTAACCACTGCTTTCTCATTGGTATTGGAACGATAAAAAGAAAGCAATATTTACTCCAGAATTGGCAGTGGTGAAGATTCTAGATGGATAAAGTGTTTAAACCTGCCGAGGTTGAGGATTATTGGTATCAGATTTGGGGAAAAAAAAATTATTTTCACGGTGAACCTAACCCCCAAAAAACACCTTTCACTATAGTAATTCCCCCACCCAATGTAACTGGCATGCTTACTATGGGGCATGTTTTGAATAACACGATTCAGGATATCCTTGTTCGTAAGGCCCGGATGGAAGGGAAAGAAGTCTGCTGGATTCCCGGCACAGATCATGCCTCTATCGCTACTGAGGGGAAAGTGGTTGAAATGCTTAAAGAACAAGGTATCGATAAGCACAGTCTTTCCAGAGATGAGTTTTTAAAACATGCCTGGGGATGGAAGGGGAAATATGGTGGTATTATTATCCAACAGTTGAAAAAACTGGGTTGTTCCTGTGACTGGGAGCGGGAACGGTTTACCATGGATGGGGGCTATACTAAAGCTGTGTTGTCAGCTTTTGTAAAATTATATGAAAAAGGATTTATCTATAAAGGTCACCGGCTTGTGAACTGGTGTCCTGTTTCCAAATCAGCGATCAGCCAGGAAGAGGTAAATCACCAGGAGGTCAAGGGCCATCTCTGGCACTTTAAATATCCGTTTAAGAACAGTGACGAATTTGTGGTTGTGGCTACGACAAGACCGGAAACAATGCTTGGTGATACTGCGGTAGCAGTACACCCAAAAGATGAGCGCTATTCGCATTTAGTAGGTAAAACGGTGATTTTACCATTGGTGGGACGGGAGTTACCTGTAATAGCTGATAACCATGTAGACCCAGAATTTGGAACCGGCTGTGTTAAAGTTACTCCGGCTCACGATCCCAATGATTTTTCTATGAGTGAACGCCATGGTCTTGAATTGGTGAATATCATGAATGAAGATGCATCTATCAATGAAAATGCCCCTGGTGCATACCAGAACTTATCTCGTGATGATGCCAGGAAAGCGGTTGTTAAAGACCTTGAAGAACAGGGTTTTCTAGTCAAGACCGAAGATTATGTTCATAAAGTGGGCTATTCAGAGCGCGGGCAAGTGCCTATTGAATTTTACATGTCTGAACAATGGTTCATGAGAATGGGTGAACTGGTCAAACCGGCGCTGCAGGCAGTGGCTGATGGAAAAATCAAATTTCACCCAGAATATTGGGTTAAGACCTATAAGCATTGGATGGAAAATATCAAAGACTGGTGCATCAGCCGTCAATTATGGTGGGGACACCAGATACCGGTTTGGTATCATAAGGAAGACCCACAAAAAATGCATGTGTCCATTGAAGGACCAGATGATCCTGAAAATTGGTATAGAGATCCAGATGTATTGGATACATGGGCCAGTTCGTGGTTGTGGCCTTTGGCGGTTCACGATTGGCCAGAAGAAAGTGCCGATCTGGATTATTTTTATCCCACAGATGTTCTGGTGACGGGGCCGGATATTATTTTCTTTTGGGTAGCACGAATGATCATTGCCGGTTATGAATTCAAAAGCGATCTGCCATTTAAAGATGTGTATTTCACATCGATCCTCAGAGATGAAAACGGACGAAAATTTAGCAAATCATTGGGAAATTCACCAGACCCGTTTGAACTTTTTGATGAATATGGGACTGATGCCGTTCGTTTTGGGACTATGCTCATGTCGCCCCAAGGTTTGGATGTTTTGTTTTCATCGAACAGACTTGAAGTGGGACGTAATTTTATGAACAAATTGTGGAACGCCTCCCGTTTTGTGCTCATGAATCTGAAGGATGGCCAGACTCTGGATATTAATTTTGAAAAAGAAAAATTAGATCTACCAGAACAATGGATATTGAGCAAACTGCAGAAGTCCGTTCAAGCCTATAACCGTCAATTGGAAAGATTCCATTTTAATGAAGCGGCAAAAGTGCTTTATGATTTTACATGGAATGATTTTTGTGACTGGTACATTGAAATTACTAAAATACACTTTCGTGAGAAGGATTCTCAAAAAGGAGATGTTGTCCGGGGAGCTATCGTTCATGTTTTAAAAACAATTTTGGCACTTTTACATCCTTATGCTCCATTTATTACGGAAGAACTTTGGAGCCAATTTAAATCCGAAAAAGATTTAGAGCTCATTGTTTCACCTTGGCCAGACTACCACCCGGAACTGGTAGACAGTAAAGCTGAAAAGACAATGGGGTTTCTTCAGGATATTATTATTGCTGTACGAACTATCCGAAGCCAAATGAATGTTCCTCCGAGTAAAAAAGCTGATATGGTGGTTCGGATGCATGGGGACTCAAAATTTGTTCTTGAAAAATATGGTGATGTAATAAAAAGTTTATGTGGGGTCAGAGAAATTTCAGTTGGAGAGTTTTTAGATAAGCCCCCGCATTCTGCTGTGGTAGTTATAAGGGATATGGAAATTTTTCTCCCCCTTGGGGGATTAATAGATGTTGTCTTAGAACAGGAAAGATTGGAGAAAAGGGAAGCAGATCTTAAGGTCTATATATCCAATATACAGAAAAAGTTATCAAAAAGAGATTTTTTAAGTCGTGCACCTAAAGAAGTAATAGAAAGAGAGGAAAAAAAATTGATAGAAATGAATAACGAGCTTAAAATGTTGACCATAAATTTGGAGATATTGCAATGAGAAAGAGTGTGTGTCTATTAATGTTTTCTCTTTTGCTTGGACAAGCTGACCAAGCAATCATGACTTTATATAAAGACGGATTTGCCCTTGTAAAGCAACCGGTAAACTGGCCTAATGTCCCCCCGGGTGTCAGTACTATAGAGTATGACCAGCTCCCCTCTAGGTTATTTATTGATTCTCCGTTTCTTACATTACAGGATGAGATTGTTGTCCGATGGCAGAGAATTAATTCAAATATCTTTTCTGGAGAGAAGTTTTTTTCTAGGAAACTTGGTAAATATGTTGAAATAAAAATTTCAGGAGGCAAAACTTATGAGGGAATCCTTTTGGAATACAATAATACCAAGGTAACACTTCAGGGAAAAACAGAGGTTTTGTCTATTCCCAGAGATAAAATCGAGTTAATTTTAACTGAAGATAGGATAGAAAATCCCCGGTTCAAACCTACCCTGATTTGGGAAATTAATTTGGAAAAATCAATGCAGGTTCAAGGCGAATTAATTTATTTAAGCGCTGGATTTGATTGGAATGCAGTCTATCGTTTGGTTATGAATGGTAAGGATAACCAGGCAAATTTAGTTCCGGAAGCAATAATATCCAATCGAAGCGACGTGGATTTTAGCGATTTAACGCTGCGGCTTGTTGAAGGAGAACTTCATCGTGCTGGCCAAAAGAAGATTAGCTCTGGAAGTCAACAGTACTCTCGGGCCCAATCTAGTAGACTAGCAAGTAGCTCAGTCTCTGCAGATCAAAAATCTCTTGGGGACTATCATATCTATACCTTATCGGAGGTTTTAAATTTTATGAGAGACGATAATATTACAGTTCAACTCTACAATCCGCGGGTGATAAATTATGAGAAAACATATATTTTTGAAAACAAGGAACGAAGCCAGCGGGAAGAACCTTTGGTTGTTGAACTAAAAATTATTAATTCTGAAGAAAACGGTCTTGGCATTCCTTTGCCGGCTGGAAAGGTAGAAATGTATTTGACATCAAAGGGAGGATCGCTAGAATTTTCAGGTGAAGATTATTTGGTACAAACCCCAAAGGAGGGTACGGTTTTGCTCATTGCTGGTCGGGCTTTTGATATAACTGGAAAACGAACAATTCTGAATTATGACCGCCAGAGAAATAGTGAAGAAGCCTCCATTCAAATCCAGATAAAAAATATTCATGATGAAGATATCCAAGTGCGGGTTGTCGAACATATTTCTGGTGATTGGGTAATACGAGATGCCTCAAGTATGTATACCAAAGAAGATGCTACAACGATTTATTTTCCTCTGAACATCGATGCCGAAGACAATAAAATTATAACCTATACCTACCGTAAAGAGTGGAAATAATACCTATAATTGACTAGTTTTTTTTTAGTTGTTGCCTGGATAATGTGCTTGTAGTCAGTACAATTCATATCCAACGGATCTGAAATATTTTTTGTACTCTTTCTATCTAAATGACTGAAATCAATCTCTCTACATCCCTGCAATATATAAAAAACGTTGGACCTGCAAGGGCAAAGGTTTTATCTGAGATAGGCCTGGAGGACTCGGAAGACTTACTGTATTATTTTCCCCGACGTCACTTAGATAGAACCACAGTCACAGCTATCAGTTTACTTAAAAAGGATATGATTACTACAATTGTAGGGAAAGTGGATGCTTGTGGAGAAAGAAAAACCAGGAAAGGAAAATTATTTCAAGCTGTTTTATCCGACGGGACAGGTTTTTTGACCCTCCTCTGGTTTAATGGTATTCCATATATAAAAAAGTCAATTGAAATTGGAGATCAGTTTGCTGTTCATGGAAAAATTGAATTTTATAACGGATTACAGATTGTGCATCCAGAATATGATAAATTAAATATAGACGACGATCCCCTGAACACCGGTTCTGTCATTCCTCTGTACCCGCTTACGCAAGAATTGCAAAAGGCTGGAATTGAAAATCGTTTTTTTAGAAAGATAATCCGGAGAATGTTAAAGGAAATCAATAATATTCCGGATTTCTTTCCCCCTGATTTTTTACAGAAGCACAAATTAGTTAGTAGATATGAAGCACTTCATTGGATCCACTTTGCTGAAAAAGAAAAAGATGTGAAGAGAGCTATTTACCGCTTGAAATTTGATGAGCACTTTTTTCTCCAGTTGCTAATGGCACTAAAGAAAGAATCCAATTGTCGTGTTGGAACAAAACCATTGGATAAAACGGGACCGCATGTAAAACTGATTTACGATCAATTGAATTTTGAACTGACAGATGCCCAGAACCGGGTATTAAAAGAAATAAGAACGGATTTAGGAAAACCCATTACAATGAATCGACTACTTCAGGGTGATGTAGGGTCGGGGAAAACTATTGTTGCTGTGTTGGCAGCGGCGATTGCAATAGGGAATAATGTTCAGATTGCGGTAATGGCTCCAACGGAAATCCTGGTTCACCAGCATTATGAATCCTTCAAAACATTTTTTGAAATAGGGAAAATCACTTGTGCCATTCTTGTAGGAAACACAAAAGAGAGTGAACGAAAAAAAGTAATAGATGGTTTAAAAACAGGTCGAATTGATTTAATTGTAGGAACCCATGCTCTCATTCAGAAAGATATAGAATTTAAAAACCTGGGGCTTGTCATTGTTGATGAACAGCACCGTTTTGGTGTTGTCCAGCGGGGTGATTTGGTTGAAAAAGGATTGAATCCCCATTTTCTTGCCATGACAGCGACACCAATTCCACGTACACTTGCAATCACCTATCACGGTGACATGGACTTGTCTATTATTGATGAATTACCCAAACACCGCAAACCGGTCATTACAAAAAAGATTGGCCCTGAACGGTTGAAAAATGTATATAATTTTATGAAAAATGAAGTATCCAAAGGGAGACAGTGTATGATTGTATATCCTTTGGTAGAAGAAACAGAAAAATCAGATTTAGCGGCAGCTGTGGAAGCATATGAAACGCTATCTCGCACCGCTTTTACAGATGTGAACGTTGGATTAATCCATGGCAGAATGAAAAAAGAAGAAAAAGACAATATAATGAACAAGTTTTCAGATAATAGAATCCAGATACTGGTTTCAACTACTGTTATAGAGGTAGGAATCGATGTCCCTAATGCTACAGTTATGTTAGTGGAACATGCAGATCGTTTTGGTCTAATCCAGCTTCATCAGCTCCGTGGGCGAGTTGGGCGAGGAAGTGAAAAAAGCTACTGTATTTTTGTTCAGAGGGATATTACAGAAAATAGCAGGAAGAGGTTGGACATTATGGAAAGAACAAATGATGGATTTGTTATTTCGGATGAAGACTTAAAATTGCGTGGGCCGGGCGAATTTTTTGGAATAAAGCAAAGCGGATTTTTTAAATATAAAATCGCTGATTTGGTTATGGATGGACCTATCATTAAATCGGCACGAAAAGCAGCTTTTGATCTGGTTGCAAAAGATCCACATCTGCGGAATCGGTCTTTTATTGAATTGCGGCGTTATTTCCTGAAAAAATATCAGCATATGCTCGATTTTATAAATATTAGCTAGTTAGAAAAAGATTGTATTAATTTTCGCTCCTTCAATTTTATTTAGCCTATATTCCACTCCTTATTAAGACAAAGATATTGTATTTATTTCTGATGGAACATAAGGTGTGATTCAACGTAGGTTTTTGAAGATAAAATAAAGAGTATGATATGACTTTTGGACATCAAATAATAGCTGAAATGTATTATAAAATACCATATTTTTGGTTCTTCATAATTTTGTGAACACTGTATAATAAATATTTAATTTAGAGCATTAATGATCAATTCAAGAAATAACCGTTTGAACCGTATAATAGCAGGAATCGTTTTTCTTGTTTCGTTTCTTGTATATTATGATACGATGGCACCAACGGTCTCTTTTTGGGACTGCGGCGAATTCATTGCTACAGCTCATACCCTCGGCGTACCTCATCCGCCTGGTAGCCCCCTTTTTCTGATTATTGGACGGATATTTTCTATGATTCCATTCAGCCCGGATATTGCGTTCCGCGTGAACTTGATTTCTGTTCTTGTTAGTGCATTAGCAGTCATGCTGCTTTATCTGGTTATAGTGAAGGTAATAGCGCACTGGCGCGGAGGCATCAAAGAGAACTCGGACGTGATTATTGCTTTTGGAGGAGCCTTGGTAGGAGCACTTACCTTTGCTTTTACAGATAGTCACTGGTTTAATGCTGTGGAAGCTGAAGTTTATTCTATGAGCACCTTTTTTACCGCGATTGTTATGTGGTTGATTCTTCACTGGTCAGAAAGAGCTGAAGAACCAGGCAATGAACGATATATCCTTATCATCGCGTATATGATTGGGCTTGCAATTGGAATACATTTACTAAATCTGCTGGCGTTACCTTTTATTGCTCTCATTATCTATTTTCGGAAGCAGTCTTTTGAATGGAAATCATTTTTAATCACGATTGGTATTACGGGAGTTACGTTTGTTATTATCCACAATGGAGTCATTAAAGGACTTCCGAAACTGGCAGGTGAGATAGGAGTTTTTGGTGTTGTGGTGGCAGTTCTGATTGTGTTTGGTATCATGATTTGGTCTATTGTGAATAAACAGCAATTACTTTCAATTGTTTTTACTTCGATGGTCCTGATCTTGATTGGATATTCCAGTTACACAATCATTTTTATTAGATCCGGACAGGATCCTGTTATTGATGAAAATAATCCTGAGACTGTTACCGCTGCGGTTTCATATCTGGAGAGAGAACAGTATGGACAGGTGGGACGATTCCCAAGAAGATATAAAGGAATACCAGCGCAACATGAGGTTGTAGGAGCCCCTGCTAATGGGCAGAAATACAGTTTATCTCAAAAACGGAAGTACATGTTTTATAATGTGGCGAAACAGTGGGATTTTTTCTGGAATTACCAGGTTAAAAAAATGTACTGGAGATATTTTCTATGGCAGTTTGCAGGCAGAGGAAATTCAACGGAACCGGGAGTAACAGCATTTGGGGCAAATAATAGGCAGGATGGAGTTGATTGGTCACAATTCGGCCTCCCTTTAGCGTTTGTCCTTGGGTTGGCTGGTATGATTTATCATTTCTACAGGGATGAAAAAGAGGCATTCTCAATGATGACCCTGTTTTTTCTTACAGGCCTTGCTGTAATAATTTATCTAAACCAAGATAATCCACAGCCTCGAGAAAGAGATTATTCCTATGTGGGGAGTTTTTTGGCTTTTTCTGTCTGGATTGGAGTTGGTGCAGCAGCAATCGTCGAAAATATTATCAAAAAAATAAAAACAGAGAACATAGGACATCGCCTGGGCATGGCTGTTATTTTATTGCAAGTTGTTCTTATTCCGTTTGCCATGGTACGTGCGAATTATCATGAACATGATCGAAGCGGAAATTATGTTGCTTGGGATATGAGTTATAATATGCTTCAATCATGTGAGCCTCATGGTATTATTTTTACTAACGGTGACAATGATACATTTCCCTTATGGTATTTGCAGGAAGTAGAAGGTATGCGCAAGGACGTAACTGTTGCCAACCTGAGCCTGTTGAATACACCATGGTATATCAGGCAACTTCGGGATTCACGCCCAAAAGGAGAAGGGTTTATCAATTTGACTGATGACCAGATTCTAGGTTTAACATCAGGCCTGACACCCTGGAAAACTCAGAAAATACAGATTTCTGTTGAGGGTGACCCCCAAAATGAAGATGGATATATTGAATGGGTATTGAAACCGACGTTTGCAAACCAAGCACTGAAAGTTCAAGACATGATGGTTTTACGAATCATCAACGAT
>JYMV01028757.1_pt1 | contig 11833 bp, 13 predicted proteins | sample 338911 | NCBI WGS metagenome assembly JYMV01 (sample SAMN03354496, study PRJNA234377) | hydrothermal vent metagenome | biome: Deep sea; feature: Hydrothermal plumes at the Eastern Lau Spreading Center, Western Pacific Ocean; material: Seawater | place: Tonga | collected 2009 | depth 2000 m m
GAGAAAACTACTGATAACGCACGACTCGGTGATTCGCACCTCTCCCCTACACCGTGATGGTAGTACGCTTCAAGGCCAGGTCATCCGGACCTACGCTGGGGATTTTAGTGAGCCGCCCAATCCCGTATTGGCCAGCATCCGCTACCCTTGCGGGTATATGGGTTCGAGTCCCTCTCCCGGTTCCATTTTTCAGGCACGAATCAGAAGGCCGCCCGACATGGCGGTATTCTTGTTTGTTAAAATTGCCTGCCGATCAGGCGCTTCTGAACCAATTTCGAACAGAGAGGAACCATGTACGTAAGAGCGGGCACCGGTCAGATCCAATCGGGAAAAATGCGGGAGGCTATCGATATAGCCAACGATTCTGTGGTCCCCGCTGCTAAGGCACAGAAGGGTTTTCGAGGAATCTATTTCATGACCAACGCTGCCAGCGGCAATTTCCTGGCTCTTAGTGTCTGGGAGACGGAAGCGGATATGCTCGCGAGCGCAAGTGACGGGTTCTCCCGGGAACAGTTCGCCAAGATTGGCGCGCTCATTGCCGGCCCTCCAGAATTCGATCATTACGAACTGAGCGTCGAGGCCTCTGAAGGTGACATTGATGCCTAGAGACTCTGACAAAGCCGACATCATCTTCCACGCGGGCAAGGTCCTAACTGTTGATAGCGGCGACAGCGTCGAACAGGCAGTGGCCATACGAGGCGAATCTGTTCAGGCCGTGGGCAGTGATCAAGACGTGCTTGGCTTGGCCGGTCCGGATACTAAGACCGTTGATCTTCAGGGACGAACAGTCATCCCCGGCATCATCGATATCCACGCCCACATGGACCGTGAGGGGTTGAAGCGTATCTATCCCTCCCTTGAGGGCGCAGTCTCAATTCCAGAGGTCCTGGAATTGATCAAACAACAGGTGGCCCAAAAACGCCCCGGAGAATGGGTGACCACCATGCCGGTGGGCGATCCACCCAATTACGCCGATATGCCGGCCAGCCTTCAGGAAGGGCGTTTTCCCAACCGGTGGGATCTAGACAAAGTATCGCCGGAGAACCCCGTGTACATCCGAGGCGCCTGGACCCCTTGGAATGTCCCCCCGTCAGTGGGCATCGCCAACAGTCTGGCGTTGCAGCTCGCCGGAATAGACCGCAACACCCAGTCGCCCGATTCTAGCGTGTCCATCGAGCATGATGACAAGGGTGATCCCACGGGAATATTGTCGGAAACCGGCAGATTCCCATCGATTGAATTCACTCTGATGAAGGTCGTTCCTCGTTTTTCACACCATCAGCGTGTAGCCGCCCTGAAAGAATCCATGCACCTCTACAACGCCGTGGGAACGACCGGCACCTATGAAGGCCACGGGGTAGCGCCGGAAGTGCTGCGGACGTACAAAGAGCTTTGGGACGCCAACGAGATGACCGTTAGGGCTCACCTGACCCTCAGCCCGGCCTGGAAATCGGTCGCCGAAGCAGCGCTGGAGATGGAGCGGTGGGGGCATTCGGCCTCGGGCCAGGGTTTCGGAGATGACATGCTCCGCATCAGCGGTTACTACATCCACTACCACGGCAGCAAGTACACCGCCAGCGCCCGAACCGCCGAACTCCCGTTCACCGGTTGGGCGGGCTTTGCTCAAAGCTATAACCCTCCGGCCCGTTTCCGGCGCCTGGTCAAGTTGGCGGCCGAACACAACCTGCGGGTCAATACCATCGTGGCTGACTGCTTGGCAGAGGTTCTGGAGGTATTCCAAGACGTGCACCAGGAGGTGCCGATCGACGGCCAGCGTTGGATGATCGGCCACGTGATCGAGACATCATCCGAGCAATTGAATGTGATTCGGGACCTCGGTCTGATCGTCGAGACCATCCCCTTGACCCACCTGTGGCTGCGGGGCCGCCGATTGGTCGATGATCCTGGGGAAGCGAACCGGTCTGTAGCCCACCGCGATTACCTGGAACGAGGCGTGCGTTTCGGTCTCGGGACCGACAACAAACCGTACAGCCCATTTCCCACGATCTGGGCGGCCATTGCCCGGCAGGAGCGCCTGACCAACAAAATGGTTGGACCAGAACAGGTCCTCACACGCATGGAGGCGTTGAGGGCGATCACCCTCGGCGGCGCTTACTTCAGTTTTGAAGAGGGCCGCCGAGGGTCTTTGGAGACGGGCAAGCTGGCCGACCTTGCAGTCCTGTCAGACGATTATATGACCGTCCCCGAAGACGAGATTTCCTCGCTGGAATCTGTGTTTACCATGGTCGGTGGACAGATGGTCCATTCCACCGGCGACATCTAGCAACGAACAATCAAAATCGATCACCAGAAATGGAGAATTACATGTTCACGGATTTTCACCACGCCAGCTACCTAGTGCCGGTCCTGGATGATGCGATTCGCTCTTACGCCGAAACGTTCGGCGGGCAAGAAACCAGACGCGGAATGGTGGCCGGGCTGGGGGAAGTGGGATTCGTCCAGGTTGGCGAGGTGGAAGTGGAGTTTATCCAGCCAGAAGACGCAGGCGTCCTTCAAGGCGAGGCGTTGCCAGTACTACACCACGTGGCTTACGCGGTTGAAGATTTGGACCAGGTAGTCGCCGACTACAAAAGCCGAGGTTACCGGTTCGCCACCGAGGAACCTCTCACGAATTTCATGGGCTATCGCTTGATCTACCTGGATGCGGCCCACACCCACGGCACTCGGGTACACCTCACAGACGCCGCCACGCTTAGATCACGGCGGTAGAGTCAACATTCGTTGGCTGAAACCAAAGGACTGCGGTGATAATATTGGGCCGGGTCAATCAGCCCCAGACCGGCAGCGCTCGCGATTAACAGGAGAAAGAGATGTTTTTAGAACTCAGGCAATACACGACTCATCCCAGCCAACGAAACAATTGGGTAAAGTTCATGGAGGAGGTGATCATCCCTTTCCAAGTGTCCAAGGGGATGGTGATCGTAGGCAGCTTCGTTGGAGAACAGGATGAAAACCTTTATGTGTGGATACGCCGATTCGAATCCGAAAGCGAACGCGAACGCCTATACGAAGCCGTCTATCAAAGCGACGAATGGGTAAATAATATCGCCCCAAAGATTCCGGAGATGTTGGACCGGGACAAGATTGTGGTGACACGGATAGAGCCCACCCCAGCCTCCGTCATCCATTAACGCCTGACCATTACGGGCGAAATGAGGCCCATATGGCCGAGAACAAGCACCCAGTGAACCAGCCGGCCTCGGAAGCTAGTAGTGAAATCATTGGGCATGCGTATAAAGTGGCGGCCGTGCTCAAAGAGCGAGCGCTAGCTGTCGATAGAGCCAGAGAAATCCCGGTTGAGACGGTAAAGGAATTACACCGATCGGGATTGCTCTCCATGAGTATCCCCCGCGCCATGGGTGGCACCGAAGTCGACTTGACCACTATCGTGTCGGTGTTCGAGATACTTGGAGCCGCCTGCGCTTCAACTACGTGGTGTTTGGTGAATCACGTAGCGGCCTGCAGCATCCTCCAACGTTCGTTGGGCGAGGCGTCGGAGCCGTATCTGCGTGCCGTCGTCGAGGAAGGTGCGGCGTTAGGCTTCGGGGCGGTACCAACAGAAGCCGAGACCAAGGCATCTCCTGGCGGCTACACCGCCTCCGGACGGTGGCCTTTCATCAGCTTTTCTCACCGATGCCGCTGGGTCCTACTTATCACCAGGGTGCAGGGCGCTCCAACAGACCAGAGCCCAACCGGGCCCGATGGCCGATGTTTGATCGTACCGTTGGGCGATGACGGAGTTCGCATCGAAGACACCTGGCAGGCCATGTCCTTACGGGCGACGATGAGCAATGACGTGGAGCTCGACCAAGTCTTCTTCCCGGACGAGCGTGCTCCTGTGTTCACGCGGCCCGCCCCCGGTGAAACCTGGGTAGATGCGGCGCCTGCAGCCCTGCGAGCTGCCGGCCTGGCCGCTGGAAGGCTGGTAACAGGACCAATAATGATTGGGGTCGCCCAAGCGGCTCTGGATAGCACAATCGAGTTCGCCACGGGACGAAATATGACATTAGGCGGCGGTAAACGTGCCAGCATGCCTGGGAACCAGTTCGCCGTCGCGGATGCGGCCATGTACATCGAGTCGGCCCGCGCTCTCCTCTATCAGGAAGCCAGAGCTGTAACTGCCAAAGCCGCATCGGACGTGCCATTCACGCCGGACGATTCGGTACGTTTGTCGATGGCCGGCTTGGTGGCGACTCAGAATGCCCAGAAGGCGGTGGACGGGTTATTCGCGGTCCGTGGCGCTCACGGCCTCTTTGAAAACGACGATTTCGAGAGGTACTATCGGGATGTACGCATGGGAACATTAGTGGCCAACCAAACCCCTGACTTGGTAAGAGAGTGGCTAGGCAAGCACCTGTTTGGCATCCCGGCAGACGTTCGGCCCAGATGGGGATAGATCAACACTAGAAACTTGCTGTTCAGCGTACCGGATCACCCAAAGACATGGGATTTATCGGCGTGGGCATGGCTTGCACCGCAGGGAGAACTCTCTCGGCGAAGAGCCGAAGGCTCTTTTCAGCCTTGTCTCTGGGCATACCGCCATAGAAGACATGCACCACGATCTTTTCTAGGCTGATGGTCTCCTGCAGTCTTTTGATCTTTTCGATGATCTGGTCCGGGGTGCCGATGGGCATGGTCCCGCGGCGGGCCGCGAAACCGGCGTCTGCCGTCCCGATATCGGCGGTCTGGCGCTCAAGGTACTCCTCGTAGCCGTGGATGCCGTCGAAGCCGGGATTGTTCCATTCGAAGTAATGGTGCTGCGCGGCGGTGAGCTGATCGTAGAAGTATTCCCAGCCCTCTTCTGCTTCCTCCTCGGTCTCGGCGCAGTACATCCACAACAGAGTGGTCGGCTGGTCCGGCGGAAGGCCGAGCTCGCTCCGGATCTTGTTGAACATCTGCACCTGAGTGGTCATCTCGTTGAGGTCCGCGCCCGAGACAAACATCTGCCCCAGACCGTTCTCAGCCGCCATCTGGGCTGATGCCTTGGTGGTGAACGCAACTTTGATGTCCTTGGTCAGGTCGCCTTTATGTCGCGCCTGAGGCCGTATGGTGGTCGGCGGGATGTCGTACACCTCGCCGTGGAACTCAAAGCGCTCGGCGCCGTCGGCAGCCTTGATTGCGTTGATAACATCGTAGAAGTACTTGTGGGATTGCTCCAGCGGGTAGCCGAGGGAAGCGTATTCGTGGGGAGCGATGCCGCGGCCGATACCAAGGTGGAGACGCCGGCCCCGCAATAAGATGTCCAGCATGGATATCTCATGGGCCAGGCGCACCGGGTTCCACCACGGCGCCACGATCACGGCAGTTCCCATATCGACCCGGTTGGTCCGCCCTGCCCAGAATGCCAGATATTGAAGCGGGTTCGGCTGCATCGAGTAGGCGGAACCGTAGTGTTCGGTCGCCCAGATCGAATCGAAGCCCAAGGGCTCGACAAGGTCCCCCATGTAGAGGGTATTGTCCATATTTTCGGCGTCCGAGACTTCCGGCGGGCGGTCATATTCTTCTTTCATGAGCCGGCCCCAATCGCCTTGGTTGTACCCGGTTACCATTACTCCGCAGTGCATTAACGTTCTCCTCTCCAAACGTCGTACATCTTCGCTAGAATTCCCGGCTATGTCAACGTTCATAAGGGGGCAGCGCCCCCAAAGACGGGTGGTAGGATTTCAGGAGATTAATGGACCATGGCGCAGCAGAGTGGAGGGGGTCTATCTACTACCAAGACGACCACGAACAACACGCGCGAAAATTCCCGGTATACGACGCTCTCTACGCCTACTGCGGACGGTGATCGTAAATCCGGGGGAAGCCAATTGGTCTGCCTAGCGCGCCGGCGGCGTCAACGGCCTGACCCCTAGAAATAGTACCTGGACACCGTCTCGGCGACGCAGCCTGGTTTCGCTTGGCCGTCAATCTCGATGGTGACTTCCTTGACCACTTGGAAGCACTCACCGTTGATCTTTTCCACGCCAGCCAACTTGCTGCGGGTCCGCACTTTGGAGCCAGCGGTCACTGGGTTTGGGAAGCGAACCCGGTTCAATCCGTAGTTGACCGACAACTTAAGACCGGGATAGGGAGGCGCGGTGGCATCCACGTTGCCGGTCAGATTTGGGATCAGGGCCAAGGTCAAAAATCCGTGGGCCACAGTGCCCCCGAAGGGTGATTCCTTAGCCGCCCGATCCACATTTATGTGGATCCATTGGTGGTCTCCGGTGGCTTCAGCGAACTTGTTGATCGTCCCTTGATCCACCTCCAGCCAATCGCTCAAGTGAATCTCCTCTCCCAGCTTGCCATTAATCTCTTCCACCATCTCGTCTACTGCCATCACGCCTCCAGCGTCCAAATTGTTTAGTTGGCATTCTACAGGCTTGAATTCGATTTGGCTTCTGGATCGATGGGACGACCGAACGGATGGATTAGGAGAGATAGCGGTGAGGCAGTACAGGGGTTGATCGACGGCACAGCGTTTCTGGGTGGAACCGCTGTGCCGTCTATCCTCCGGAATCTCCCATTCGCTATCCATCTGAAGCATCAGGTCCAGAGAGTCCAGGTCCCAGGGCTCGCCCAGAAGATGGTCAACTCCCAGAGTCCGGGCCCTAGATCTCAAACCGGGAAGATCGATGGCCGTTACGAGAACAACCGGAATCTTAGAGGTTTCAGGGAGTTTTCTCAGCTCAGATACGAATATCACCCCGTCCATCACAGGCATAACGATATCGACGTAGATAATGTCGGGTAGCTCATCTCTAACAAGCTGTAAGGCAACTGCGCAGTTGTTGGCTTTCCGGACCTGGCAGCCTTTGTCCAACAACTGTTCAACCAATAAATTTCTGATGTCTTCTCCTTCTTCAACGACCAGAGCCTTGACCGTCGTTTGAACTCTCCAGCAACTGTTCGATAACTTCAGGCTACCAATTTCGTTGCTAAGTTCAAGCGGTCAGTCTCAAACAGCCGTCGCATTGCCATTCGACACAAAAGACGCCTTATCTTTGGTGGAACTTTTTTGCCGCGTCCTCCGCCATAGACTGGACTGCCGGCAGATGGCATAACCCATTGGCCTCAATGCCAAATACAGGGTTGAATTTGCTGCGGAAGTTTTCATAAGCGATGATCGCAGAAAGCTCCACCAACTCCTCGTCAGTGAACTCTTTTTGCAGTCTTTTGAAGAACCGGTCGGTCACCCGCTTTCCGGTGTAGGTCATGCGCTCGGCAAGTTCCAACGCCAGCCTCTCCCGCCCGCTAAAAAGCGCGCTGTCCTTATAGGAATCAAGGTGTCCTAACTTCTCCGCTGATTCGTTGTCTTGCGCCGCCCTGGACGCATTGATGTCGATTCAAAAGGGGCAGCCGTTGATCCAAGCAGTCTTGGTGTACACCAGATACTTCAGTGGCGGTTCGATCAGGCCTGACGCATCGATTCCAGCGGCTAAAGCGGTCGAGCCGGCCATGATGGTCGGTCTCAAAGCGAATATGGGTGTGGTGTTCAGAACGTCTCCGAACAACTCCCTCTGACGCTGAAACAGCGCCTTAACCTCTTGAGTTGCTTCCTGTTCGGTTATCCCGTTTACTCTGGCCATTGAGAATCTCCCTTTTATTCGGGTTGACGAAGCTGATGTCGACGAGCGCTAATCAAGCGCCACCGGCAGTCCAGATTGGGCTGATTCATACGCCTTCAGCACCAAGGCCAGGTCTTTCAGGCCTTCCTCACCGGTCATGGAAGACTCCGATTCTTCCATGATGCTGCGCCTGAACTCCAGGACCATAGCCATGATTCCCCGGTGATCGGGATCGAACTCCAGGGTCTCTTGCGAGTCTCCGCGGTCGATCTTCAGCCACTGGCGGCCCATCTCGAAGGATAGGTTTGCCAGCGTTCCGGTCACCGTTACCCACGGGCGCTCGGTCGTCTTCCCGATGCTCCAGGTATGGTTGATGATACCCACCGTCCCACTGGCCGCCTGGGTGGTAACAACGAGACCCTCCTCGGCTTCCAACCCTGGGTTGCCTGGAGGGACTTGGACGGCATACACCTGGTTGGGCCGCCCTGTCAGATACGCCAATACACTGGCTTTGTGTATCCCACCGTCGATAAAAACGCCGCCGCCATTTCGGTCTTTGTCGTTGCGCCAGGAACCTGGGTCGAATGGGTATTCTTCTTGCAGTTGAATCAGCCGCACTTGGCCCAATGCTCCCGACTCGATCAACTTCTTTGCTTCCTGGACTGGTGCCAAGTACCGGTAATTCTCAGCGACCATCAGCCTCACCCCAGCATCCTTTGCGGCCAATATGATTAAGCGCGCTTCTTCGACGGTCAGGGCGATGGGCTTTTCGAGCAGGATGTGCTTCTTAGCGGTTGCCGCGAGCCGGGCGTGTTCCAGGTGAAGGTCATGAGGAGTGCAGATATAAAGTGCGTCGATATTCGGATCATTGGCAGCGTCTGCGTAAGAGCCGAAAGCCCCTGCGCCGCCAAACTCCGCTGAGTATGCCTCGGCGCGTCCGATGTCCCGGCTGGCGAAGTAGAGTTCCACTTGGTCGCGTGCCTGTGCCAGCGACTTTGAGAATGTGCGGGCAAACCCACCACAACCTATGACACACAGTCTAAGTTTCAAGATTCGCTCCGGGCCGGTCAGATAAAACCCGAAAATGCATTGGGCCGGGCGTTAGACCGAAGCCTCGGCGCTCAATTCATAGTGATCGAAAGTCGGAGGGTTGGCGAAAACCATATCGAACTTGGCGACTTCCGCCTGTAGATACCCGGCGCCAGACTCGCTAGCCAGCATCTCCTCCTCCGATTCCCAGACTGTGATCGAGAGTATCTTATCGTTACTGGCATCGGTCATTAAATAACTTCCTCGCCATCCCTTCTGTCCTTTGGCGGCAGGGATCAATGAATCGTTGTGGAGATCGATCACTTCTTGCATATTGCCTGACCGTATCTGAACGGTTGCCGCTCTTACGTACATCGGGCCTATCCTTTCGTTATGTATCCAGGGGTGTTTGGGTATCAGCTCAGTTCCCCGTTCTGTCCGCCACTATTCGATAGTCTCCGGTCTTGGGGAATTTTTTGCTGGTCATGGATAGAATCAGTGTGCTTCCGCCCGGCTGAAACGAGATCACTCCAGTGAACGGGTCCGGCACAGTAGACGTCCCGCTGATGGCTATCGGCGGATATCGTCCTGATGAGGTCTCAGGCGGAAGATCCACCGGAGTGAAGACCCAAGTTTTTCCAGGCTCGGTATTAGAGATGGCGAAATAGTCGATGTCATCCAAGACATCGAGCTCTCCAGAGAAGATGGTCGGCGATTCCTCGAAGGTTATTATCGTTGCGAAAACCGCGGTATCCCCGTGATCGTCATCGAAGGTTGGGGTCGGGGTCGGCACGATCGTTGCAGTGGGCATGCTGGTCGGTGTGGGCATCACAGTAGGAGTCAGCGATATGGTCGGAGTAGGCGTCAAAGTCCCGTTGGCCCGGGTGTTGCGGTTCCCTCGGCTTCCCCAACCGCCGGAGTAGGGTCGACGGCTTCAGCGGTAGGAGAAGAAAGCTGCGTAGAGGTTGGGCTTCGAGTGCCAGGAACCCTTGGAGTGTAGGTCGTTGCGTTGGCCAGCCGTTGCCTAACCTTGGCATCAACTGTCGCGCTAATATCGGCGGTCGGTGGGGCCGGTGACCCTGGAACAGCCGTTGGCCGGTCCGGGGCGGCTGCGCTTGAGCAGCGAGCAATGAACGCAGTAACTGCCGTGACCGCCAAGATCGCTTTTGCTAAGGCCCGCTGTTTCGCCATCGGGATTGAAATATTGAGCACACCCATGTGTTTATGTTGGTATCCTGGGTTCGTATTGCGCAGATCTAACGGCTAACTAGAATGTGCCGCCAAAAAATAGACTGGCCGCAATTTTGGTAGAGTTTCCATCCAGTATATGCGAATTGATTAGAATGATAGAATCGCGCCAGCCTAGATGGATTCCTAACAGCTAGCGGGCGCCGTATCTGCCCTGCGCCTAGACAAAGAACCAAGTCTGGTCTATAAATTCGGTGTGATCCTTAGACGTGGAGAGTTGACCCGATGCTTGAGATGAGGACCGTTACCCCCGGCGAGTTTGTTCAGTGGACTCGTGCCGAGGCGCGGGCCCACGGCAACCGGCTGGACGACGATCCAGAGGCATTACGTCCGCATTTCAATCTGGACCGCTCCATAGTTGTGCTAGAAGACGGAGAGATTGTCGGCGGCGCCCACTCTCACCGGGTCGAGATGTCCATCCCTGGCAATTCTACTTTCATAGCCGGCGTGGCCAACATAGCGGTACAGCCCACGCACACCCGGCAAGGCATCATGACCAAGATGATGAATCATCAGATTCATGACATCCACGATCGTGGAGAGCCCTTCGCCGCGCTGTTCGCCACCGAGAGTCTGATCTACGGCAGGTTTGGATACGGCATCGGCTCTTTATACGAAAGGTGGACCATCGAGCGCCCCCACAACGCCTACGCCCGGCCGCATGAGAGCCCGGGCCGCCTGGTGTTTGTGGACCCGGCAGACATCATGAAAGACCTTCCTGAAGTTTCCCGGCGCGCCACTATGGATCGCCCAGGTGTGTTCCAGAGGCCGCCGCATCAATGGAAACGGGAATCCCTAGCGCCGGAACACAGTCAAGGTGGGCAGGGAGGAATATTTTACGTTGCCTACGAGGAAGATGGAAGGGTGGATGGTTATGCCATCTACCGCATCTCCGGGAACACCCTATGCGTGAACGAGCTTATGGCGACCTCCACGGAAGCAATTTCCGCGCTGTGGCGGTTCTGCTTCAGCGTTGACCGCACGAGCGTGACCGAGGCGCTCAAACGGCCTGTGGATGATCCGTTGCCCTGGATGCTGGCCGACCCTAGACGGCTGCAACGCTCGACCAGGGATGGAGTGTGGGTGCGCTTGGTTGATGTCGCCGACTCACTTAGCCTGCGGCGTTACATGCAGCCCGACCAGCTAGTACTGGAGGTTAAAGACGAGCTTTGTCCCTGGAATGATGGGCGGTTCATGCTGGATGGGTCTCGCGAAGGGGCGACATGCCGCTCCACCGATTCATCGCCAGACCTAGTGATCACCGTCCAGAACCTGGCATCGGCTTATATGGGCGCCGTTAGCTTCAGTGCGCTGGCTAATGCAGGATTGGTTGAAGAGCGGGCTCAGGGGGCGCTGCTGCGGGCTGATTGCATGTTCGCCGTTCAGAATCAGCCTTGGACTCCATGCAATTTCTAACAGTGGAACAGCAAATCATCAACTGATTGCCGGATCTGCCCGCCGGGTGACGCCTAGGATGCTGAAGCACGCCGGACAACTTACCAGTACCACAACTTCTCCGTTGGCGGCTTCAACAGCCTGGACAATCGGGCGGGATACGATCTGGTCACAGAAAGGGCATTTGTTCATCTTTGGATCAATATTCCTATTGGTATGCGGGGACGTTGTACGCTGAGGCCTACTTCAGACCGCCCCAACTCACGCCACCGATTTCATGGGATATTTCAGGGGATATTTCATGGATCGGAATTGATCGCGGCGATGACTATATAGCTGTAGATGGCCGCGAAAGCCCCGATGGCTCCAACGATCACCATTGTTTCAACCAGCGTGACACGGTCCCGGACCACCGGTCCTTTACCCATCCCCTTAATAAGCATATCGCGCATTTTTGTTAACTCCTAGGGCGAATTTTTCACACCGCTGTTGAACGATGAGACATTTTTATCGTTATCAGTGGAGTCGCCCTGGCCTTACCGTGATAAACCGACCGTTTCCGAGTGACCTGAGTCACGCTCTGATCGCCT
>JYMV01019168.1_pt1 | contig 11831 bp, 10 predicted proteins | sample 338911 | NCBI WGS metagenome assembly JYMV01 (sample SAMN03354496, study PRJNA234377) | hydrothermal vent metagenome | biome: Deep sea; feature: Hydrothermal plumes at the Eastern Lau Spreading Center, Western Pacific Ocean; material: Seawater | place: Tonga | collected 2009 | depth 2000 m m
CCAAAAACCTTCCAGCGGTTGGAACACCAAAAACTCGAAGACCTTTCATATCTGAAAGTTTTTTAATTGGTTTTTTTACTGTAAAGAGAATGCATGGATCCCATGCGCTAGTACTTAGCCATGTAACATTCTTTACTTCACCGTACGCCTCAGCCCAAATATCATCTAAACCGTAGTATTTAAACAACGCAGGCACATCCAAGCTAAAACGTGTAGCAAAAGGAAAGTATCCACCAAATATCTGTATATCAACCGGTGACCCCATAGTTGCATCATCACTTTGTACTGCATCAATAGTTCCTGCTTGCATTGCTCTGAACAATTCATCAGTTGGAACTAATTGATCCGCATAATAAAGTTCTATTTCCATTTCTCCATACGCTGCTTTATTGAAAGCCTCAACTTGTGGCAAAACAACATGCTTGCCCAAAGGTGCTCCAGAATAAGTTTGAAGCCTCCATTTAATTGGATTAGTAGCTGTATAACCATATGGAGCCTTTATTGCCACCGCTCCTGCTACTCCCCCCAAAGTTAACAGTCCCGCTTTTTTTATAAACGAACGTCTCTGAATTAACTTTTTTTGCTTTTTCATCTATATGCCTCCATGTCTATGATTTAATTAATAAAGCTATTTTAAGCAGACTAAAGATTATGAGTCTATTAATATATATACGAATTAAATTGATTTTTACTCAACTGAAAATTGTAGATAATATATATATTACTTTTTCTATTTATTTTGTTATTTCACCAAAAAATGTTCTGGAAGCCAAGTAGCCATTCCGGGAAATGCCATGACAACCGCTAAACCAAGACACATCACTAAAACAAAAGGTATTATTGATCTATAAATATCAGCTAAGCTAATTTCTTTTGGAGCCATTGCTCTCATTAAAAATAAATTGTACCCGAATGGAGGAGTCATGTAAGCAATTTGACAAGTGATTGTATAGAGCACTCCATACCAAATAGGGTCAAACCCTAGAGAGATTATTAAAGGAACATATAGTGGAGCAACAATTACTAACATTGCAGTATCATCAAGAAACATGCCCATCAAGATATATGATAGTTGCATCATTATAAGAACGCCCCAAGGAGTTAGATTCCACCTTTCAATAAATAAGTACTCTATTGCTTTAACTGCACCTATACCATCAAATACAGCTCCAAAACAAAGTGCAGCAAGGATAATCCACATAAACATGCAAGAAACACCAAGTGTTTTTCTAACTGTTGCTTCAAGAACTTTTTTATTTAATTTTTTTTTAAAGATTGCAGCTAGTGTAGCTAATAACGCACCTACTGCAGAACACTCAACCAAACTTGCTATACCCATTAAAAATAAACCTGTCATGCAGAAAAAAATTACAAAAGGAATAATACCAGCTCTTAAAAGCTTAATTTTTTCTTTAAATGGAATATTTCTTTCTTCTTTTGGTAAAACTGGACCTAATTCTGGTTGAAGACGGCAACGTATATAGATGTACAAAATAAATAAAGTGGCCATAAAAAGACCAGGAAAAATACCCGCTAACCATAGTTTGCTTACTGGTTGACGCGCTATCATTCCATATAAAACAAGTACTACGCTTGGAGGTATTAAAATTCCTAGGGAACTACCTGCCTGAACCACGCCAGTAATCATTCTTTTATCGTAATTTCTTTTAAGCATTTCAGGCAAAGCAATTGTTGCACCTATTGCCATGCCAGCAACACTCAACCCGTTCATCGCAGATATAGCTACCATCATTCCCATTGTACCAATCGCCAAACCACCTCTAACACCACCAAAATATACGTGAAACATTTTATATAAATCATTTGCTATTCCTGACTCTGAAATCATAAAACCCATATAGATAAATAATGGTAATGTAAGCATCGGATACCATTTGAATAATTTCCAAGCAGCCATGTAAGGCATTTCAATTGCTCCGTCGCCCCATAACAATAAAGCAGCACCTGCTGATACAAATCCTATGGCACCAAATACACGTTGTCCTGTAAACATCATAGCCAACATTGTTACGAACATAAAAATAGCAATGAATTCGTAACTTAAATATTGAGCAATCAATTTATTTTATTCTTTCTTATTTTTGCTATGTCTTTAAAAAACATTGAAAAAGCTTGAAGCAACATTAGCAATATTCCAATTAACATTAGGACTTTTATGGGCCAAACGTATGGCGCCCATGCTGTAAAGAGTTTTTGTTTTGTCTCAATCGTATATATCAAACTTGAAATCGACCCAATTAGTAACGTAATTAAATAAAAAACTAAAAAGAAACTTGTAAAAACATCTATCTTTGCTTTTCCACGTTCAGAAAACCTACCATAAAAAAGATCCATACGAACATGATCATCAGTTAACATGGAATATCCTCCGCCAAGAAAATAGTAGCCAGTCATAGTAAACTGTGCCATTTCTATAATCCAAATCAGAGGTAGATTAATTATATTTCTAGTTACAAAAGAAAGTACAAGAATACCCATCATTAAGAATACTGTATACATGGTAAATCTACCCACCTTAGTACAAACTAGATCTACAATTTTGATATATTGGATTATTATTTTTGGCATAGATTGATATTTTTTATAATAATTAAGACCATTTAAAATTAAATTTTTTATTATTACAAATAGTTTCAATTAAACTAATCATTAATGATAGTTTTTCTTTATCAAATTCTTTCAATATCTTAGGTCCAAGCTCTAAAGCTAGCTCTGCACCTTCGATAGTGTCGTTGGGCATAAATTTTTTTTTTGCAGTTAAATAATCATAACCTTCACCAAGATATTTTCCCATTTTACTATTTCTTCCTCCTGCCGAACTAACATATAAATCACCCAAGCCTGCCAGTCCATAAACCGTTTCTTCTTTTCCCTTTAAACACTTAGTAAAATAGACCATCTCAGATAAAGATTGGTACATTAATGAAGCAGCTGTATTTAAATAGTTCTTGTTTTTAACTTCCTCAGTTGCGGATGAACTACATAAGCCTTTTGAGGCACCTATTATCATTGAATAAATATTTTTTACAGCTGCACATACTTCTACCCCAACTAAATCATTAGAGATTTCAGTGGAATAATAATTAGTTGCAATTATCTTACCAATGGACTTTACAATTTCGATATTTTGATTTGCCAGCACCACGCTACTTCTTATTCTATTAGCTAAGCCAGCTGCTAAACAAGGTCCTCCTACTGCGGATATATTGGGCTTTTTTGATCCATTTTTTTCAAGAATCTGTTTTAATTTTTCAGCAATTGTTTCGTATTGATTATTTATTACTGTTAATCCTTTGGTAAGTAATAAAATTGGAATTTCGGACGAATAATATTTTGAGATTTCTTTTCCAGCCCAATCTATTCCTTTTGAATTAACTCCTAAAATAATTAAATTCGGTTTTTCTTTAAATTCTTCTGCAAATTTTTCAAATTTTCTTAATTTTAATTTGCTTGAAAGTTTACAATTTAGGACAGGATGAAAGTTATCGTTTTGTATCAGCTGATCAATGAATTTATCTTCAAGGTGAGTTCCTATTAAAGACACAGTATTTTCATTGTCCAAACAAGGAACCGTGAATGCAGATCCCATTGCTCCTGCACCAAGAACTAAAATTTTTTTCATACCAAATTAAAAATATTTAAATACAAAAATTGCAAATACAAAAGAAATGATTGTCCCAATCCAAAGTAAAGTGCCAATAATACCTAACCAAGCCAAATGGATAAATGCGCTACTTAACAAGGATATAAATAATCGATCTCCTCTTGTTGTATCAAGTCCTAAGATTCCTCTTCTAGGATTTCCCCCTGGATCTTTTTTTTCCCATATGACCATTGCCAACAAACATAAGGCAATAAATACAAAAAAAGCTGCTGTTTGCCAGGTCCAGGCCATCCAAGTGATGAAATCAAAATCTAAAAAACCTTTTTCTTGATTCTCCGCAACACTTTCCCAACCTAATAATAATATCTCATTTGTTGGTTTAATTATCATACTCTACCTAATGCAAAACCTTTCGCGATATAATTTCTTACAAAATAAATAACAAAGGCCCCTGGTATTATTGTGAGCGAGCCTGCGGCAGCCAACAATCCTAATTCATATCCCGATGTACTAACTGTTCTTGTCATAGTAGCTGCTATGGGTTTAGCCGCAACCGCTGTTAAGGTTTTAGCTAATAATAACTCAACCCATGAAAACATGAAACAGAAAAACATCGCGATACCAATTCCTGCAGTTATAGTTGGTATAAATATTTCTACATAAGCTGTCTCATCGAGTTCTTTTGGAACTGCGGAAATAAATCCTTCAAGAATCCAAACAGCTAGTGGAATATTAAACAAACAATGTGCTAAAGCGACTGCAATATGTGTATCGAAAAGATTGATAGATGAATAAAATTGAAAGAAAGGCAGAGCAAATATCGCTGGTGGAGCCATTCTATTTGTTAATAACCAAAAAAATAAATGTTTATCTCCTAAGAATTTATATCTAGAAAATGCATAAGCTGCTGGTAAAGCTGCTGAAACTGAAATTATGGTATTCATGACAACATAATAAATGGAATTTAAATAACCATTGTACCAGGTGCTATCTGTAAAAATTTTTTTATAATTATCAAGAGTAAATTGCTGCGGCCATAGCGAGTAGGTATTAATTATCTCTGTTGTAGTTTTAAATGACATATTTAATAACCAATAAATTGGTAACATTAAAAAAATTATATAAATTGTTGGTACTAACCACTTATATTTATTCATGACTGCCCCTCGTGTCTCATCATAAGGTTATAAAAAACCCAACAAATCAAAAGCACTATAAAGAAATAAATTAATGACATAGCTGCTGCTGGTCCTAAATCAAATTGACCAAGAGCCATTTTGACTAGATCAATTGATAAAAATGTGGTTGCATTACCCGGTCCTCCTCCAGTTAAAACGAAAGGTTCTGTATAAATCATAAAACTATCCATAAATCTTAAAAGAATAGCAATAGTTAATACTTTTTTCATTTTTGGTAATTCGATATGCCTAAATATAGACCAACGGCTAGCGCCATCTATTTTTGCTGCTTGATAATATGCATCTGGAATTGCACACAAACCTGCATAAGCAAGTAACACGACTAATGAGGTCCAGTGCCAAACGTCCATTAAAATTATTGTAAACCAAGCTGCAAACGGTTGTTGTGTATAATTGTAATCTATGCCTAAAGCATTCAGAGAGTGACCTAAAAAACCTATTTCAGGTAAAGCAAAAATATTCCACATTGCTCCTACAACATTCCATGGAATTAAAAGAGGCATGGACATCAACACCAAACAAACTGAAACACCAACTCCTTCCTTTGGCATTGAAAGAGCGATTGCAATACCTAGTGGAATTTGAATTATTAAAACAAGAAAAGTAAATAAAAATTGCCGACCCAATGCTCCATGAAACCTATCGGACTGTAATATTTGTTTAAACCATCTTGTTCCCTCCCAAAAAAATATGTTATTACCAAAAGTTTCTTGAAAAGAATAATTAATAACTGTCATTAAGGGAATAGCTGCATTAAAAGCTACTAAAACAAATACTGGCAATACAAAAAACCATGCTTTTTGATTTAAAGTTTTTCTCATTTTTACTCCTCGACAATCCAATCGTCTCCATAGACATAAGTATATTTCGAGTTAAATTTTACATAAGCTGTACCACTAGGTGTTGTTGCCGTGACACTTGATATCATTTTTAATTTTCCACCATCACACTCAATATCAATAATCTTGTGTCTACCAGCATTGTTAACTTTTAAAATTTTAACTGCTATTCCACTATTTGAGAAACTGACAAATTCTGGTCTTATTCCAATCTGAGTTTTAGAATAAGTTTTGTGTGAACTAATCTTTTTTTCCATTTCAATTTTAGCTCCGCTAAAGTTCACTTTTCCATTCATTAATTTACAGGGTAAAATATTCATACCTGGAGATCCTATAAAGTGTCCCACAAATGTGTGTTTTGGTTTTTCAAATAATTCTACTGGAGTGCCTTTCTGAACTAGTTGACCTTCATGCATAACTACCACTTGATCTGCAAAAGTTAATGCTTCGGTTTGATCATGAGTAACATAAATCATCGTTCTATTTATTTCTTGATGAAGTTCTTTTAATTTAGATTTTAGGATCCATTTTAAGTGAGGATCAATAACTGTTAAAGGTTCATCAAACATGATAACGTTAACGTCAGATCTTACTAACCCTCTACCCAAAGAAATTTTTTGTTTGCCATCTGCAGTAAGTCCTGAGGCGCGATTATAGAGAGTCTCACTGAGATCAAGCATTTCAGCTATTTCTTTAACTCTCGGCTGAATTTTATCTTCACTAATCCCCCTATTTCTTAAAGGGAAAGCCAAATTATCAAATACAGTCATCGTGTCATAAATTACTGGAAACTGAAAAATTTGAGCAATATTTCTTTCCACCGAAGAAAGATGAGTTATTTTTTTGTCGTCAAAATAAACTTCACCTTTAGTAGGTTTTAATAAACCTGAAATAATGTTTAATAACGTTGTTTTTCCACAACCTGATGGCCCCAATAGTGCGTAAGCTCCACCATCAGACCATTCTAAATCTATATCTTTTAAGGCCCAATCTAGATCATTATTCTGCTGCGCAAGATAACTATGACTTAGATTATTTAGAGAAATTTTAGACATAATCAATCAGTTTATTATTTTGATCAAAATACAAAAATTGATTAACGTCCATATGAAGTTCTGCTTCAGCACCAACTTTTAAAGGATGAATTCCGGTAGACAAGGACACCCATTTTATATCACCGCTCTGAAAATGAATGACACTTTCAGAACCGCTCAACTCTGCAATTAAAACTTTTCCCTTAATTTGAACTGAATTTTCTGTCTGTTTGTAAGGAGTTATGCTGTGAGGACGAATCCCAATTGTGTAGTGGCCGTCTGCGAGACCTTCTAAATTAGATCGGCATTGCCAACTTAAGGAATTATTTTTAAAAGAAAAAGTTTTACCCTTTTTAATAACCTTTGCTGTATTTATAGGTGGATCGTTAAAAACTTTTGCAGAAATAACATTCTTGGGTTTGTTATAAACATCAACCGTCTTTCCATATTGGATTACTCCTCCTTCGTAAAGAGTGGCGGTGTTACCTCCAATTAATAAAGCATCCATTGGTTCGGTCGTTGCATAAACTACTATGCAATCTCGATTTTCAAATAATCTTGGTAATTCTTCTCTTAATTCTTCCCTTAATTTAAAATCGAGGTTTGCCAGAGGTTCATCCAATAAGATTAATCCGGAATCTTTAACTAAAGCTCTTGCGAGTGCTGTTCGCTGTTTTTGACCTCCCGAAAGTTCGTGAGGTTTTTTGTGGAACATGTCGGAAAGTTTTAATAATTCCGCTATTTTTCCAACTCTATTTTTAATTTCATTAGAACTAATATTCACAATTTTTAGTGGTGATGCAATATTCTCGAAAACAGTAAAATTTGGATAGTTAATAAATTGTTGGTAAACCATTGATACATTTCGTTTTTGCACCGGAACACCTGTTACATTTTTTTCGTTAAACCATATTTCGCCAGAAGTAGGTTTGTCTAAACCAGCCATTATTTGCATCAATGTTGTTTTTCCAGAAAGTGTGGAACCTAACAAAATGTTAATGGTATTTTTTTCAAATCTTAGGTTTGTAGAATAAATATGAGTTTTTGCTCCAACTTTTTTTTCAACATTCTTTAGTTCCAAACTCATAAAATTCCTTTTTATGAATGTCTAAAAGGGGGCAAGATTGCCCCCTTTTTTTAATAAATGATAGATAGTTTTATTGCTTATTTCCAAGCGTCTTCGTAAGCAATAGTCTTACCTTGCGGTTTTTCATCCCTTTTAGCTTTTGGCGAACCAGGTTGATCTAACCAATAAGAAGCATCCTTCTCAGGATTAAGTCTTGGTCCACAGCCACCGTATACTTTAGCTTTTTTATCAACAGCTTCCATACGTGACATAACTAGATCCATCTCTTCTGCAAGACGATCCATAGCTTGTTGCGGTGTAAAAGCACCAGAGTTAACATCACCAATCTGTTGCCACCAAATCTGAGCTAGTTTTGGATAGTCAGGAACGTTAATTCCAGTTGGTGACCAAAGAACTCTGTTAGGAGATCTATAAAACTCTACCAGTCCTCCTAATTTTGGAGCTCTCTCTGTGAATGATTTGTGATTAATATCACTGTCACGAATGATTGTTAAACCAACGTGAGATTTCTTCAAAGATACAGTTTTAGAAACTGTAAATTGAGCAAATAACCAAGCAGCTTTTCTTCTGTCAACTGGAGTAGATTTAAATAAAGTCCAAGAACCAGCATCTTGATAGCCTAGTTTCATACCTTCATCCCAGTAAGGTCCTTTTGGTGATGGTCCCATTCTCCATAATGGTATTCCATTATCATCCACGGTTTGGTTTCCAGCACTTTTTGGAGCAACCATCGATGCAGTAAATGCTGTATACCAGAAAATTTGCTGAGCAACGTTTCCTGATGATAAAGCTGGCAGTGACTGATAGAAGTCCATACTCGCTGCACCTGGAGGAGCGTATTTTTTTAACCACTCATCCCATTTTCTAATTGCATAAACTGCTGCAGGACCGTTTGCTGCTCCGCCTCTTGTAACTGAAGCACCAACAGGATTACAAGAACCTTTTTCCATTCTTATACCCCATTCATCAACTGGAACACCATTTGGTATTCCAACACTTCCAGCTCCAGCCATTGATAGCCAAGCATCGGTCATTCTCCAACCTAAATCCGGAGCTCTTTTTCCATAGTCCATATGACCATAAATTCTTACTCCGTCGATCTCTTTAACATCGTTAGTAAAGAAATCTGCAATGTCTTCATAAGCTGACCAATTAACTGGCACACCCAATTCATAGCCATATTTAGCTTTGAATTTTTTCTTCAAATCAGGTTTGCTAAACCAGTCATGTCTAAACCAATAAAGATTTGCAAATTGTTGGTCTGGTAATTGATATAGTTTACCATCCGGTCCTGTTGTGAATGATTTTCCTATAAAATCATCAACATCAAGGGTTGGCAAAGTTACATCTTTACCTTCTCCTGACATCCAGTCAGTTAGGTTAACCGCAAGCTGAAGTCTTGAATGAGTACCAATTAAATCTGAGTCATTAATATAGGCATCATACAGGTTTCTACCAGTTTGCATTTGTGTTTGTACTGCTTGTACTACTTCTCCTTCACCAAGCAATTGGTGATTCACTTTAATACCAGTGATCTCCTCAAAAGCTTTGGTTAGAACTTTGGATTCATATTCGTGAGTAGGAATAGTTTCAGATAAAACGTTTATCTCCATTCCTTGAAATGGTTTAGCAGCATTGATAAACCAGTTCATTTCCTTCATTTGATCTGCTTTTGAAATCGTTGAAGGTTGAAACTCATCATTAACCCATTTCTTAGCTTCAGACTCACCAGCAAAAGCTGATAATGAAAAAGCTAAAAGAAAAGCTACAGCAATACCTAAGATAGATCTTAATGTTCTTAGCATTATTCCCTCCTTAAATATTAGTTTGTTAATTTGTTGTGATATAATCAGAATTTTTTTAGATGTCTACTCAGAATTGAAATATATATTATTAAAAACAATATAACAAAAATTTTTCAAGTATAGATTGTATTAATGCGTTAATGTTTTTCTTATTGCTTGAGACCAACCTTTTAATAATTCTTTTCTATGTTTACTTTTCATTTTTGGATAATAACTTTTGTCAATTTTCCACTTTTTGGAAATATCTTTAAGTGATTTATAAACGCCGATTTTTAATCCAGCGATAAAAGCCGCTCCTAGAGCTGTGGTTTCTTTTACTTTTGGACGGTATACTTTTACACCAACAATGTCGGATAAATATTGAGTAAACCAATTATTATTTACCATTCCCCCATCTACTTTAACAACTTTTGGTCTTAATCCGTCATTCCTCATAGCTTCAAATAAATCATAAGTTTGGTATGCAACAGATTCTATAACGGCTCTTACAATTTCTTTTGGTCCTGTATCTCTGGTTAAACCACAAAGTACACCTCGAGAATTTGCATCCCAATAAGGAGCACCTAAACCAGTAAATGCCGGAACTAAATATACACCATGATTGTCTTTTAATGTTTTTACAATTTTTTCCGTTTCTGATGCTTTTTTAATTAATTTAATTTTATCTCTTAACCATTGAACACCTGCTCCAGCTATAAAGATAGAACCTTCTAGAGCATAAGTAGTTTTTCCATTCAGACGATAACAGATTGTCGTCAATAATTTATTTTTTGAAAAAATTTTTTTACTTCCCGTATTCAACAGTACAAAGGCACCGGTACCATAAGTGCTTTTTAAAGACCCAATATCAAAACAACATTGTCCAACTGTAGCTGATTGTTGATCTCCAATCATTCCTGTAATTGGATAAGATTTTCCAGTTATTGTTGGATCTGTGTAACCATAATCGTCTGAACAATCTTTTACTGTTGGTAATATGTGTTTTGGAATTTTAAGTAAATTTAAAATTTGATCATCCCATTTGTTGGTAGATATATTAAATAGCATTGTCCTGCTAGCATTTGTTGCATCAGTAGCATGATCCACCTTATTGGTAAGTCTCCACAGTAAAAAAGTATCAACCGTTCCAAAAAGTAATTGTTTTTTCTTTAATAGTTTTTTCGCCTTTGGAACATTATCAATGATCCACTTAGCTTTTGTAGCAGAGAAATATGGATCAATTAACAAGCCAGTTTTATTGTAAATTAAAGTTTCTTTTTTTCTTTTTCTTAATTTTTCACAAAAATCTGAAGTTCTTCTATCCTGCCAAACAATGGCATTATAAACTGGTTTTCCAGTTATTTTGTCCCATAAAATGGTTGTTTCTCTTTGATTGGTTATTCCAATGGTTAAAATTTTTCCTTTAAGTTTTTTGCTTTTATTAATGACATCTTTTAAAACTTTTTTTGTTGTGCTCCAAATCTCATTTGGGTTATGCTCAACCCAACCGTCTTTGGGAAAGTATTGGTTAAATTCTTTTTGAAACAATATTGCTCTACTCGAAGTAGTTCCCTGGTCTATTGCAACAATAAATCTTTTCACTAATTTAATATTCTTCTAATCCTAATAATTTTTTTCGTTTGTCTGCCCAAGTACGAATCAAATTATCAACAGCTAAACCCATAAAGGCAACGCAGAGACCAAGGATTAGTCCTTTACCGCCACCTTTATTATCAGATAAAGCTTTCATAATATATTGACCTAAATCTTCTGTTCCAATAAAAGCTCCAATAATTACCATAAATAATGCAAACACCACTGTTTGATTAATTCCAAGCATGATATGAGGAAATGCTAAAGGAAATTCAATCTGAAGCAATCTTTGTAAGCGCGTTACACCTGACATCGAAGCTGCATCGTGTAAAGCTGACGGAACACTACGAAGCCCCTCAATAGTGTAACGGGTTGCAGGAATAGTTGCGTAAATGATCACAGCAATTAACACCGATGTGTCAGTCACGCCAAAAAGCATCATAACAGGAATTAAATAAACAAAGGATGGAAATGTTTGGAGGGTATCACAAATCCCTAAAACAATTTTTGTACTCGTTGTATTTTGTGCAGCCAAAGAACCACTAATTACTCCGATGATACTTGATGCAATTACACCACAAGTTGCCATGTAAGCTGTGACTAAAGCTCTATCCCACCATGGGCTTAGAGCAATAAATAATGTAAATCCACCAACCACAAGTGCTGATCG
>JYMV01021490.1_pt1 | contig 11831 bp, 12 predicted proteins | sample 338911 | NCBI WGS metagenome assembly JYMV01 (sample SAMN03354496, study PRJNA234377) | hydrothermal vent metagenome | biome: Deep sea; feature: Hydrothermal plumes at the Eastern Lau Spreading Center, Western Pacific Ocean; material: Seawater | place: Tonga | collected 2009 | depth 2000 m m
CCTGAGAGATGGACTACTGATTGCCACAAGATCAGATCCATGTGTTTTCACGGCCGCCTTGAGGCGACGCAAGTCCCCACCTGCAGCAAGTAACAACGCCAAACAGGCTTCTTTCTCTGTGGTAAATCCCATGGTGTTGTGCAAATTAGGGAGGCATTGTAATGACGTCAACCCTCAAAGTTGATGAGGAAGCGATCAAGGAGCCAAAAAATCACAAACGAAATCACCATAGAGCGAATGGCATCAGGACCGGACGCGATTGCCCATTTGGATGACGGGCGGGTTGCCATGGTACGAGGCGGCGTTCCGGGTGACACAGTCACCTTGAACATTATCAATGAGCACAAACGCTATGTTGAAGCGACGATTGAGACCTTGTTAACGCCCTCACCGCATCGTAGAAAGGCGCCCTGCCGTCACGCCCAATCAGGCGATTGCGGCGGATGTTCCTGGCAGCACATAAAAGAAGATATTCAAAAAAGTGAAAAACAGGCCATTGTCACACGCGAAATTTCGCGAATGGCTCCTGATGCCGTCATTCGACCAATAGCTTCACCTGCACCTGCTTTTGGGTATCGGCGGCGAACGAGATTTGGACACAAGGGAGCAATGTTGGGGTATCGGCATCGAGGCCAACGACGAATTTTTGATCTTCAAGAGTGTCCTGTCCTGGATCCCCTGATTATTGATGAACTCGCCGCTATCAAAGAAGCGGTCAGCGACTGGCCATCCGGCAATATCGACGTCATGGTCGACGAAGAGAATAATGTTGTTGTGGGTGGTCCCGCCACGACCTTTGTCCAAGCCAGCAAGGCCGTCGAATCAGCGCTGATCGATCTCGTTCTCCAAGCCATTCCCAGTACAGCCCAAAAAATCTGCGAACTTTTTGCCGGCGCAGGAACTTTCTCCATACCTTTGCATCAGCGAGGCCATCAGGTGACCACCTTTGAGTTGGATCGAGCGGCTGTGGATAAGTTGAGGGAAGTTGCTCCTAAGATCGATGCACATCGAGCTGATTTGTTCCGAGGAAACACTGAGTTTGGAACGCCGGATTGTGTGCTCTTGGACCCACCTAGAAAGGGTGCTTTGGCGTGTCTCGACGGAATCATTAGGACGCAAGCTTCTGTCATTTGCTATGTGAGTTGTGATCTCATGACATTGTGTCGAGATCTTAGAGTTTTGACCGAAAATGGCTACAAATTAGACTGGATCCAGCCTGTGGACGCTTTTCCGCAAACCTCTCATATTGAAAGCGTTTCTCAATTGACTCTACTCACAGACAGTGGGGATCTGTAAAACTCGTGGGCCGCTACATTGCCATCGCTGGAAACATGGGCTCAGGCAAATCCACGCTGGTCGACTTCCTTCAAGTTAGATTTGGGGTAACGCCCTATTTTGAGCCCAATGATGAAAATCCTTACCTGATCGATTTCTATGAAGATATGGAGCGGTGGGCATTTCAAAGTCAGGTGTATTTTCTACAGAAGAAATTCGCGCTACATCTTGAACTCGAAAAAGAGACCGGTGTCGTCGTTCAAGACCGTAGCATCTATGAAGATGCGGAGATTTTTGCCACTAATTTACATCGCATGAAAATCCTGAACGGACGTGACTGGGAAACCTACAGAGAACTTTACGACAGTATTCAGTCGCGCTTACGTCCACCGGACTTACTTATTTTTCTTAAATGCAGCGTTAGAACCGTTAGAAAACGAATCGCGTTGCGTGCACGTCCGGGAGAAGAGAAAGTCCCGTTGAGTTACATCAAAGGTCTCAGTGCCCTCTATGATCATTGGTATGAAAACTATAAATTATCCGAGTCTGTGGTGATTGAAACCGACCAACTCGATTACATTTCTAATCTAGTTGATCGCATTGAGTTGCTCGATATCATCAGTCAATACCTTGAGTGAACGGTCCAAGTAACGGAAAATAGCACTTATGAAGTCGATCTTAATTGTCTTGTCTCTATCTTTTTGCCTGGCAGCCATTGGCTGCACTACCTCTCAGACCATTACGGATCCGCCTGGAACCACCAGCGGAACCTCAAGCGGTACTGGTGGTACTACCGGCGGGACCTGCGCATCCAACTGCAACGGAAAACAGTGTGGACCGGACCTTTGCGGTGGTTTCTGTGGGGTCTGTTCTGCAGGTTCAGCGTGCAATGCACAGGGACTCTGCCAACAGAAAGCATGTAGCCCCAAGTGCTCGGGCAAACAATGCGGACCGAATGGTTGCGGTGGAAGCTGTGGGGCCTGTCCGACCAACACAGCCTGTAACGGTGCCGGACAATGCACCACCGGTGGTACTAATAACTGCCTGCCTAACTGCATTGGAAAGGTCTGTGGCGACGATGGCTGCGGCAACCTATGTGGCAAATGTCACCCGGGACAAGCCTGTAACCTGAGTGGACAGTGCACTGCGGACAATAGCGCCTGTGGGGGTATTGATGCCATTGGCGAATGTCAGCAAGACAACACCATTGCCGTCACCTGCAAGGCCGGCAAACTCATTGCTGTTATTTGCGACCCGGCAAAGGGATTGATTTGTGGCTATAACGCAATCAAGAACAAGTACGACTGTATCAAGTCGGGATGTTCTCCGAGCTGTTTCGGCAAGCAATGCGGACCAGATGGATGCGGCGGACTATGCGGTCAATGCCAACCCAATCAAAATTGCAACTCCAGCGGCAAGTGCCAAACAGGTTCGGGTTGTCAGCCCAGTTGTGCCAACAAGCAATGCGGTCCCGATGGATGCGGCGGGCTATGCGGTATTTGTCCGGGTGGTCAAAACTGTGGTCCCACCGGTCTTTGCGTATCATCAAATTGCACGCCCAACTGTGTGAGCAAGCAATGCGGCTCTGATGGATGCAGTGGCAGCTGTGGTACCTGTAAACCCTCGGAGCAATGCAACGCCGGCTACAAGTGCGTCGCTTCAGGTTGTTCGCCCAATTGTACCGGCAAGGATTGTGGTGCTGATGGATGTGGTGGCAGCTGTGGACTCTGCCCGCAGTCTCAAAACTGCGATGTCGCGGGACACTGTGTCACCATTGCTGGTGGTAGCTGTGGAAACCTCACCTATGAGGGCGCTTGTACCAACAACAGCAAAACCGTCCAATGGTGCGAGAATGGAGCCATCAAACAACAGGACTGCCTGGCGTATGGCCCCAACTTTGTCTGCTCCTGGGTGGCGGCTGATGAATACTATTGGTGCTTGAACCAATGTGAAGCGAACTGCGTGAACAAAGAGTGTGGGGACAATGGCTGCGGTAGTAACTGTGGTGTCTGCGCCGACGACAAAACCTGCAATAACGTGGGGCAATGCAAGACCACCGGTGGTGGTGGAGAGTGCGGCAATATCAGTTTTGAAGGCACCTGCGAAGGCAACACCCTCAAGTACTGCTCAAGCGGATCTCTCATTACCTCCAATTGCGGTCAGTATGGAAAACTCTGCAAATGGAATTCCGCTGCTAACAACGGCAGCGGTTGGTACGAATGCCAAAAATCAGACACAGGTTGCACGCCCAACTGCATCATCAGCGTCGATAATCAAAGCGTTCCCAAAGAATGTGGGGACGACGGGTGTGGCAATGCATGCGGCGTATGCATTGCCAATCAAGTCTGTGACGAAGGCCTATGCATTAATACAGGTGTCATCAACGACTGCGGCGGAATTGGTGATGTGGGCAAATGTGAAGCCAATATCCTGACCTATTGCTTGAACGGCAATCTCTACAGTCAGGACTGTGGGGCAACAGATGAAATCTGCGAATATGACGATCTCCTGGGCACTAATGACTGCAGCGAAGTGGACGACGCCGGCACAGGCTGTGGCAACGCGGTCACAGAAAAAGGCCTCTGTATCGGCAATTCAGTTACCGAGTGTTTGAATAGTTCGGTCATGAGTTTCAACTGCTCTGAGATGGGCCTTTATTGCATGTACGACCCAAGTATTTCCGAATATCAATGCTTGACCAACCCGGGTTGCGAAAACAGTTGCAGCGCCGAACAACGCTGTCAGAAGGACGGCATCTGTGGTTGCGACGGCATCGATGTCAACGGCGTTTGCGAAAACAACACCCTTGTCTGGTGTGGTGGTGACAAGCTCACTATTGAAGATTGTTCGCAAGACCTTGAGACCTGTTTGGTTAGCGACACCGGCTTTGCTAACTGCCAATAGACCCGGAAAATCGGATTCAATATTGGATTATTCAGACTGAGTTCAGACTCTGAATTCTAAGCGCTTCATCCCGTCGGCGGAGAACAGTCTGGACGAAAGCTATTTACACGTACCGCCGGAACACTTGGCGCTAATGCACTCGACCGATGACTTGCACCCAACTCCCTGGGTCTTCTTACTCGCGCAGACCCCTTTGCCGATCGGCAGTGTCAAACAGAAGGTGCATGCTGTCTTACAATCCGTAGCTTTTGAGCAGTTACTGGGTCCGGTAACAAGACTCGTACACTTACCAAAACCGTCTGGACCAATGAACTTGCAACTGTTGTTGAGACAATCCGCATTGCCCTGACAGGCTTCACCGTCGCCTGCTTTGTCGATGCACAGAGCAATACTCTGGTCGCATTTTTGACAACTTGAACATTTGATTGCACCGGTAATACAAGAAGGTTCGATACATTGGCCGTTCTCGCACGAGCTTCCAGAGTCACACTTCCCGCAGATACTTCCACAGCCGTCAGGACCACATTTCTTGGCGCCACATTTTGGCGTGCATACTTCCGCACATTGACCGTTAGCGTTACAGCTTTGATTGGGACCGCACTGACCACAGCTACCCCCACAACCGTTCGAACCACATTTTTTATCGCCGCAAAAAGGCTCGCACACGCACTTTCCGTCCACGCACTCGCCATTGGAGAAACACTGGCCGCAAGTACCTCCGCAACCATCATCACCACAGGATTTACCATCGCATTGTTGAATACACTTGCATTGACCGCCCTTGCAAAGGAAGCCTGGCTCACAATTTCCGCAACTGCCATTACAGCCGTTAGATCCGCATTCTTTGTTTTCACAACTAGGGGTACATTCAGTGCAGGTTCCACTCTTACAGATGGAGCCCTCAGCGCAATCGCACTTGCCGCCGCATCCGTCATCCTCATCCTTACCGCAGTTTATAAGGTCACACTGCTGAGTACACAGGCAGTTCTCACAGATGGTGGGTTCGCCAGCCTCCCACTCTTGCTTAGTCTCTTTGCAAATTGGCTCGGTACACACCTCGTACAACGAGAGGAGTTTGAAAATAGTATTCTTGTTGGCGCAGTGAGTACCGCAGCCTTTGAGTAGGTATGCCTCAAGCTGGACCGTCAGGCATTCTTCGTTAGCTTCTTTGGCCTTAAGGCAATCCGATTTTGCCGCCTCGGCGGTCACCTTTGGGAAGCAATGGACAATTACGCACTCGCAGGTCGGCTCTAATCCGCAAGGCCCCTCAATGACGCATTGCCCCTGATAACAGAGATTGCCGTCTTCACATTCTCCGCAACTTTCACCGCAACCGTTGTCTCCACAGGATTTTCCCTCACAATCTGGAAGGCAGGTCTCATCTGTGGTCCCGCCGTCATCAGTGGTCGTTGTTCCATCCGTGGTACCGCCATCATCGGTGGCCGTGGTCTCATCCGTGGTACCGCCGTCATCGGTGGTCGTCGTCTCATCCGTAGTGCCGCCATCGCTTGCAGCGGTCGTATCATCGCCGCTTTGACCTGAACTGTCGTTGGAGCCGCACCCTGTGACCACCAAAGCCCATAGAATCACAACGACAAGACCAAAAAGGGGGCGCAGATAGGTGCTCATTGGTAGTTCCTCTGAAGATCCAGGATGAACCTAGCGTAGCACGCTAAAAAAGGCCCTAATGAAGAATTCGCTCTTCCTCGGGTTCAGGCACTTCAAATTCCACCGGGCTCAAATGTTCCTGTACGGTCGGTGATTCAAATCGATAGCCCTGGCTCGGAAACTTGATCACGTTTCCTTCAAACTCAGCTACAAATAGGATGGTGTCACCGCGGCGATTGTAGCCAAGCTGAACAAAGGTGCGTTCGGCAATAATCTCCTCTTTGGAGACATGTAAATGATGACCAGACACCGTGTAATAGCCCTGATCCTTGAGTGGAATCAATGCACTGATGAAACCCGGATCTTCCACCAGCCAACCTCGGTCATGAAAACTCCATCGATTGTGCGTGTTGTCGTGAGCTGTCAGGACAATAGGCGTCCCGTCATCGCTGTGATTGTGAAAATAGACCAAAGTACCGCCCGGGACTTCTTCTTCGTGTCCGGGCAAAGAAGCACCGGTTCGATACATACCGCAGTCGGGTAAGTCAGCCATTATTTAACTCCAAGACGCTGGACTGATTTGACCAGGTGTTGTGCATGCGAAACGGGTACGGTGGGCAGAATGCCGTGTCCCAAATTGAAGACATGAGGTGAATCCCCAGCCGCTGCCAACACCTTCTTGACCCGCTCTTCAATCACCTCGGGAGGTGCAAAGAGGGTACAGGGATCCAGATTACCTTGGAGTGGGATGTCATTACCCACGATAGCTCTCACTTGATCCAATCCAATGCGCCAATCAATCCCAAGAACCGACGCACCACTTTGCGCAATATCTTTGAGTTTGCCGGCCACGCCATTGACAAAATAGACCATGGGGACGCCGGGGCGACGGACGCGCTCAAATATTTTTTGAGCAAACGGAAGTGCAAATTCACGAAACTGGTCCGGCATCAGCGCCCCAGCCCATGTATCAAAGAGCTGAACCAGGGATGCACCGGCATCAATCTGAGCAATCAGTAGTTCAGCCACAGCATCAGCGAGCACATCCAGGAGCTTTTTAAAGCCAACCGGGTCACTCATCATAAACTTCTTGGTCTCGTGATAATGGCGACTTGTCGTGCCTTCAACCGCGTAACAGGCCAGGGTATAAGGCGCGCCGGCAAAGCCAAGAACCGGTGCCCGGTGACCAATTTCATTGACCAACATTCGAATTGCATCGGGCAGATATTTGGTCTCAACATTGGCGTCGTAAGGCTTGAGTCGCGAGATATCGGAAACGCTTCTAATCGGGTCACTGATTACCGGACCCCGGCCTTCAATGAATTGCACATCCATTCCCAGACCTTCCAGTGGAACCATAATGTCTGAAAAGACGATGACACCATCTACACCTAAGATGTCGAGCGGTTGAATGGAAACTTCTGCGGCCTTTTCAGGCGTATGGCAGAGATCCAGAAAAGACATTTGCCGGCGGATTGCCTGGTATTCCGGCAGATATCGACCTGCTTGCCGCATAATCCAAACAGGAGTGCGGGGAACAGGTTTTCCGAGAGCAGCATTAATGAGTAAGTGATCAGTCACAGCGTGAGGGTTTTACGCAGCCATTTCGTCAGGGTCAAGCCTTTCGCGCAGCTTTCCTGTCCATAGATGTCTGCGCTTGCTAGGATAACGCCGCCATGAACAGGCCTAATCAAGATAATTTTGCAGCGTGGAATGAGGAAATGGCTCAACGCCACGATCCCGACCTCTACCACACTCAATCACCCTTACCGATACGCTTGATCGAACGACGTCGAGTTCAGGTCATCATCAACTTACTCAAGGTTCAACAGGAACATCGTATCCTGGAAGTGGGCTGTGGCGCCGGCAATGTGTTGGAGCAGGTTGGACCCTCAAAACGGATTGGCGTGGATATCAGCACCTTCTTGCTTGGAAAGTCACAGCAACGACTGGGAAGCAACGCGTCACTCGTCCAAATGAATGCCGAACAACTGGCGTTCTCTGATCATTCTTTTGACCGGATTTACTGCACCGAGGTTTTGGAACACGTACTCCATCCAAAGGTCGTGTTGAGCGAAATGAAGCGGGTTCTAAAACCTGACGGTGTTGCTGTGGTGAGTGTTCCAAACGAAGGAATGATCAACCGAATCAAAAACACGGTTTTAGCCATCCCGGGAGCACGAGCCCTTCTCAAGAAGAGCGGAAACTACGACATGCCCGACCATATGGAAGATGAATGGCACCTACACGAATTTGAGTTGGAAATGCTCAAAGATTCAGTACAGGGATTGTTTGATATTGATTGCGTAAAAGGCATTCCGTCGCGGCTATTGCCTTTGCGCTGGGTGGCCAGACTACGACCCAGCTAATCGCAAGGAGTGATTACCAGGCGACGAGCAATGCCTTCATCTTGGGAAAAGGTATCAATGCCTTCACGGTCCTTTGTCGCCATATGAATGGTTCGCCTATCAGAAGGATTCATACCAACAATTGAAACTTCCATATTGTTGTTTGTGACACTTTCGTAAAGGCGCCCGGCCAGCTCTTCCAACCGTGAACGATGCTTATCCGTAAAACCGGCCACCTCAATGGTGATTGGTTTGCGGTTGTCCGGAAAACGATTGACGATTCGATTGGCAATGAACTGCAGCGCGTGCAATGTCCGCCCATGTCGTCCAACCAATAAAGAAATATCCTCTTCCTCCAGCGGTCCAATAACAAGTCGTATTCGACCATTTGCCTCTTCAACAGCAACATCTGTTTTGATTTGAGACATGCTCAAGATATTCTGAAGAACTTCCTGAGCGTGCTCGCCCTGATCACTGAGCTCTGTTGTATTGTCGATCTCTTGAATCTCGATTGCGTCACTCATGCGGCGCGGCTCCTTCCGGTTTTAGGTGTGGCCGGTGTATGTGTCCTACGAATATACCACTGTTGGCCAATAGTCATCACAGTGCTGATAAAGATGTAGAAAACTAGGCCGGAGGGCAAGAACAACATGAACATGCTGAACATCACCGGCATCATATACTTGATCATTTTTTGCTGGGCAGCATCGCCACCCGGCGATGGCGTAAACAATTGCTGAATAAACATGAACCCACCCAAAAGAACCGGCAAAACAAAATATGGATCGGGCTGCGTCATGTCGGTCATCCACAAGAACAAGGGCGCTTGATACAAGTCGACAGCACTATAAATGCAGCGATAAAGCGCAATATAGACCGGCATTTGAAAGAACATTGGTAAGCAGCCACCCAGTGGATTCATATTGTGCCGCTTGTAGAGATTCATCATCTCTTTTTGCAGCTTTTCCTTGTCGTTCTTGTACTTGGTCTGAATCTCTTCCATTTCCGGTTTGAGCAATTGCATTTTTTGCATTTGAACAAAGGATTTCTGAGTCAACGGTAAGAGTAGTAATTTGACGATAATAGTTAGAAATACAATGGACCAGGCCCACGATAAGCCACTCGTATGGAAGTACCTGAGTACATGCAGCATCGGTTTGCCAATGACACCAAACCACCAAAAGTCCAGACTGTTATCCAACGATGCTGAGGTCTCAGAAAGAAGATCCAAGTCCTTGGGGCCGGCAAAAATCTTCAAACTCATGCTGCCTGAATTTCGAGAGCCATCATAAGCAAGCAACATCTTGCGATACATGATTGCGTCTTGTCTGACGCCCGTGTAGCTCTCCAAAGCAATATCTAAGCGAGCCTCGCTAAGCTGCTTGATCTCCAAGCCCATTCGCTTCATGACCTCGGAACAACGAATATCCGGAGAACGTTTTCCACGAGGAAACCACTCAGGCAGGCATGCTTTAGAAACGCCGGGAAGGGTTTGACTTGAGCCTCGCTCGAAACCGGCATTCACAACGCCATTCGAGGTCGCGCTCACGGTGCAAGAACCTTGAACGCCTTGATCGCCACCAATCACCGCCGCCAGTAAAAAGTACTGTGAATCAATACCAAACCAATTAACTCGTCCGTTATAGGTTCTGAACGGTTCTTCGTCCTCATCTAACAATTCCAGCAGTGACTCGCTCTCAAGAGACTCACCAACATAACAAGAGGGAGCCCAGGGTTTGAGTGGCATTGTGAACATGCTGGGCTGCTCGGCGTCTGGATTCAGCCAACCGCTGATTTCCATTGCGAACTGAACCGTAAGCGCCTGACTTCCAATATTATGAAATTTTACCTTGTGACCCAGCGTGTAATGATCCCGCACTTTCCAACGACGCTCAATCCAAACATCGCTTTCATCGTGATGAGGATTCGGCCACACAAGAACAGCTTCTTCAGCACCTTTATCCGACATCAATGTAAAACGAGGCTCGCTTCGAGCATCCGAAAAGAGGGCCTTCGGTGAGCCCACACGCACAACACTTATCTTGGCTCCGGTCGCCAAATTGATTTTGTTCTCTAAAACAAGCTTGTTGCCTTCAACTTTGATAATTTCCAGATCGTTTTTGAGGCCGGGGGCTCGAACTTTGTCACCACTTAAGATGTCTCTAGCGCCGCTGTCTTGTGACGCACCCAGTTCCACAGTCAGCCCATCAGTTGAAACTGATTTTATGCCGGCCTGTTCACGAAGCTTCAACGTGGTTACGCCCGGCTCATCGCCTTCCCAGGCCAGCTTTCGGAGCACAATACGAAATGGCAAATACTTCGCGCGCCACGTGCTAACAACCTCAAACGGGCCTTCTTGTAACCGGTCCGTAGGCACATAGGTGGGTGCGCCTTCACTTCGATCGGCCTGATAATATTGCTGGCTGTGCAACACCACATTCTTGAGACTGCCGCCATCAGCGCTGATATTGACAGTGAATTCCTTAGCAAGTTCCTTGGAAGAAACGAGCGTCAGAATACTGTGATTATCATCAGCGTTTTCGGCAGGCGCAATCTCCGCTGGAGCAACCTTGGTTGCTTTATCTTCAGCATCGTCGTTACCGGCAACATTGTAGCCCACCAGGAACAGAATTCCCGCAATGACTACAATAACAATGGTTAGAATGGACCGACGCTCCATTTGAAACCTCGGCTAGCGGACGGGATCAAAACCGCCCGGATTGAATGGATGACAACGCATTAACCGACGAGTAGTTCGCCAAATCCCCTTGAAGAAGCCGAACATTTCAATGCTCTGGACTCCATATTCGGAACAAGTGGGATAAAAGCGACACGCCGGCGGCAGCACGGGTGAAATAAAACGTTGGTACGCACGAATAAACCGAATCATCAAACGTGCGGATTGATTACATACAGGCATCTTTTCACTGCTAATCATTTGAGTGCTATCGATTGCCTTTGTTTGGTGAACACAGGGCTCCACGAAGTTCTCGCAAGGCCTGGACGAATGTGGGTGCTTCTTGCCCGTTTCGGGCAATAACAATAATTTCTTGGCCGGAATCAAGTTCAGACTGAATTCGTCTGAACACTTCTCTAATGATTCGTTTCCATCGGTTTCGGACGACTGCATTTCCAACACGTTTGCTTGCGGTAACTCCGAGACGAACATGTTGTGTTTCTCCTTTGGAGATGATGACAATGAAGTGTTGAGTAAATCGTCGTTGTCCGGTGTGTTGAATAGCAAGGAATTGGCGTCTTTTTTTAAGGCGTGATTCTCTGGGAAAGACAAATCGTTTTGTGTCTGCTCCCAATTCACAGATCACTTCTTAGCCGTAGTAACCGCAATGACTTTGCGTCCCTTGCGACGACGAGCATTCAAAATACGCTGTCCGGCCTTAGTTGCCATACGCGCACGAAACCCATGAGTACGGCGGCGCTTTATATTACTGGGCTGAAAAGTTCGTTTCATAGCCTCTACTCCTAGAACGCTCCCAAAATCGGGACGCTGCGGTTTAGCATCTAGGATTTACCATGTCAACAGACTCTTATTCCTCTCAAATTTAGACTCTCAACACCCCTGGATCCGCCAAAAATCAATCTTTCCTATATTTTTCAATGATATACAGTATATGATCATTTTTTCCCTTTTGATTTCAATGACTTGAGTAAATACGCCCAAAATGAGCATTTCACAGA
>JYMV01011864.1_pt1 | contig 11822 bp, 12 predicted proteins | sample 338911 | NCBI WGS metagenome assembly JYMV01 (sample SAMN03354496, study PRJNA234377) | hydrothermal vent metagenome | biome: Deep sea; feature: Hydrothermal plumes at the Eastern Lau Spreading Center, Western Pacific Ocean; material: Seawater | place: Tonga | collected 2009 | depth 2000 m m
GGTGTGCGTGTAAGAAACAGTTGCAGTCATCGATTCGATTTCTACTGCTTCGATTCTGTCAAGTGTTCTTTCAATATACTCATCCATGTTGAGCGGTGAGCATGCAATGACTGCGAGTAACAAATAATGCAAGATCAACACAACGCCTCCTCGCCAACGAGGGCTCGAAGTGCGCTGCAAGCACCTGTAAGTTGTTCGTCGTTTTCTGCAAGTGTTAGTGCTCGCTTTGCTTTACCCGCAAGTTTGGTGCTGCCTGCTTTTGTTGTTGTATCGGTAAAGTTGTCAAATACATCAGCGAGTTTGATCAACCGACCTTGCCATGGTCCATCTTCGAGTTGCTTGTCATACGAAACTTCTCGAATTTCTTCTTCAAGTCGCATGTCCTTTGTCATCACAGCGACGTAATCCGCAACATTACGACCGAATTGTTCAAGGATGTCATCGTAGTCGACTGCACAATCTTCAATGATGTCATGTAAGAATGCCGCTGCAAGTATCTCGGGATCATCAAAGCCAAACACGACTGCAATCGTCATCGCTACACGAGTGGGATGGGATGCATACGGCGTTCCATCGTTTCGTTCTTGATGGAGATGCGCTCGCGCTGAAAATGCTGATGCTTCTTGCCAAAGTGAGTTGCTCATGATGATTGGGTGCTCCTTTGTACCAACGCAAGTGCATGCACCTCGATTGCCCTGATGAGATCCCTTCCCTCGTGCGTTTTGCCTTTAATATTCAATGGGGCACCAATCAATGTACGGAGCGAATCGCAGATCTGTTCCTTGTGGGGTCCTAACTTGGGCTCATCGCAAATCACCGTGATGTCTACATTGCCAATCGCCCATCCCCCTGCACTCGCTCGCTCGAGGGCTTCTAAGAGGAAAACCTTGGAATCTTCGCCCTCGTGATCTGGATTGGTGTCTGGAAAAAGTTGCCCAATATCGGGCTCTCCAATCGCAGAGAGGATGGCGTCTGTCACGGCGTGAAGCACTGCATCTCCGTCACTATGGGAAATTGGGCCGAAGTCACACTCAATTTCTACCCCACCAAGCACCATAGGGCGTCCGCCTCCTGCCCCCTGAACATCAAGGCGGTGCACGTCGTATCCATGTCCAATGCGAATATCCATACAATCCTCATTGTACCTACCCCACGTAAATTGCCGATGTACCAAGACGGTCATGCAACGAATCAATACCACCATTCTGCTCCTTTCTACGCTTTTATTGACAAGTATCCAAGGGTGTCGCATGTATAGACCCGGCGGGAACCCGTTTTTCGATGGTCCCAGCAGCGCTACGACGTGGGAATCGACCGAGGAAGTGCCGAAAACCATCACAGTGATCGATACCCGCAGCGGGGAGCGTATTTTTGTGATGGAAATCCCAGTTGGACAAAAACTTGTGATCGATTTTGTAGAAGACATGGGCGACAACGAAGTCATCACTCCAGATCTGATGTCATGGGAAGTATTCCCAACTGATGTTGGGTATGGCCCTCTCACCAATGCACTCACCGTCCCGAATCGATGGTCCAGAAGGATTGACGTTGCGATTAGACCATCGAGTGAATATGCAAACCCAATGACTGACCGACCACTCAGCGTGGATGAGATTAACGATCAACCTGATTGGTGGACACCAGAGGGCGGCACGTTGGACATTTCGGATCCCGTCAACGGATACGATCCCTAATCCACGGCTCTTTGTCCCCCTATGTACAATGGGGGTATGACAATGGTGGAAAAACATCATGCTGACGCAGTTTCTTTATCTGGCTATGTCATTGATCCACTCTATACCCCAAAAGATGGCGAAGTAGATCCCGCAATTGGATTACCCGGCGAATTCCCCTACACCCGCGGGGTGCATCAATCGATGTACCGATCTCGGTTGTGGACGATGCGACAATTTGCTGGGTTTGGTTCTGCTTCGGACACGAACGAACGCTTCAAGTACTTGCTTGAGAATGCCAAGGGGACAAAAACCAATACGGGGCTGTCAACTGCCTTTGATTTACCTACATTGATGGGTCGAGACTCCAACGATCCGCTCTCGGCGGGAGAAGTCGGACGATGTGGCGTTGCCATTGACACCATCGATGACATGCACCGGCTGTACGCTGACATTCCAATTGGTGAAGTGACAGTCAGCCAAACGATCAACGGTCCCGCTTGTGTGATTTGGGCGATGTACCTTGCTATGGCGAAGGAACGAGATATTGACTGGCATTCACTCGGCGGAACATTGCAGAACGACATCCTCAAAGAGTTTCACAGCCAAAACGAATTCATCTATCCACCTGAGGCATCAGTCAAACTTGTCGTCGACACGATTGAGTACGCCACCAACAATACAAAACGTTGGAACAGCGTTTCGATCAGTGGATACCACATCAGAGAAGCGGGATCGACTGCAACCCAAGAATTGGCATTCACCTTGCGCGATGGCATGGAATATGTAGAAGCATGCATGCAACGTGATCTTGATGTTGACGCGTTCGCACCTCGACTCTCCTTCTTCTTTAACAGTCACAACGAATTCTTTGAAGAGATTTGCAAATTACGTGCAGCAAGAAGAATCTGGTCGCTCGCAATGCGTGATCGCTACGGAGCAAAGAATGAACGTTCACTCCTCATGCGAACACATGTACAGACTGCGGGTTGCTCGTTAACCGAACAACAACCGCTCAACAATATTGTTCGAGTTGCATACCAAGCAATGGCGGGCGTGCTTGGCGGGTGCCAAAGTTTGCATACCGATTCAATGGACGAAACACTTGGGCTGCCAACCGAGACCGCTGTTCGAGTTGCATTGCGTACGCAACAAATCCTTGCACATGAAACCGGCGTGCACCGAACGGTCGATCCACTTGCAGGCAGTTACTTTGTTGAATCACTCACTGACCAGATGGAATCTGACGCCAATAATATCATCGAGGAAATTGATGGTCTTGGTGGTGTTGTGAAGGGCATCCACAAGGGATACTTCAGGCGATCCATCGCCGAAGCGTCCTATCGCTTCGGTCAAGAGATGGAGGCGGGTGATCGAATCGTCGTTGGCGTGAATGCATATACAGCGGGCAATGAAGATGCCCAAGTTGAGTTATTGCAGATATCACACGATGTTGAGACAAATCAATGTTCACGACTAGACGACTTCTTGAAAGAACGTGACGGTGATGCTGTATCAAAAGCCCTCGATGCTATTCGAGATGCTGCTCGCAAAGATGAAAATATGATGGATTCTCTCGTTGAGGGCTCACTTGCTCGCTGCACTCTCGGAGAAATGGTGCAAGCAATGGCTGATGTCTTCGGGCGGTATAGTGGTGGACCTGAGTGGTAAACCGTGGCATACCAAGCACCAAAAGGAACTAGAGATTTTTTCCCCGCTGATCTAGCGGTGCTCCATCACATCGAAGCGGCGTGGCGGAATGCATCGATCAGTGCTGGGTTTGATGAAATTGATGGTCCAACGTTCGAGCATCTTGAACTGTACACCGTAAAAAGCGGTGAAGGGATTGTGAGCGAATTATTTAGTTTTACTCGATCGGGCGGTGACGTGGACTATGCCCTTCGCCCTGAATTCACCCCAACCCTTGCACGAATGGCTGCTTCAAAAGGACGATCTCTCACACTGCCAACAAAGTGGTTTGGGATACCAAGTCACTTCCGTGGCGAACGACCTCAGCGTGGACGGTTGCGTGAGTTCAAGTGTTGGAATGTTGACCTGCTTGGGATCGACAAGCCCTCGGCTGATGCAGAAGTGATTGCAACCGCCCTGCGTGGACTTGAAACGCTTGGATTGACCGCGAAAGATGTTGTTGTGCGAATCAGTCACCGCGATGTTGTGGTCAAGATGCTCCTCGATGGTGGTATCGCTCAAGACAAGTTGGATATTGCACTTACCCTGCTTGATAAACGTGAAAAAATGCCGCCCGAAGCGTTTGCTGAGAAATTAGTTGAACACGGATTAGAGGCAGGTGCGTTCTCGCAGTTTGATGAAACACCAACAGTTGAACACGAAGCGTTGGTCGCACTGCAAGAGGAACTTGTTGCGTGGGGCATTTCGGATTGGTGCACCATTGATTTCAATATTGTTCGTGGTCTTGCGTATTACACCGGCATAGTGTTTGAAATTCATGAACGCTCTGGGGAGGAACGTGCAATTGCTGGCGGTGGAAGATATGACGGACTCGTTGAAATGTTTGGCGGTCCCGCAATGCCCGCAGTTGGTTTTGGAATGGGTGATGTTGTCTTGTCGCTCGTGCTTCGCGATAAGGATTTGCTTGGCGATGGCACCGAATTGTTGCCGCGACCTGATGTGTTTGTTGTCAGTGCCGGTGGTGATGCCGATGCACACGTATCAAGCACCGTTGCTTCATTGCGAAATGCTGGCTTGCACGTTCGGATGAGTTATCGAGCAACTCGCAATGTTGGCAAATTGCTCACCGAAGCATCAAAAGCAAACGCAAGATTTACAATCATTCTTGGTGAAGAACTTATTGATGGCAAGGTCGTTGTAAAAAATATGGATTCGGGCGATCAGGTTGAAGTCCAACAAGACGAATTGCTTCTGCACATCACCGCATAACAATGGCTCGCCGAATTCTTATCGTCACAGCAGTACAGCAAGAAGCAGATTCGATCGGTTTCTCTAACAGCGCGTATGTTGTCGCGGGCGGGATCGGTAGAACCAATGCTGCAGTCGCGACAACAAAGACAATACACGATGAAGGACCGTTTGATTTTGTCATCAGCGCGGGTGTTGCTGGTTCACTTCCTAACGGGAACCTTTCGGTTGGGGACGTGGTTGTTGCATCGTCGTGTGTCTACGTGGAAGAAGGTCTCATCACTCCAGATGGATTCCAAGATGTGGAAGCAATGGGATTCTCGCTTGGCAATTTCAGCGGGAATATTGTCCCAGTTGACGCAACGCTGCTTGAACAACTTGGCGCAGTTGGCATTACGGGTTCAATTGCAACTGTTGCAACATGCAGCGGAACTGATGAACAAGCAGTACTCGTTGCTGATCGAACCGGTTGTCTTTGCGAGGCGATGGAGGGCGCCGCGGTCGTGCACGCTGCACGAATTGCGGGATTACCAGCAATTGAAATACGCGCTATATCAAATACGACCGGAAATCGAGAAGCCCAGAAGTGGGATCTGGATCTGGCGCTTGAAAGTCTTGGCGCAGCCATCAACACCGCGGTCGCCGCCCTACAAGATGAATAAATGTATTTACCTAAGGTCTTGCGAATAATTTGCGGAACCCCCGCAACATCTCGTTGAATGCTTCTGCTTGATTCAATCTAACAAATAAAAGTGCTTCGGGAGTTTGCATTGAAATGGAGGCCTTGATGACTGCGTCATTGTCGGGCACTCCAATCGAGTCAACAAATGCTGGCCACACCACCGGCCATCGCTTTGCAATTCCGTCTTGGGCTGCAAGCGTGATGGTTGTTGCAAGAACCACGTCTCTTGATGGTTTCCAATCGCCTTCCACCTCAAACCATACCGCGAGCCGACGCGAATCGCTCTTTGCTGATGCGTGCAACATGAAGGTGTCAGCGCTGGGGATGCGACGAATTAAATTCTGAAACTGTACCCGATGTTCATCGGTGAGTTCGTTTGAAATTGCCCTCCACTCGCCACCAAACAGGTTTGCCGCTGCGATCGAAGCTGCGAAGCGATCTTGTTGGCTGAGATGCGCCACAACTTGCAGGGTGACTTGGACATCTTGTATTGTTCCTCTGGCAATTCCATCCAGCGTCAATGCGTACAACGGCGCAATCCACGATGGTGTTGCGGGGTCATCGGAAAGTGTTATTCGTGTTGGCTCCATCGATGCCGCTTTTGCAAGCAATTGCAGCGGTGCTTCAAGCATTTCAAAATCGCCCTGTTGCAGTGCTTTCATACGCTTGTCTGAGTCCAGTACTTCGTATGCTTCGACTGCTTGTAAAAAATACGTTGCTGCATTCGGTGATTGAAGCATGTGCATCTTCTTGTCAACAACTTCTTTCAACTTCGCGAACGGCAGTCTCAAGCAACCTTCCAAGTGTTGGGCAGAGTACTTGGGACATTTCGCCGTATTCTCCCGAATCAATCGCTTGCTCCCACGACTTCATCGCTGCGGCTGCTGCTGTTTCATCTTCCATCGCGAATATTTCAACCGCCGTGTTCATCGCTTCGTTGTAACTTTGCTTCTCGGCTTCTATGTTCCACGATGATGCGTCTACATCCGAGCCGAACTCACTTGGATCAAGTTCAGTGAACTCGGGAGATTCAATCCAGTCCATCAGCATGTCGCGTTCGTGTCCAATACTTGAACGAAGACCAAAGGGATCGAAAGGATCAAGCCCATCGACTCGCTGCTGGATTGCTTCAAGATGTGTTGGGTCATTGATCGAATCGACAACTGGCAGCATATCTTTTGTCATCGAGAATGCCGAATATCCAACAAGGGCACCGATCACTGTTTTGTCTATATGGATGTGTTGCGAAATACCAAGGATGCTGTCCATTCCTTCAATCGCCGAGGCGTTGTTCCCTGAAACTACATCTGCTCGGATAGAAAACTGAATGAGCATGCTTGCTTGACGCATCGGCGCAAGGTGTGGAACCAACATTCCGAGTCCTTGGGAATAATCTAGACCCCAATCGCACTGCTCAATCTGTGCGAATGACCTCGCTTGCTGGATCAAGGGGAGAAGTTCTTCGTATCTCGCTTGTTCAGTGTGACTCCATGAAATTTGCTCGCCAAAGGGCAGTTCCACGTCCTGAATTTGTTCAAAAAAATCATTCCATAAATCCGCAGCATTCGGTGGTGTCACTACTGCACTAAGAATCGCACATTGCGTGATCGTGGCGAGTACCATGGAAACAATGGTTGCAGAGAATGACATAACTCGCAAGTGAGAAACATATGGATTGGGTTTCCTTAACAATACATGGGGGTTTTGTTGTATTCGCATGTCTTTGCGTGCTTGTGACGATGATTGGACTCCCCGGAACATGGACGATGCTTACTGCAGCCGTGGTGCTTGAATTGTGTGACACGTTTTGGGGAGGCAGTGTGACGTGGGGATGGACAGCCCTTGGAGTTTGCCTTGGATTATGTGTCTTGGGTGAACTGCTTGAATTGCTTACGAGCGCTCTTGGTGTGAAAGCGGGTGGAGGGTCGCGAAGAGGTATGGCCGGCGCCATCATCGGGGGCATCGTCGGTGGAATTATGCTGACCCCGATTATTCCAATCCCTATCATCGGGACGCTCATCGGCGCAATTCTCGGCACGTTCTTCGGTGCAGTCGTCGGCGAGATAACCCACAAAGAAGCAGATCAATCTTCAAACATTGCAAAATCCGCCGCCGGAGCAACGATCGGGCGGATCATCGGCATCCTCGCAAAAACTGGGATTGCAATAGTGTGTTGGTGCATCCTTGTCATCGCACCATTCCTGTAACCCCCTACATCTCAAACAAGAGCAATTTCTATCGGATAAACCGAAACCGAGCAAAGTCTGGGGTGATCGGTGGTGGTAGCCAATACACACCCCACGCCTTGCCAATCAACAACGAGCGATGAACAACAAAGGGTGAATCGTCGAATTGAGCTGCAACATACGCGTCTGGATTTCCCCAAAGCCTGCCATCGAGGGAATATGCACTGTTGTCACCTGCCATGAGAAATTGATCTTCATTCAACACAGCAAGTTTGTCTGGATGGGTTCCAAACGCGGGTGATCGGTATTCGACAAGCTTTTCATTTCCTGGCTTCGTGGGATTATTGGTTGCCCTCAATGGAAGCGGAGAACTTCGATAGTACAAATCATGATCCACTTGCAATCGAGTTATCGTCAGGGGTGATCCATCAAATTGCCATGAAAGTTTTGGGGCGGCCCCGCTTTTGCCAGCGAGTGATTCGATTGGTTCAGTTGAATCTGCACCAGTTGCGAATCGAAGCCGTTGCTCGGGTCCAAAATCGTAGAGCAATTCAGTAACCTTCTCGCCATCGATATACATCGACAATGCTTGATCAACATGCCAAAACTCGACTCGCGTTGGAGAACCCGCAGTCCATGTTTCAATTGAAACTTCGACTCGTTGTTCATCTCCACGTTCAGGTTGCATCGAAATCGTTGCGTTCCCATCAGCGAGCATCCATGTGAGCTGGTGTCCGATTGCCTCAAGTGTAAAACTTGCTGCAAGATCTTCGTTGGTGGGGGTAATCGTCGCTGAGACTCTAATGTCAGATACTGGTATCGGCTGCACCCGTGACATCAGCATGTTGTAGGGCAGCCAATCATCGATTGGCATTCGACTGTGGTCCCATTCAAGTACGCTCGGCTCGGAATTGCTGCATGCCCATGTTCTGTTTTCAAATGTCCATGCACCCCTTGGGCGATCATTCCACGGTGGTCCACGCCAAGGTCTTGACATCGCAAGTTGGTCTGTCACGATCGCATCACTATCTGAAACCCTTCGCCACAATGACCGTTGAACGTGCTCGGGTTTGCGTTGAATCGTAAATGGGGAATCACCACGCTTTGTAAAAATATCTCCATCGGCGATCCAAAGCGTTTCGCCGGGCAAGCCAATGAGTCGCTTTATGTAATTCGCAGATGCGCCTTGAGTATCAGTTGGGTTCTTGAAGACAACAACATCATACCGTTCGGGTTGAAAAAACGGATACAACGTTTTATGGACCAGCACCCGATCGCCCCGCCGCACCGTGGACTTTTTAGCTTCAGCCACTGAGAGTGGGATGTTTCGACCCAGCAATGGATCAACAAACTGATCGGGTGAAACCGCTGTTCTAGACCCAAGCCCGACCGAAAAATATTGCCCTGTTTGATCGCTGTGCTTTTGAAGATGTTGACCAAGAAGCGTTGGTGCCATCGATCCGGTAGGAATAACGAACCCTTCGATGACGAAGCCACGGAATACCATCGCAATAACAAATGCCACAACCAACGACTGCAACGTCTCAACAATTCCTGAATCTTGTTTTCGTTCGACCTTTGGCATGCCTACATGGGAGTTTAATTGCTATCGGAGTCCTTGTTTCCTTTTCTTCGAGATCGGCGCCTTCGACGGCGACGTTTCTTTTTGGGGGCACCTTCTCCCCCCTCAGTGTCACTGGACTGGCCTCTTGGTCCTTTACGTCCTGAGCGGTTGGATTGTTTGGGTTTGTGGTGAATTTCTACGATATCAGCCCATGGTCGTGGGCAGGTCTCAGGATCGCTCAATTCCTCCAAAGGAATCGCCACCTGTCTGTTGTCATGTTCAAGTTCAACAAGCACCAGTTGAGTCAAGATTTGTCCATCGATGACAATTCCAGGACCCTCAGGTGTACCCACCCTAGTTTTCTTATGCGGTAGATTTTTCTTTAAATCACGATAGGTTTGATCTTCATACCGAAGACAACACATCAGCCGTCCGCAACGACCAGAAATTTTCCGAGGATCAAGCGATTGCTTCTGTTGTTTTGCTGAACGCATTGAGACTGGCGACAACACTTTCAGAAAATTCTTACAGCAACAATGTTGTCCGCAACGTTCATAGTCCGCAACCAATCGGGCTTCATCTCTTGCGCCTACTTGCCGCATTTCAATTCTGGTTGAATACTTTGAAGCCAACTCATACACAAGTTGGCGAAAATCAACTCGGTCCTCGCTTAAAAAGTAGAACGTGAGCAACTCTTCTCCAAGAATTGGTTCAACATCAACAATATCCATTGCAAGATGGTGTTCTTCGACGAGTTGTTTTGCAACCTTCACATACTCCTTCACCCTGCTTTTCAATTGCAAATCACGACTGAGATCATCTGCGTTTGCAATCCGCAACACCCGACCGTTTGTATTAAATGGGTAGTTCTTCCCGCCAGATCGATCAATAAAATCAAGCATCTCTTGACGGCTAATTGATTTGGAGCAACCCGAGTTTGAGCAGGTCGTTGTGAGCATGTCGACAAGTTCAGTTCCTCGATGCGTTCGTGCAACAAGTTTGGAACCACAACCTGCTCTGATCCCACCCGCTTGTTTGTATTCGCCAACCATTCCCATTGAACCAAATCGAACAACAAGCGTTTCGGGCGGAGTGAGTTTTTCTAGTTGTTCTTCAAGCGTAAGCGCGTCACGATTTGAAGGGTCTGCGTCTTCTTCAAAGACGGGAAGTGGGAAAATGGACATGGAGTAACTACCGCGTTTCGTAACGAGACGCAGTTATTCAATCACACGTACGTCTTCGTCAATCAATTCAATGTCGTCAGGAGGGTTATTAACTCCATCGGATGCCTGACCATCGGATGGGTTGAAACGCGTTTGCGATTTCATTGTATCTTCTGATTGCCCACTTTTTAGGTCTTGGAGTGACTTTCGTTGCCGTTTGGTGAAGAGAAGGCGGATTGGGACCTCGCAATACGGAAGTTCCTCCCGAAGTCGGTTCATGATGTATCGCTCGTATTGACCCTCAAACATCGCTGGATGGTTCACAACCGCTGCAATAGTCGGGGGAGCAACTCCAATTTGGCTTACGTATAACAATTTCGCTACCGTGCCGAGTTTGGACGATGGACCACGACCCTTCAGAATCTTTTCCATTGTTAAGTTGAGCTTTGCGGTTGTTTCTCTGTGCTCGGCTTGCTCTTTTAAATTGAATGCCATCGAGACTGCATCGTTGATGCCTTCAACTTCAACTGCACTTGTAAAGACAATCGGCGCGAAGTCGAGTCCTTTGAGTTCTTTTGAAATGTAATCGAGATAATCTTCAGGCGTAACGGAGTCATCAACAAGATCCCACTTTGTGACGACAATGACTGTTGGTTTAAACTGGCGTTGCAATTCTTGTGACAGTTTTCGGTCGACTTGCGAGATTCGATCGGTTGCGTCGATTAAAAGTAGAGCAACATCGCTGCGGCGGATCGCCTGCAACATTCTTCGATAAGCATAAAACTCAATGTCATCAGAGAAACTTTTTTGTTTGCGTACGCCTGCAGTGTCAATCGCTGTAAATTTTCTATCTCCAATTTCGAACTGAACGTCTACTGCATCCCGAGTTGTACCAGCAATTTCAGAAACAATGACACGTTCTTCGCCAGCGAGTGCATTGACCAATGACGACTTGCCTGCATTTCGTTTGCCAACAATCGAAAGTTGTAATTCTGGATCACTGGTTTGTGTTGCAGTCACGTCTTCAAGACGATTCCAAAGAATGTCTGACAAGTAACGAATGCCATGACCGCTTGTTGAAGAAACACAAATTGCTTCGCCAAGTCCGAGTGCTGCTGCTTCGTGACCGTGCGGTTCCCATGATCTTGAATCGACTTTGCTCGCTACAACCAAGACGCGGTCTCCTGCACCTGCCTTGCGAAGCATCGTTGCAACAGTTTCATCAAGTGGTGTGATGCCAATCTGGGCATCAATCAACAAGATGATGAAGTCTGATTGTTCCATCGCTTCCTTGATTTGATATTCGATGTCCTGTGTTAGTTCTCGAAGATCCTTCCCAGCGTCATCGATGTGTTCGCCATCTACCACGTAGACACCCCAGCCACCGGTGTCATGAACCTCAACAAGGCGAGATTCCGTCCCCTTTGGTGTACGCATGGGTGGATCTAATTCCAATACAACGCTAACCCGATCTCTCGTGACACCGGGGGTTGGGTCGACAATAGATACCCGCCGCCTTGCTAAGCGGTTCAAAAGGCTCGATTTGCCGACATTCGGCCTTCCTACGATTGCGATGCGGGGTAAGGACATTCCGACCATTGTACCTAAAGACCCGCGACCAATTATTCATTAATTTGACCCGCGGCCAATTAATTG
>JYMV01032304.1_pt1 | contig 11822 bp, 15 predicted proteins | sample 338911 | NCBI WGS metagenome assembly JYMV01 (sample SAMN03354496, study PRJNA234377) | hydrothermal vent metagenome | biome: Deep sea; feature: Hydrothermal plumes at the Eastern Lau Spreading Center, Western Pacific Ocean; material: Seawater | place: Tonga | collected 2009 | depth 2000 m m
GCTCCTCATAAAACTCACAGAGCTTGTCTCACAAATCGTTTTCAAGAAGCCATAAGGGTTTTGTCCAGGATCCTTACCGTCGGTCAAGTAGCAACAGCTAGAATCAATGGTCACCAGTAGACGGCAAAGGTGCAGCCTGCCGATCTAGCTTATCCTTTTTCATCAATTCAGAAAGACTCGACGTGCCAGAAGATGGCGCGGAGAGCGAGCCCAGCCCGTCCTTTTTATCAAACAAAGACTTTGTTGCCGGAGTTATTGTTGACGTTCCCGGATAGTTTTTCATCATTTCGGAGAAGCTGGGCGTGGTTGTAGACGGAGACGTAGAGGGACTAGACAACCCTTCTAGCCCAAATTTTCGCCTGAATGGCAACTGGTTTGTAGATGGATTCACCAATATACTGTTCGGGTCAGCAGGTGGTGCAAAAGGTGATGAGCCGCTGGGAATCAGTGGAGCACCTTGACCACTTCCGGTAATTGGTGACACCACCGAAGGTGCTATCTGAGCGGGCACCTCTCCAGTAAGTTTCGCCAGCTTTTCCCGCGCATACTTGAGCCCATCCTGACCTTCAGCCAGATTCTTTTGTCGGAAGTCCCGCATATCGCGTAGCCTATTCTTCTCGTACTCGCTCACGTTCGGGTCGGCGATCTGCATTTCGAGCTTGGTTAGCTCGCTGTTGCAATGCTCGATTACCTTCTCGTACTTGTCGATTTCAAGCTTGGCGAAATAAACATCTTGGTCATACTGCTTCTGGTCGCGGTCCTTCTGCTCTTGTTCACGCTGAGCTTGTTCTCTTTGCCAGGTCTCTTGATTGCCACCAGGAGTTTGGTAATACGGTGGAATATAAGTATTTGAAGTTCCTGTATTGGTGCTGGTGTTAGTGTCTATGCTGGTCTCTGGAGTATCTGGCGGCTTACTGGAAGACTGCTGATTCTGCCACTTCCAGGTCATGTCCTTCCACCAGGTCTTGGCTCCGATAGCCATTGTTCCGAAGATTTCTAGCGCAACAAAAGCGATGACAAGTCCGATTGAAATTTGCCATCTGAGCTTTTCGTCTCGCAGAGCTGCCTGCTGCTGCATGGCGGTTTGCATGCTTTGCTGTGAGGTCTGCTGCTTGTACTGCTCTTGTTGACGCTTAGCGTTGGCTTCTGCCTCCTCTCGTGCTCTGCGTTCCGCGTCCCTCTTCTTAGCTGCTTGCTCCTCCTGGTATTTATCATCGGCTGTTTTGCTCCGGTGATAGTTAGGACCAGGACCGCCGCTACCACTTGACGAACTTTTAGATCCGGCACCGGCGGCAGCTCCAGCGCCTGGCTGGCAGTCGCAGCCGGTAGCTTTGTGGCCGCCGTTTACCCCAAAGTGCTTCGTTAGAAGATCTTTGGCGTTGTTGATCTTCTTGAGCTCTTCCTCTGCAAACTCCTTGTGCTCTGGGCTTGGTGCGCGGTCAGGATGCCAGACCATGATCAATCTCTTGTACCTGCGCATGATCGAATCCATCGAGGAGCCAGGGTCTAAGCCAAGGACGGCGTATGCTTTGTGCAATTCGTTCATTTGAACACCGCCGTCATGATGCTAGAACCAAGCGATAGAACGCCAAGCGCGCCTAGCCCTACAAGCCACCAGGGCGGCGCGGGAATTTTCGTATCGGCAGGCTGTCCGCGGTCGGTGCCGGGGCCAAGCGCCGACTCAACCCTGTTAACCAAACCGCTCACAATGTGGTCACAGGCGTGCCACTGCGCTCCTTCGACGCGCGGATGAAAGTCAAATTGCACAATAGTAGAGTCGTTTCCAGTGTCCTTGAATTGCACTTCCATTTCCAGAAGCCGCTGTACACGCTCCTTGCGAGTATGGATGTTCTGGAGGTTTGTGCCTTCAATCTTCGTTTCTTCGTCGGTGAAACGAAGCGAAGCCAGGATACGGCGCTGGTTTACGTCGGCAGTTGATACATGCCACTTGTCACCAAAGTTGTAGCTGACATCGGAGATGATGTCTCTAATTTGAGCGAAGACCTGCTTTATGGGCGCTTTGTACTCCCTTGGGACAGGATGCAGGAAGTTATAGCGAGAGACTCCTGCATGATGGAAGAATGGCCACGCCGCCCAGACAGCGGCTATAAGACCGGGCAGACAGCCTGCGGTATTGTCAGGCTTGGTTATGTACTCGCTGGTGTAAGCACTCACCAGCAAGAAAATGAATACTCCTAGTCCTATTCCTACAGCCGCCATACATCACCTGCATCTGGAGCAATATCGTCATCTTTGTCTTTGGGCGGGAGCTTTCTTTTCAGGTCGTCCTCTTTTACCGGCTTGTCTACCTTTGGGGTGCCGCGTTCTCGCTCGTTTCTACCAGCATCTTTCGCTTTATTAGGGCGAGGTTTCTTCTCTGCCGGCGGCGGCCTATCCGCTGGCGGATTTTGCTGCTGCTGCCGTGCGCTGCGCCCCCTTGTGCGCACAAACTCGCTCACTTCATGCCGCTCTCGCTCAGGTGGCGGATACGCAAGAGCCTGCTCGTAAGCGACAGGAGAAGTTAGCGCCAGCTTCAACGGCCAGGTGTCTGGAGTGAATACAATGACCTCGTTTTTGAGGTTTATCAACTCCTCCGGGGTCGCTAGCGCCCGCCCCTGGACGAATTCCTGCACTCTGCCGCTGTCTGTCACTGTCGTCTCTTCTATCGTCGTGCGCCCCAGGGCGTCGCTCAATTCCTTTGCTTCACGGTAGTTCTTTTGTTTGAAATAAACCTGAGTAGCTGGCATATCCAGGATGATTTGGGCTTCCCTGCGACTGTAGACCTGCTCGAGCTGGAAGTAATTCTGAAAACCGAGCACGAGCCCTATTTTGTTTTTGCGGATGATAGACAAAGTGTCAGCAATACCAGAGATCTTTCCGAAGTTGGTGAACTCGTCAAGCAGCATGGCGACCGGATATTTCATGTCCTCGCGTATTTCGAGGATATGATCGAGCAAGAAATTGACCATCAAAGATCCAATCAACTTGCTGTCGCGCGAACGACTTGGGACCGCCAGGTAGAAAGTGAAAAGCTGGTGTTTAAGAGCCTCCAGGTCAATGTCTGTTGTCTCAGTAAGCGCCACCATCTGGTCAGTCATCCACGGATTGAGCTTCGTAATGAGACCGGAAAACACTCCGTACTTAAAATTTGTTTCGCCGGAAAGCCGCATCCAGCCTTCGAACTCCATCTGCGCCACATCTGACGGACTGCGATAGAGAACTTTTGCCAGCCGGTCTGGTCCTTGCAATAGAAGCCAACGCAATGCTCCGAAGTGCCCGAACTTTGGCTCGCTGGCGGCAGCATGCAAAAGCAAGGGAATGAGCAATAACTTCTCAGATCGATTCCATGTTTGATCGGATCTGGTCTCGGCGCTCTCGCCGTTCATTATCACTAGGTCCGCTAACTTCTCAGCCAGAGCTGCTTTCATCTCTTGCGGCGCGTTCCTGATTGGATCAATAGGATTTATTCTGTGCGAAGTCATATCGGAAGGATTGAAGCAATAGACCTGATGACCAGCCAGTTTCCGCCAGCCGGAAGTCAGCTTATAAAGTTCACCAGCTTCATATCCCGGCGTTGCTTCAGTCACTATCATGTTGGTGCCGGTGCGTTCTACGAGCTGCGGAATAAAGAACCCACGTGACTTCCCGACACCGGTGCGCCCACAGACAAGAGCATGGGCATAAGTCATCATCTCCGGCACTTGCAGGTAATCGCCGGTCTGCGCCTTGCCTACAATCAGCCTTTTCGGGTCCGGCTTCTTCTGGAAATAGCCAGCCGATTTAAGCTCCTGCTCGGTTCCCCAGCGGGCGGCACCGTATGAAACATTGACCTCTTTGTCTTCTTTAGCTTCGCGAGCTCGCTCGGCGTCATACTGCAACTCCAGCAAAATCTTGTCGCAGCGCCTCTGGCAGTCGCTGATGGAGCCGCCACCTTTGTGCTCAGACAGGTCAACTGAGACAAGCACGCCTTTGCCATCTGTGGTCTTGCGCCAGCGCAAAACCACCCGGTACTCGTGCCGCCACCAGTCACGCCCGACTTGCTCTTCTACACGCTCGTTAGCAAGTATCTGATCAAGCTGCTTGCTTGCACGCGATACGTGATAGCCAAGCCGCTCCAGGACGTTCACGGCAAGCACCGGAAACTCTTTTGCTGTCGTTTCGACAATACCTGAATCTGATATTTGAGTCGGCATCAGTATTGCCCCCACGGGTCAAAGCGGAACGGATCATGCTTCTTCTCTCGTTCCTCGTCCTGGCGCTTTTTCTCATCGGCGCGCTTCCTGCGGGCTTCCTTGTTGTCCTCAATGGACTGATCGAGCTTGTCGATTACTTCCTTGTCCCGGTCTCGGTCCTCGGGCTTTTCGTGCTTGAGGTAATCATCATGCTTCTCGGCTTTGGCGTCTTCAAGAGCGTCTCCAGCTTCTTTAAGCCTGTCGCGATTGTCTCGCAAGTCAATCCAGCTCACTACCGTGTTGGCGAGATTCGCCCCAGTAAGGAACACTCCAATAACCGGGTTGCGCATCACTTGCGCCTGCACAGGATCGACATATCGAGTGCCATGCTGAACGGCATCTGCGCCTCGCTGTCCTTCCGCCTTAATTTGGTGCTGTAGCTCCTTTTCGAGCACACCGGAGAAACGCTCGCGGTCACGGTTCTCTATCCAGCCGCGCAGCCGCTGGTAATCTTCGACAGGCAGGCGCTCCTTTTTGTTGTTGCGCAACTCGCTGGCAAGCCCAGTCAAGCGCTCATAAGAGTCGCCTTTGCTGTACTTTTCGCCCTTCCAGTCGAAGCTGTCTTTGGGCTTGTCTTTGCTGTCACCCCGGACGTTTACTTCGTCCTTCTCTGGCTCGTCCTTAGCCTGGTCCGGCGCGCCGTCGCGCCCCTCACGCTGCTGTATGCGCTCCTTATCCTTCATCCAGCGGACAAGTTTCTTGTATTCCTTGATGTCTATGCGCTCGTCGGGATGGTCCCAGAGATACTGGTTCAGGTCTTGCAGCTCAGATAGAGAATTTTCTCGGCTCCATTCTTTTCCTGCCGCCTCGATTGTATCCTGGAAGTAAGGCTTCTCAAGCTCTTTGTCGCTCGATTTGTCCTTACCGGCAAGAGCTGCCCTTTCCTTCTCTTGCTGCTCTACTTTCCAGGTGTCATAAGGCTCCAACACCTCCCGGATAACTTTCTTGTGCAGCCAGGGCAATTCGAGCCCCTCGCGGATGCGCTCGGCACGGGCAGCCTCGCGCTCCTTCTGCCGGGCTTCTATCCGGTCGCGCTCTTTGCGTTCGCGCTCCTGCCTTGCTTTCTCAAGCTCAAAAGGGTGATGGCGCTCAAGGTAACGGTCGCCGTATTCTTTGATTCGGTTGTAGTCATCTTTGTCAAAGCGCACGTCTTTGCCGTTCTTGTCCTTGCCCAGAACGACAACATGGATGTGATGATGGCTCGTGTTATTGTGCGCGGTCGCCACCCAGTCAAGGTCTAGCCCCTTTTCGGAGCCGAGCCGCTTCATGATCTCGCGGGTGAAAGCCTTCTTGTCCTCCGGATTTATCTCCGGCGCAAGCGTCAATTTGTGGGCTACGACCTTGTTGTCTTCCTGCTCCCGGATGGCCTTTCGGACTTTCTTGCCGTCGAGGCTGTCTTCCTGGTCGTTGAATAACTCGCGCCCACCGTCGCCGCGATCTTCACCTGGGCGATGCTGGATGTACTTGATGTGAGCCAGCGCCCGCTCCATCGCCACCACTTTCGCGCCTTTCCCACCGGTTGCCCCTTTTCGGCTCTGCCGGTCGCGCTTGGAAAAATACTGGTGCTTGACGACTATCACGAGGTGACAACCTTCTTGGTACGTTCAGCTACGGCCTTTTCGTCGGCATCGAGCCGGTTCCTTTGCCTCTGCTTGGCGGTGTTGACGGCGGCAGTGAACTGCTCTTTGGCCTCAGGCGTGCCGCAGGCTCGCCAGGTCAATTCATAAAGGGTGCCGACTTCCGCTCCTTGCCGGGCCAGCATGCCGCAGATTCGGTCCGTGGCACTAAGGATTGCCTTCACGATCAGCTCGCTGGCATATCGAATAGCCTGGGCGGTTTTTGCCTCGCGCTCGCCTTCCTTCAGGTTCTCCAGGTTGTCCAGATACCAAAGGAGCCCTTGCCGGATGAAATCAGAGCGGGTCTGACCGGCGAGCCTAGCGGCCTCGTCCAGGCGGTTAACGTCGGCTCGACTGAGCCGGGTTTCGACCTTGGGGTTGTAAACTCGCTTTTTTGTGTCACCTGGCATGTGCCGCTACCTCAAGTCCTACTATCAATATAATATACGACCTGTGCCGCCAACCATTGGGTTAACCCTAGACCTGTGCCGCCGCCTTACTTCAGCGCAGGCGTGCTTTTAACAAGCGCGTGCCTGCGCATTGTATCTTGCCTTACCGAACGGTCGTGCCTCCCTTACGGTAAGGGCTCCGCTCCTTCTCAGTCGCTCCGTTTAAGGTTGCGCGTCAGTGCCTCTTCCGCGCCAGCGGCATCCGGTCACTCATCCCATCGTGGCGGCGTCGGTCCTGGCGATTGTTTGTCATCGCGCACCTTAGGCGGTCCCGGTAGCTTCACCGAGCCACCAAGTAAACGAGCCACACCGCCAAGCGCGGACATACAAAGCCGGAAGGCAAACGACACTAGCCCAGAGGCAATATTGCTAACAGGACGCAGCACATTAGAGGCACGCCCGCCCGCCATGTGGTTGAGGGCGACCAATAGAAAGACAATCAGACCTAGCGACCATAGAAGTTCCATAGATCTATTTTCGCTCTCAAACCAAGTGAGCGTAAGAGGGACAGACCCAGCCGCCAATGTTCTATTAAAATACACGCAATTCTACGAGAATATGTTAGGATAAATTAGAAGCACTTAGAGAGGGTTCAGAAATGGCTGCAAAGAAAAGCGTGACGTTTTACGCGGCCGCTGATGTCGCCGAATGGATTAGCGGTCTTGATTCCGGTGAGGTCTCGCGACATATCAACGATGCCATTCGAGAAGGGGCCCTAAAACCAAAGTCCAACGCCCTGTTCCAGATTCCACTAGGCTTCTATCAGATGGGTTCTCTGTTGAAGGTCCTCAAGGAAGCGGAGGAGCAAAAAGGGGCTGACGGAGAAAGATGCTGGGAGGAAGACCCAGAAAACACCGAAGCCTATGAAGACATTCGTGCCGAGGTGAAGCAGATATCCGACCTAATCGCTCACTTTGAGCAATTCGTGAAATAGAGGAAGAATGCCGCATTACGCCTACATCGATGAGTCCGGCACCTTGTCGGAACACCAGGTTATGACAGTCAGCCTGGTGCTCTTCGAAGGCCGGCGCACGGCGGACCGAGCGCATCATAAAGTACTCAAGGAGCTTTACCCGGCTCTAGCAAACAATTCGAAGACATTAGCGGCGAAGAAGCTTCACTTCACCGACATGCCTAGTCACATCCAAAACAAGGTAGCAACGCATCTAGCTAGTGAAAAAATTTCGGCTGTAATCAATTCGCACTGGCACACCACGAACGAAGAAGGTCATGGCATCAGCTTTGCACGCTACACAAAAATGGTTCAACTGCTGCTGTACAAAGCACTAGAGATGACCACGGGCGAAATGAACGTGATAATCGCCCAGCAGGGTGGGTGGGAAACTTATGAAAAGTCATTTCTAAGCGAGGTCAACAAGGCAACCGAGCTGTTCTCCAGGCGCAATAAGCAGTTCAGATCGGTAAGCTACGAACTCAAGCCCGCTCATAGCGTATGCGGCCTGCAATTGGCGGATTTCTACGCCGGGACCGTTCGTAAGATGTTTCTAGATAGCCTTGCTGGACTGGAAATTCATCTAAGCAGCCCATATGACTTAGTTCAGCATCAGATCAGCCTGGAGGACTTCATAGACCTTGAATAAAGCAAAAAGCGGAGCCGAAACCCCGCCTTCTGAATAGTTGTCTGCTTAGATCGCCCTCTCAACAGTTCATCCTAGGGTCCCTGAGGGTATCGCTATACCGCAACACAGGCGATCAAGTCTTACGACACTTTCTTTGTACCACAAACGGGCGGAAATTGCCACCCGTTAACCATTTGACGGTTAACAAGCTGTGCAGTTCCCCTAATTAATGGCGACCAGAGCCGGCAGAGAAAGGAAAAGCGCTGAAACTATAAAACCCCCAGCTTGCGCCAGGGGGATACATTGCTATCTTAGCGAGTTTCACTCAATTTGCAACCGTCCCTGATGCCAGGCTGCAAGACGGAACAAATCCCCTTGCCACCCTTGTCATACTTGTAATACACTCAAGACATGTAAGACAGGACAAGGATATGAGCACCTCAGTACGCTTTTCACCAGAAATCGAAGAACGTCTTGACAGGCTTGCCAGAGAAACCGGGCGGTCCAAGAGCTTCTACATCAAGCAGATGGTAGAAGGCAGCATCGACGATATTGAAGACTGCTACCTGGCAGAGTCTGTCCTGGAACGCATCCGTGCAGGCAAAGAAGCAGTCCACAGCAGCGAAGCAGTGAGAAAAGAGCTTGGCCTGGACGATTAAGTATTCCGACACCGCCCTCAAAGAGCTAAAGAAACTCGACAAAGGCGCCGCCAGGGAAATACTCGACTATTTAGACAAAAAGATAGCCGTCCTGGACGATCCGACGACGGCCGGAAAAGGTCTCTCAGGAAAGCTTGCGACCTTGTGGCGTTACCGCGTGCGCGACATGCGGGTAATCTGCCACATCGACAAAGGCGAAGTGACAGTGCTGGTTTTGCGCGTCGCACACCGCAGCAAGGTGTACGACGATGAAAAACAAATTGCCGACAAAGCTGCCGAAGACGTAGCCACTTTTCAGAAAGAGCGCCAGGAAGAAAACGAGAAAGCCGAGCAGGAAGCCGGCCAGCAAAAGACCGACCAGACCTAAGCGACCCAAGTACTTTTTCTTGCAGCTGGGCGGCGGGTGGGTGGCCACGCGCGAAGCGCGCCATCCTGCCCACAAAAACCAACCCGAGCCCCGTTCCCCCAGTCGTGCTGCCCGCCAGCTCCTGCAGCACTGCCTGAATACCGCGCAGCAGGGGTCCCGCCGTCAACTTGAGCCAGGTCAAACTCCTGCCCAGGTGAGGTTGACGGTGGGTGCAAGCGGTAGGCTTTGCGCCAGGCAGGAAAGCAAGGGCAGTCTGCCAAAAGTGCAGCAGCGCGGCAAGTTGAGCTTCGGGGCAAGTGCCCTTTCAGCAAAGATAGGCAATGGCGACGGGAAAAGAAAGAGACCAAAAGATAGAAAGAAAAAGAGAAAAGACAGAGACAAGAGCTTTTACTCCTGCCTCTGTCTTATTGAAGTTAGGCACTCTTGCGAGCAGCCTTCTTTGTTTCGCTGGTGGCATCTTCTGCCTTTTCAACAGGCTTAGGGCCACAGAGGTGGAAGCTGGTCAGCTTTAAGATGGGCTTGTGTACTTCCACTGTCTTTCCGTCAACTTCCTTGGTGAAGACATTGATGGCAAGCCGCCCGGTAAGGAGGACTTCGCGTCCTTTGGTTACGGTTTGCATCACGCGCTCACCAAGACCATTCCAGCAATCTACATCGATCCAGAGAGTCTTCTCTTCCTCCTTTTTGCTGCTGTATTCAGTAACTCCGAGGCTGAACTTAACAACTTTGTTGCCGGTGTCAGCGAAGCTTACAGCGCGGGGATCTTGTCCGACTCTGCCGATGATGGTCAATTGATTGTTCATGATAGGCACCTCCAGTGCGTTTCAGGTGCCCCAAGTCCTGCACAAGTCGCTAGACCGCGCTAGCGCTTTTCGGTGGTGCAAGGACGCGAATGCGCCCGTAGGGGAATCCTTGCGCCCCCGAAAAGTTGTGCCAGTATCGGCGCCGTTAAAAAAGCACGGGGGTGCCTCACAAGAAACAAGACAAAAGACAAACGAGGGCTCAAGGACAAGTACCAACGGCGGGCTTCGCTGACAGCACAAGAGAACTAGAGCTCAGCCCACAAAAGCGGAAAGTAGCAAAAAAGGATAAGACCAATAAGATGTAGATTGCGGAAACACCCCAGAAGCGTGATGCAAACTGCAATAACAAGAAGTCAACCACGGGCGGACTTCCAAATATCGCAACCAAGGAAGTAGGAAAGCAGGGGAACAAGACAATCGGGAACCGGCTTTCCCTGCGCGGTACCAGACACAACCAGGTGATGATGCAACCAGCAAAAGGGCAATCGAAAGAGCACAAATAGAAGCAAGATAGAGTCAGGAGTAGTCACCCCAGTCTCCTTCAAAGGGCAGAAGCAGCCGAGGTATTCAGCCGCTCCTGCCCCGGACCGCCATCAAAACAGGTGAGGATGAGACTCCCTGATGCTAGTGACGCCTCGATATGAGACGATTAAGTGATCAAGGACCTCAATTCCAAGAAGCTTGCCGGCGGACAGCAATTGCCTTGTGGTATCGAGGTCTTCCGGGCTCGGGTCGGTCGATCCAGCCGGGTGATTGTGAGCAACGACAATACAGTAAGCGTTATTCAAGATAGCAGCCTTAAAGACCTCTCTTGGATGAACGAGGCTTGCAGAGACGGTTCCATGACTTACAACGTGATAGCCGGTCACCTGATTTCTTGCGTTAAGATGCAGAGCAACGAAATGTTCTTCTGATAGATGTTTCATTGGCTCCAGGTATTGCTCCAGGTCGCATGGCGTCCGTATCGCAGGCAGTGGCTCGCTTGACGGCTCCCGCAGAATAGCCAACTTTATCTGAGGAATCTTGTACTTTAGATGTTTCTTGAGTGCTCGTGTATTCATGATCATCTCCTGATGAAAAAGCCGGAATGGCGCGAAGGCTCATCCCGGCTGGGGTTACAACAGAGGTCATCGTCTAGTTGGCGAGAGCTTCCTCCATAAGGAGAGGGGAGCTCAAAAGAGACATTGCCGGACGCGGGGCGGTAAATGCTTGACTGTTCTCCAGGTGAATCCGGCATGCTTCGCGGATTAGCTCGGATCTTGTCTGTGATCGAAACTCAGCAAGCAGATCTATTTGGTCGAGCAGACGCTCAGGTATTGCTATCAAAACTTTCTTTTTCATGTTGTTCGTCTCCCTTTATCAGTGCGGCTTTTCGCCACTTACCGGGGCAAGGGGGAGGCTCGTCGCGTCAAGCGATAAGTGAGCCTGGAAGACAAATCACCTGGTACTGATGCTTGACGCGGGGTGGCGCATCCCCCTTAGACTGAGAAGGCGAAAAGTGCAGCCCAGTTAGGCTGCACGCCAGAAGACAGAGGACTAACCAGGCAAACACAAACTGCAAGACTGACAGGGCTTAGGCTCTGAACGATTCGTTTGCAGCGGATAAGCGCTGGTAGTTATTTGTGGGCAATTGGTCAAGGGCTCGACCTTAAGCGGCTGAACATGCTTCCCGGCACGGTGGTAAGGAAAGTTGATGATCTCTCCAGGACTAACAGCATCGCGAACTGCCGGAACCAGATTAACCGGTAGCTTTTCTTCCTCAGGCTGCATGAGAGCCAGCTTCCAGACACCTGGATAAGAAGAGAACGCAAGCAAGCCTTGCTCAAAATTGTCGTTATCAATGCTCAAAAATCCCTGGCAGTTAGACTCAGAAGCATGCTCCGAGAGCACGGAAAGAAGCTTAGGCTCAAGGAAGCTGCGAGTATAGAACCAGAATTTGCACTGAGGACGTTGCCTAATTGCAATTAGCCATGCACGAGCATAATCGCATGAGAAGTAGTCACCTTTATTCCGATATCGGCATAGTGGTGACTATCCCGAGTTCAGGACTATCCCGTGTTCGAAAATTAGTGAGCACAAAATTGAGATTGTGAACCACTTCGATTCAGCATCTCTA
>JYMV01015543.1_pt1 | contig 11821 bp, 9 predicted proteins | sample 338911 | NCBI WGS metagenome assembly JYMV01 (sample SAMN03354496, study PRJNA234377) | hydrothermal vent metagenome | biome: Deep sea; feature: Hydrothermal plumes at the Eastern Lau Spreading Center, Western Pacific Ocean; material: Seawater | place: Tonga | collected 2009 | depth 2000 m m
ATTTTTTGTCGCTGGCTTCCGTATATAACCAGTTCCAGTCGGCCATCTGGTTGCCGTTAATTCTTTTGATGTGGCAAAAGTTCATGGTTAAGGGTGCGCTGAAATTTTTCTGTGGCGCTGTGGTTTTTCTGGCTTTTCAGGTTTTAGGTGGTGGGCCGGAAAATGCGATTTTTTCTGTCCTGCTGATTTATGCCCATTCGCTTTATCTGGCGAAAGACGAAGAACGGTTTCGTGGATTTGGACAAAAAACCCTGGCTATGTTGGCGCTTGGGGTGGCTTCGCTGGCTCTTTCGGCCATACAATGGGTACCCACTTATCACTTTCTTCAGGAATTAACGCGCGGCAGCGGGCTCAACTATGTAGCCAGTACCCGCTATTCGTTAATGCCTGGTGCTTTGCTCGATCTGTTCTTGCCCGAGAACTTCACACGTTTTCTCGAACAGGTTAGAGAACAATTAGATTATATGGATTATTTTGTGCACAGCTTTTATATGGGTCTTGTGCCGATGTTTGTTTTGTTTGGTTGCCTGCTGGTTGGCAGGGAACAAAAAGCCATCCGGTTCTGGTTGGTGGTTTTCGGTGTGGGAATATTTTTTGCCTTGGGTATGTTCAACCCACTCTATGCGCTGTTTCATGAATGGGTGCCCCTATTCGATATGTTCCGCTACCCGCAAAAATTCTTTTTCTTTACCGCCTATTCGCTGGTGTTTCTGTCCGGCTGGGCTCTCGATCGATTCGTCAATGCGATCACCAATGAAATAACGGCAATGAAAAAACTCCTGTTCGCCCTGCTTGCCACCGCGTTGGTTGTTGCGGGAGTGTTTGGGACCCATGCCAACCGGGCCGGACTCGAAAGCCTGGGGATTTTACTGCTGCTGGCACTCGGCATTTTTGCCCTGCACTTAAAAAAATTAAACCGGTCAGGGTTTTTTTCCATTCTACTGTTTCTAATGGTGATGGACTTGATGGGCAAAAACGCCATGCTGGTTCCAATGATCGATAGAGAGTTTTATACGGAACCTCCGCCTCTCGCCAAACGCTTAGGGGGAACCGCCAACTCGTTCCGTGTTTATAACGGAATGCTGATCGAAAAAATGATGGGGAAAAAGATTTCTTCCAATCCGCTCGCAGGCAGGTCGAAGACGCCTTCTTCCCGAGCCGCTCGGCCTTCCTATAATCTACTGGACATTCAACTGGCCACGCGGGAACAGGTTTACCCAAATATCGGGGCAATTTATGACCTGGCTTATGTCGAGGGATCGGCAACCATGAAGATGAAAAGCAGTCTGCTCTGGTACGAATCGTTTCTCTTGTCCGACATCCCGAAAAAGAAAAGAATTCTAAAACGCAGCAATGTGAAGTATTGGGTGACAGAAGATTACGAGCAGTTGCCTTCGGCCCAATACCCTAGAGGAATCAAAAAGGTGAATGTGTTTGAGGGTGTCCTTCCGCGTGCTTTCCTGGTAGGTGGGTCGCGGGTGGTGCCGAAAGATGAACTGCTCGATATTTATTACGATGAGGCGTTCGATCCTCTAAAAGAAGTCCTGCTGGATGAAAGAATAACCTGGTTGCGGGATGAAGATTTCTCGGGCCGGGTCGATCGGGTTGAATATGGTCCGAACCGGGTGCGTATTGAGACAAACCAGAACGCTGAGGGAATGCTGGTCCTGCTCGATACCTGGTTCCCGGGTTGGAAGGTCGAGGTCGATGGCCAGCCGGAACATATTTTCCGCGCCAATTATTTTTACCGGGCGGTAAAGTTGGGACCGGGGTACCATCGCATAGAATTTTCTTATGAACCCATAGGATTAAGAATGGGTTTCACAATCAGCGGCATGACCTTTATCCTGTTACTACTAGCCGTAGGGGCAACGTGGCGTAACATGTATGAGCAAACAAAAGATTAGCTCGGCCTGATGAGTCGTTGCATAGAATTATTTTTTAAACGAGACTGGTTAGCCTGCTACCTTCGGCGACAGAAATTCTGGTGAAACTCGGGTTGGAGAAAAACCTGGTTGGCGTGTCGCATGAATGCGATTTTCCCGAGACGGTTCAGTCCCTTCCCCGGCTCACCTCCACCCATGCCAACTCTAAACTCGATAGTGCGGGTATTCATAAATCGGTTCTCGAGGTGATGAAAAACGCCGTGTCGGTCTATGACCTCGATGTGGAATTGTTGAAATCCTTAAAACCCGACTTCATCGTGACGCAGGACTTGTGCGACGTCTGCGCCGTTTCCTTCTCGCAGGTGGAAGAAGCCTGCCGGGAACTGCTGGATTGCAAAATCATTTCTCTACGGCCCAAAAGGCTGGGAGATATCTGGGACGACGTTCTCAACACCGCCGAGACACTGGGGGTGAAACCAAAGGGACAACAGTTTCAGCAAGAAGTCGATGAGCGAGTCCAAGCCGTGCGGGATCGCCTCGCCGATTGGGGAAATGAGAGGCCGAAGGTTTTAACGATAGAATGGATCGATCCCATTTATATCGGCGGCATGTGGTTACCCGAAATGATCGACATTGCCGGAGGACAGGTTTGTCTTGCCGAGAGCGGGCAACCCGCGCCGATTATAAGCCGGGAAGACCTCGAAAAGATTGAACCTGACGTTGTGGTGGTGAAACCTTGTGGTTATAAATTGGATCAGACCTTAAAGGAACTGGACCTGTTGAAAACACAAATTCCCTGGCAGGACTGGGGGGCGCGTTTAAGCACCAGGTTTTATCTGGTAGATGGCAACTCCTATTTCAATCGTCCCGGCCCGCGCATTCTCGACTCGCTGGAAATTTTGGCCCACTGTACCCACCCCGACCTGTTCCCGGAGTTTGGCGAACAATACGCCTCCGGCATGATTTCTCTTCAGTCCGGACTAGAACTTCCATAGCACGTCATCACTAGTCCCAGAGAGATGTGACCCTTGTATTTTCCCTTTTTTAAACTAGTCGGTAAATCACCCCAGCTACCCCATTCGGGGCATGAAGTTTAAGGAAGAGGATATAACTCCCTCTTTGAAAAGAGAGGTCCATTAATAATTTCGCCATAGCCTAACACGGAATTCCCTATAGAGATGCCTGCTACCAGGGTTGAACATTGAATTATGGCTCCTTAAGTCGAGATAACGTCAGCCAGTCAGATACAGCCATGGCCATTTGCCAGCGGCTGCTAGCCGCTTGATTTTAAAGGAGTAATTGGTTAGAATGATGTATGGCTATTGAAAAGGATTTTATTGTTATTGGCAGTGGTGTGGCCGGGTTGACGTTTGCCCTCAAGGTCTGCAAGTTCGGCTCTGTTGGTATCATCACCAAGGACGCGCTGGAGGAGTCGGCGACTAAATATGCCCAGGGAGGTATCGCCTCGGTGATGGCGGAAGACGATTCGTTCGAACTGCATGTTAAGGACACGATGGAAACGGGCCGCGGACTCTGCCATGAAGATTTTGTGCGCATCGCCTGCCGCGAAGGTCCTGCACGAATTCGTGAGTTGATCAATCTCGGAGCCAATTTTGATCCCGGTCGCGGAGCCGAATTCGATTTGGGAAAAGAAGGTGGGCATTCCAAACGCCGCATTTTGCATGCGAACGACCTGACCGGCTGGGAGATTGAACGCACCCTCATTGAGGCGGTTCATGCCCAGGACAATATCGATATTTTTGAACACCACATGGCCATTGACCTGATAACCAAGGCCAGGCTGGATGACGCGGTCAAACCGGGAAGTTCCGATGACGAGGCATTGGGACTGTATGTATTGAACCACCGTACGCAAAGGGTGGAGACCATGGTCGGGCGGGTCATTCTTATGGCGACCGGTGGTGCCGGAAAAGTTTATATATATACTTCTAATCCGGATACCGCAACCGGTGATGGTATTGCCGTGGCTTACCGGGCCGGAGCCAAAATCGCCAATATGGAGTTTTTCCAGTTCCATCCGACCTGTCTCTATCATCCAAAAGCGAAATCTTTTCTTATCTCGGAAACGGTGCGGGGCGAAGGGGGAATTCTGCGTCTGCAAAACGGCCAGACGTTCATGGAGAAGTATCATTCCTTAGGGTGTCTGGCCCCGCGTGATGTGGTGGCACGGGCCATCGACTACGAAATGAAAAAGAGCGGCGACGACTACGTTTTGCTGGATGCCACGCATCTTGAGGGTTATCGCATTCGCGAGCGCTTCCCCAACATTTATAAAACCTGTCTGGATTATGGTTTCGATATGTCGCGCGAGCCTTTGCCGGTGGTGCCGGCGGCGCATTATATGTGCGGCGGACTGGTGGTGGACGCCAACGGTCAGACGAATATAAAAAGGCTTTTTGCCAGCGGAGAGGTGTGTTTCTCCGGCCTGCATGGCGCCAACCGGCTGGCTTCCAACTCTTTGCTTGAAGGTTTGGTGCTTTCGCACCGGGCAGTAGAGAAAGCCGCGAACTTATTAAAAGAATCGGAATATTCAAAAAAACAGTTGGAGCGGATTCCGGAATGGGACCCTGGCAGTGCGGTGGACAGTGATGAATCGGTGGTGGTTTCGCACAACTGGGACGAAATCCGCCGATTGATGTGGAACTATGTGGGCATTGTCCGCTCCAACAAGCGCCTGCAGCGGGCCGAGCGCCGCATTCAACTTCTGCTGGAAGAGATTCAGGAATATTACTGGAAATTCAAGATTACCAAGGACACCCTGGAGTTGAGAAACATCGCCATCACGGCGCAGTTGATCATTCAGGGAGCCATGACCCGTAAAGAAAGCCGGGGTTTGCACTATAACCTCGACTACCCGGAACCCGATGACGCGAACTGGAAACAGGACACTTTTTTCCAGAACACCGTTCATCGATTGATAACTCAAACCAACCCGAGAATTGTGACCCATGAGTGAAGAAAAAACAGTACCTATATTGATCCGAGATTTTTTTGGAGTGGTTGCGCTTGCCTTCACTGTGTTTGGCTTTATGGCGTTAATGACTTTTTCACCCGATGATCCGTCCTTCAATAAAAGTGTTACAGGGGGGGACGTGGCAAATTCCGTTGGCATGGTCGGGGCTTATTTTGCCGATGGACTGGCCCGCATCTTTGGCAGTGGTTCGTTTTTCTTCCCGGTGATCACCGCGTTTTTGGGGTGGGCTCTGATTCGAGGAAAAGATTTCCGCAACTGGCTGTTAATTCTAGGCTCGGGAATTTTGTTTTTGATCGGACTGTGCTCTCTGCTGGCCATACAATTCAGGGTCGACCCTTTTTTTGGCCAAGCGGTCCTGGTTGGCGGTTGGGTCGGTCATGGCCTGGGCGGGTTTCTGGTGGCCTGGTTGAATCCTTCAGGAGCGGTGTTGACCCTGATTACTTTATTGTTCGTGGCCTTTTTGGTGATGACGCGCATTCCGGTCAATGTGTTGGTCGAGAGAACCGGAACTATATTCAAGGTTCTGGCCGCAGGTTTGGTGTTGGCGGGAGTTGGAATAAAAAATATGGTTTTAAAAAGCCTGTCGGTCATCAAAGTTTTGATCGAGACAGTCCAAACAGCGCGAGAGGCATCGCAGAAAGTTAAGAAAGCGGCGGTTCCGCCGGTGATCGTTACCCGCAGTCGGCCCGAGCCGGTAGTAAAACCCGTTGAGAAACCGGGGAACAAGAAAAAGGAAGAGAAGGCAGAGTTTGTGGTCCAGGATCATTTTGCCTTCATGAGTTCACCCGGCAAATACCAGGTTCCTCCCCTTTCGCTATTGCAGGATCCTCCGCCAGATGAGGGAATACAGACGGATAAAGCCAGGGACGAGATTATTGCCAGTAGCGCCATTCTGGAAAAAAAATTATTAGACTTCGGTATTGAGGGGCGGGTGGTTCAGGTTCTTCCCGGCCCGGTCATCACTTTGTTTGAATATGAGCCGGCACCGGGAATCAAAGTCAGCCGCATTGTATCTCTGACAGATGACCTGTCGTTAGCCATGCGTTGCGTGGGGCTTCGCATTCTTGCCCCTGTACCGGGCAAGCCGGTTGTTGGCATCGAGATTCCCAATATGCGGCGCGAGACCATCTATTTTAAAGAAGTCATGACTTCGGATGAGTTTCAACTGTCGCAGTCCAACCTTACCCTGGCGATCGGAAAAGATATTACTGGAGAACCGGCGGTGCAGGATCTGGCGACTACTCCGCATTTGCTCATAGCGGGCTCAACCGGGTCGGGCAAGAGTGTCGGACTCAACGCCATGATCTGCAGCATCCTTTTGAATGCTACGCCGGATGAAGTCAAATTGATCATGATTGATCCGAAGATGCTGGAGCTGTCGGTCTATGATGGCATTCCGCATCTTATTTCCCCAGTGGTCACCAATCCTAAAAAAGCCGCTGCTGCGCTCCAGTGGGCGGTCAGCGAAATGGAGTCGCGGTACAAAATGATGGCCGAAAGCGGAGTGCGCAATATTAACGGCTTCAACGAACTGGCGGAGAAACTACAGAAAGAATATGACCTGGAATTGAAAAAACGCCAAAAGGCCAATAAAGGGGTTAAACCCACAACGGCCGAAGACGGGGAACCAGAGGATGAGGAGATTCTGCCGGAACCGCCCGCCAAACTCCCCTACATTGTTATCCTGATCGATGAGTTGGCCGACCTCATGATGGTTGCATCCAAAGGGGTGGAAGACTCGTTGACCCGGTTGGCCCAGATGGCACGGGCCGCAGGCATTCACCTGATCGTTGCCACGCAACGTCCTTCGGTGGATGTCTTGACGGGAATCATCAAGGCCAATTTCCCCACACGTATGTCTTATAAAGTTACTTCCAGAGTAGATTCGCGCACCATTCTGGATGCCATGGGTGCCGACAAGCTTCTCGGTAAAGGCGATATGCTGTTTCTGCCCCCCGGAACAACGAAGCTTGTACGACTGCATGGGGTCATGGTCAGTGATGCGGAAATACAGCGCATTGTGGATTTTATCAAGAAACAGGCGAAACCACATTATCAGGAAGATATCTTCCAGTCGGTTGTGCAGGCAGAGCCTAATGAGGAAGAGGCAGAAGAGTTTGATGAAAAATACGATGAAGCCCTTGCCATTGTCGCCAAAGACCGGCAGGCTTCCATTTCTTATATTCAACGGCGTTTGAGAATAGGCTATAATCGGGCGGCACGAATCATAGAAACTATGGAGCGAGAAGGGGGAGTCAAACCCCGCGAAGTCTATGTCAGCCCGATTGAAATTGAATAGAGTTTCCCTTGTTGTCCGGTTAGCGCTGGTTCTTTTTGTTGTTTCCTGCGCGGTGCAGGTTGTCGGCAGTCTTGCGGGCATTTTCTCTTACCGGGATGACAAAGGCGCCATCCATTTTACCGACGATCTCTCCAAGATTCCAAAACAGTACCGCGAAAGCGAAAAAGGGGTCCGCAAGCATCGTGAGGCTCGAGGTGCACACCGCGCCACCCCAGTTCCTTCTTCTCCAATAGAATTTCCAGGGGTAGCTTCACAAAACCAGGAAATTCAGATCCCCCTCATTCCTGTAAGTGGAGGAAACTTTTTGGTCGATACGCTTCTCAATGGCCGGATCAAGGCTCGGTTAATGCTGGATACCGGAGCCTCCCTCATTACCCTGACCGAAGAGATTGGCCGTAAACTGGGAATTACAAAGTACTCTGGCGCTGCTGAGTTGCCTTTTAACACCGCAGGTGGGGAAGATTGGATGCCGTTGGTAGCGCTGGAGACAGTTACCATAGGTACCGCTCATACCAAGCTGGTTGAAGCATCTATCAACAGTCATATAAAGGATATCGACGGTTTACTGGGGATGAGCTTTCTAGGGGACTTCCGTTTTGAAATCGACCGCACCAATAAACTCCTCACTTTAAAGCCTCCACAAAAAGCAGGCGAACTGGCATGGGATGGCAAGTCGGGAAACTGGTGGAAAGGAAGGTTTGACCATTACGACTCGCTCATTAAAAGTTATTCTTCCCGCGCAAGCTTCCTCAAACGGCGGGGACATGAAAAAGCTCTGAACATGCAGAAGACGGTGGAATTCTATAAGAACCTGCGCCGGAAACTGCAAGCCCGGGCGTCTATTTCCGGCCTGCCAGACCGTTTCCGGTCGTCCCTCTAACTGGCGGGCCATGCAAGGCTCTGCGTCTGCTAATCCTAGGCGAGCCGAACCCGCCGCGTTTCTCTTTGTGCTGTTGGGGGCCAGCAACCTGGCGCGGGGCTACTCGGCCCTGACCCGGCATATTTCCCAAGGTATTTCCCAGGGTCCGGCACAGTTTATCAATGCGCTGGGACCGGGACGGGGTTACTGTACCAGGGGGGGACTGTTAAATTTTTCCTACACGCCGATCGGCGAATGCAGGGTCATGGAATCTGCCGAAGTTTTTGCGCAACAGGGGGGGCGGATTGCCGTGCTTTTTACCGATATCGGCAATGACATCATGTATGGAGTTCCAGGCGAATCTCTCGTTAAATGTCTGGACGCTTTGATTGAAAAAGCCCTGCGCTGGAACGCGGAGATCTTTGTGACTTCAATTCACGTGGATATATCCCGGGATATGGGAAAGACTTCCTTCAAATTGTTGAAGGCCCTCTTTTATCCAAAAAGTTCGGTAACTTTTGACCAAGCTGATTCGGCAGTGAAAAGGGTCAATCATTATCTTCAGAAAAAATCGGAGCAGAACGAAGGGGTACATTTAGTGAGCGGACTGGGCGCATTCTGCGGGTTGGATAAAATTCATTTTAGTTTATTGAAAAGCCATCTTGCATGGTCGCGCGTTGCCAATGAAATGCTTCTTGCGCTGGATGTGGCACCCGCAGGAAATATTGGGCCGGGTTCCATGGCGATTTCCTTATGCGGCAATCTTAGCCGTCTGATTGCTTCTGACATGCTGGGAATTAAAAAAAGAGAAAAAGGGTTTTTCTAGGAATTTTTTACGGAGTCCTTCTTGTTTCAGAAATCAAAAAAATGACCAGTAATTTTCCCAGGAACCTTTGATGGGACATTGTCTTGCGGTCATCCGAATAGGAGCTTACATAGGGGTGTTCGTGGTGTTTGTGGTCATCGGAGTGTGCGGGCATGTTTTATTTTTTACGTCACGGGCGCGGCTTTTAAAGTGGATTGCATTTTTTGAGCAATGGTGGGCACGCGTGACTTGTCTGATCTTTAATATCCAAATTCACATTGAAGGAGACGCAAATGTAAAATCAGGATCACTGATTGTCGCCAACCATGTGGGTTCGCCGGATATTTTTATTTTGGGTGCGTGCTTTAAAGGGTTCTTTGTCTCGAAAGCCGAAATCGCCGACTGGCCTCTGTTCAATTGGCTGGCCAGGCTGGGGCGCACCATCTTCGCCGACAGGAGCAAACGCCATCAGGTGAAAGCCGTCATCCGAGAAATTGAGGAACGATTAAACGATGACCATTCGGTGATCCTGTTTCCCGAAGCCCAGGCGACCGATGGAACCGATGTAGTGCCTTTCAAGTCGGCGGTATTTGAGGCGGCGGTTCTTGCCAACCGGCCTGTGATACCCGTTTCGATTCGTTATCATGATGGAAACAGGCCAACGATTGCCCATTATGGAAACAGTTTTTTCGCACATATTATAAGACTGCTGAAAAATCCCCGGCTTCAAGCGACCGTAATGGTATTGCAGAAAATTCCAGCGGGTCCAAACCGGCAAACCCTGGCGACGCAAAGTTATCGGGTTATTCGTGACAAGGTTATCGGCGCCTCTAAAAATCATCGTTTGCCATGAACGCGCTGGCGCCACCGCCGAAGGCGTGGCCCGGCCGAGTTTTTTATGATGGACTTTAAAATCGAAATGACGTTACATTACCACTCGGCGTGGGGCCAACTAGCAATAGCTTGTTGAGCCGAGAGGACTGTTGGTAGCGGTAAAAAGCTATTTCTCATTGTGTCCCTCGCTAGAGGGCACTCGGCGTGGGGCCAACTGGCAATAGCTCGTTGAGCCGAGAGGATTGTTGGTAGCGGTAAAAAGCTATTTTTCATTGCGTCCCTCGCTAGAGGGCAAAATATTTCAAAGGATTCAAAATGATTCATCCTTTTAAAGGTCAGAAACCGGAGATTGATGCTTCTACCCTGGTGGTGGAAAGCGCGCAGATCATCGGTGATGTAAAGATAGGTGAGGAGAGCAGTGTGTGGTTCAACGCGGTGATTCGGGGGGATGTCAACCATATCCGCATTGGCAAACGCACAAATATTCAGGATGGCTGTGTCTTGCATGTGGCACGCAAAACCCTGCCCTTGATTATTGGCGATGAAGTGACGGTGGGGCACAACGTCACCCTGCATGCCTGCACCATTGGATCGCAATGCCTCATCGGTATGGGCGCAGTTGTTATGGATGGCTCGGAAGTGGGGGAACAGTCTATTGTAGGAGCCGGTTCTCTGGTGATCCCGAACACGAAAATTCCGCCGAAAAGTCTGGTACTGGGATCGCCGGCGAAAGTAAAGCGGGAATTGACCGAAGAAGAAATTCGTAGCATCCGCGAATCGGCCGCTAATTATGTCGGCGATATTGAAACCTACCTCGATTAAGGCTTATGACTGAATCAGGCCCCGTCCCGTTTACGGTTTCCATTGCGGTGATTGGTGGCAGTGGAGCCTATCATCTTCTCACCGGGCAGGCCCTGGGCCAGGAAAAGGATTGCGAAGTTCTCGACACACCTTATGGCAAAAGCGCTCCCATCCACCGTTTCAGTTTTGCAGACCAGGAATTTTTATTTTTATCCCGCCATGGAGAAACCGATTATTCACTGACGGCCCCTTTTGTCAATTACCGCGCCAACGTCCATGCGCTGAAACAATGCGGGGTCGAGCGGATCATCTCCTGGTCCGGTCCGGGAATTATCAACACGGCATTCAAGCCGGGAGACTTCGTGGTACCACACGATATCATTGATGAAACCCGGAACCGGGAGACTACGTTTTTCAAGAATACCGGTATCGGGTTCATTCGCCAGAACCAACCATTTTGCCCACAAATTTCCGCCGCCCTGCACGATACCCTGCACTTGAGTGGGCTGCCCCATCATGAACAGGCGGTCTATGCCTGCACCGAAGGGCCACGTTTGGAAACGCCCGCCGAGATCCGCAAACTGCGCCTGCTGGGTGCGGACCTTGTGGGCATGACCCTTGCCCCGGAAGCTTTTCTCGCCCGCGAGATGGAAATCTGTTATTCCCCTTTCTGTTATCTCACTAACTACGCCGAAGGGATTAAATCGAGGGAGTTTAAAAAAGGCGAATTATTTGAAGGCATGCAAACAGAAGAAGAGCGAAAACAGGTCGATGCGGCGATACAAAAATTCCCTGCGTTGATCCGTGCGGTATTTGAAAGTTTGCAAGGAATCGAGCACACCTGCAACTGCCAGGATGCCCTGCGCCGCTACAAAGACAAAGGCTCACTCCCGTGAGGGGTAAACTGGGCAAGGGCTTGTTGAGCTGAGAAAACCTTTTGCTGGCAGACGTGATATTTAACCGTACTTTCGTGCCCCGAAGGGGTAAAGCTATTGTTCACTGGGTCCAGCAAGTTATGTCCATTCATTAGCTTTTACCCTTCCAAGGTATGAAGGCAAATGAAGAGGACATCACGCATGCCCCGAATGGGGTATCACGCTGGTTAGTCGGGCCAGGCTTCGAATCCTCCGGTCATGCTATAGACCTCTTTGAATCCATTTTGCGAGAGGTATTCGGCGGCACCACGGCTGGTGATACCGTGGTAGCAGTAAACAATCAGGGGTTTTTCTTTGTCGGCGGATTCGATGTACCCTTTAACATTTGTGTCATTCAGAGAAACCGCGCTGGGGATATGGCCAGCGGAGTAGGACCCAGGGTCGCGAATGTCGATCACGTTCACAGA
>JYMV01035925.1_pt1 | contig 11818 bp, 11 predicted proteins | sample 338911 | NCBI WGS metagenome assembly JYMV01 (sample SAMN03354496, study PRJNA234377) | hydrothermal vent metagenome | biome: Deep sea; feature: Hydrothermal plumes at the Eastern Lau Spreading Center, Western Pacific Ocean; material: Seawater | place: Tonga | collected 2009 | depth 2000 m m
GTCAATATCGAGGTCATAATCTTTTGCATAGAAATCACACAGGCCCCTAATCCATTTACTAAGGCTGGCGCCATCATGACAGTCATTAAACCGTATGTTGAACCGGGCATCTGCACTAGGGGGGATAATGTTTGTTGCCTCGTTTCCAATATCGATGCTGGTAATCTCTAGGTTTGACGGTTCAAAATCTTCTGTTCCACCATCGAGCGGGTGACTTTCGAGTGCTGAGAGGAGCTTGACTAGGCGGTGGACTGGACTATCAACGCCATCAGAGTATGCAACGTGCCCCTGCACCCCTTTAACTGTGACCCGCGCGTTCAGGCTGCCACGTCGGCCAATTTTGATCATGTCTCCGAGTTGCTCAGGATTGGTTGGCTCTCCGACCAGGCAATGGTCAAAGGTTTCACCCCGTGCAATTAACCAATCGAGCATCTTCTTAGTGCCATTGATCGCTGCACCTTCCTCGTCTCCAGTGAGCAACAAACTAATAGAGCCAGGCACTCTTTTTGCGCTAGCTGACAACTGCTTTTGAAAACGTTCGACTGCGCCCAAGAATGCGGCGATCGCACCCTTCATATCCACAGCACCCCTGCCGTAAATAAGGCCGTCTTCCACCGAAGCCTCAAAGGGAGCGTGTGACCAATCTTTGACATGGCCTGTCGGCACCACATCTGTGTGGCCAGCGTAACAGAACTTCGGACTTCTGGTACCTAATCGGGCATACAGGTTGTCAACTTTCTCTGGGCCATCCACACCAAAAGGCAGGCGATAACAGACAAAGTCTAATCCTTCCAAGACTCTTTGGAGTACGTCGAGCGCTCCCGCGTCCGCCGGTGTTACACTCGGGCACTTGATCAGCGCTCGAGTTAACTCAACAATATCAAATACAGCGGCCACGCCTTCCTCGCCTCGATCTGGTTGGTTGAGTGACACAGGTTCTAAATTGGATCAACCAAAGGCTTTTTTCAGTACCTTAGCTGTACTATTGTCCGTGTACTGAAGATTCCGGAGCACTCAACTATGGCCTATTGGTTGATGAAATCAGAACCTGGAGCCTATTCGTGGGACGATCTGGTAAGGGACGGATCAACATATTGGGACGGAGTGCGTAACTACCAAGCTACCAACAATATGAAGAAGATGAAGAAAGGCGAAAAGGCCTTCTTGTACCATTCTGTCACCGAGAAACAAATTGTCGGAGTGATGGAGGTAACACGCGAATATTATCCTGATCATACCGATGCTTCAGGGCGTTTCGGGATGGTAGACGTCAAACCGCTCGCACCAGTCACCCGCTTCGTCACATTGGCCCAAATCAAAACTGAATCAAAACTTGTGGATCTCGCGCTGGTCAGACAATCGCGCCTGTCAGTGCTGCCGATTGCAGCCACACATTGGAGAATTCTTTGCAAAATGGCCGGCATGAAAACATGAAGCATGGGCCGGATTTTGTGCCAACTCGCCGACATTGTGGATGGAGATGCGCGGGCCTTCGACAGCGTTGACGGAAGATTAAACGGTACGGGAGGATTTGTTGTTCGCCGAGGAACGCAGGCTTACTGCTATGTTAACGATTGCCCACATTTGCATATCACACTCGATTTCGTGCCTGGTCGGTTTATGAATAAGGATGCGGGATTGATCCAGTGCGCCAACCATGGTGCTCGTTTTGAAATCGAAACCGGTGAATGTGTGTGGGGGCCATGCCGAGGTGATGCATTGACGTCACTCCCAATACGAATAGTTAATGGCACGGTGGTCCTCGAAGCACCACCACAGTAGACGCAACTGAAAAATGACGGGATAATTAATTGCGTGCCAGCAAATAACAGAGCCGGGAGAATGCAGTAATGTCAGAGAAGTTAATCTACCCCGTCCCTGAAGCAATATCGAAGACAGCCAATATCGATGACGCCACTTACCAGCGATTATATCGACAATCGCTGGATGATCCCGAAGGTTTTTGGGCGGAACAGGCTCAACGGATCGACTGGATAGAGCCTTGGCAAACGGTCAAGGAAACCAGCTTTCAACGTAATGACGTTTCAATCAAATGGTTCAAGGGCGGCAGACTTAATGTTAGCGCCAATTGTATCGATCGCCATGCTACCAAGACCCCAAATCGGACTGCCATCATCTGGGAAGGTGATGATCCGGCCGTAGACAAAAGCGTATCGTACGCCGAACTCAAAAAGTTAGTTTGCCAAATGGCCAACGTGCTCAAGAAGCACGGAGTAAAGAAGGGTGATCGCGTTACGATTTATATGCCAATGGTACCTGAGGCAGCTTATGCAATGCTTGCCTGCACCCGGATCGGCGCGATTCATTCAGTGGTCTTTGGAGGTTTTTCACCTGACTCGCTGGCGAATCGGATCATCGACTGCAAATCGTCGTTTTTAATTACAGCCGATGAGGGGGTTAGAGGGGAACGTATTATTCCGCTGAAAGCCAATGCTGACAAAGCGCTTGAACGATGTCCCGACTGCAACACCGTGTTGGTTGTTCAACGGACGGGCAACGAGATAGATTGGGTCAAGAACCGCGATTTTTGGTGGCATGAAGAAGCGTTAAGCGTGCCGGCTGATTGCAGACCAGAGCCAATGGACGCGGAAGACCCTCTATTCATTCTTTACACCTCCGGATCAACGGGAAAGCCCAAGGGAGTCTTGCACACGACCGGTGGTTATTTACTCTATGCGGCTCTAACCCATCACCTAGTGTTCGACTATCACTCAGACGACATTTATTGGTGTACGGCGGATGTCGGCTGGGTCACTGGCCACAGTTACATCGTGTACGGCCCCTTAGCGAATGGCGCGACGACGTTGATGTTCGAGGGACTTCCTAACTATCCCGACGCCTCTCGTTTTTGGCAAGTGTGCGACAAACACAACGTCACAATCTTTTACACGGCGCCAACTGCGATTCGTGCGCTCATGCGTGAAGGCACAGGACCAGTAAAGAAAACGAGCCGCAGCAGCTTGAGGATTTTGGGGACAGTGGGAGAACCTATCAATCCGGAAGCCTGGCTTTGGTATTACAATGTAGTTGGCGAAGGCCGTTGCCCAATCGTGGATACTTGGTGGCAAACTGAAACGGGCGGCATTTTGATCACGCCTCTGCCGGGAGCCACCCAACTCAAACCCGGCTCAGCGACACGGCCATTTTTTGGCATACAACCGGTGATCGTTGACAATGATGGCAAAACGCTGGAAGGCGCCTGTGAAGGCAACCTTTGCATCGCAGAATCGTGGCCTGGACAAATGCGCACCGTGTTCGGAGATCACGAGCGCTTTATCGAAACTTATTTTGCGACATACGATAATTTATACTTCACCGGAGACGGCTGCCGTCGCGACGAGGATGGCTTTTACTGGATAACCGGCCGCGTCGATGACGTGATCAATGTATCGGGGCACCGTATGGGAACAGCAGAAGTCGAGAGCGCACTCGTAGCCCACCAGAAAATTGCTGAGGCTGCTGTAGTCGGCGCACCCCACGACATCAAGGGCCAAGGTATTTACGCGTATGTCACGCTCAATTCAGATGAAAAACCATCGGAAGAGTTACGTATCGAACTTATCCAGTGGGTACGCAAAGAAATTGGCCCAATTGCCTCCCCGGACTGGATTCAATGGTCACCAGGGCTTCCCAAAACCCGTTCCGGCAAAATCATGCGACGGATTCTGCGCAAAATAGCTGCGAACGAGCACGACAGCCTTGGCGACACCTCAACCCTGGCCGATCCCTCCGTCGTGGAAGACTTAGTCGAAAACCGGATGAACAGGTGACCAGCTGTCGCCAGAATGTAAAAAAATTGTAGGTGTCCTCGTTGTTTTGGGAGGGCTTTCGAATCCAGCGATAGTTCGTGCGGCAGGTGACGTTGTTTGTATTGACAACCAATTTGAGGTCGCCTGGGTGCACCCCGGGGTAACATTTTTCCTCGAAAGGGATGAGGGAACATGCGCCGGCGAACACATTACCCTTCAGGAGGGCGAAACCGGTTGTTTTGAGACTTATCCGGTTCAATACGATGGCTCTTGGTACCTGTCCGCGTTGGATGCTACCACAGCCAAATGCCGGGCCGTATGCGCAGTCCAAACCTCGAAAATTCGAATTCAGTTCAGCGTCACCAATACCTTTTCTTGCACGGATTAGGCACACCAAGTTACGCACGTTACCTTGAAGTACGTCATAGGAAACATGCAGCTGCGGCGGGAGGTGCTGTGCCCATTGCTGTTGGGATATATCCACGCTTAGGATAGTCCCGACGCGAGTGCTTTGCCGCGAACTTGATAGGAATGCGTGCAGGTTTTATGGACGACAATTCACTCCTCCTAGCAATCGATCAAGGGACAACGACGAGCCGAGCAATCGCCTTCGACTCCTTCGGCGGGATCGTTGCCTCAGCGCAAAGCGAATTACCTCAGATCTACCCTAAGGACGGCTGGGTAGAACATGACCCGGACGAGATCTGGCGCACCACATTTGATGTTTCAAAACGTACATTTGAGGCAGCTGAATCGAAGGGTGGCAGGGTCGTAGCTATCGGTATTGCCAACCAGCGCGAAACTACTGTCCTTTGGAACCGAAGGACGGGGACCCCGGTCCACAATGCAATCGTGTGGCAGGATCGCCGCACAACGGAAACATGCGACCAATTGCGAGAATTGGGTGTTGAAGAAGAAATCCAAGCGAAGACAGGTCTCCTGCTAGACCCCTACTTTTCCGCAACCAAAATAGCGTGGATCCTCGACCATGTAGAGGGTAGCCGTGCTCAAGCCGAAGCCGGTTCTATTTTATTTGGCACGATCGATTCTTTTTTGCTGTGGCACTTAACTGCTGGGAAAGTACATGCGACCGATGCAACCAACGCAAGCCGCACCAGCCTGTTCAATATCCACAGCCACCAATGGGACGAGGACCTTCTACACTTATTTGCAGTACCACGCGCTTGTTTGCCTAAAGTCTGTGATTCAGCTTTCCGTTTCGGGGAGACCAATCCCGCAATATTCGGGCGCCCAATCCCGATTTTGGGAATTGCCGGAGATCAGCAAGCCGCAACAATCGGGCAATGCTGTTTCACGCCCGGGGCAGCTAAAAGCACCTATGGGACCGGTTGTTTTCTACTTGTCAACACCGGACAAAAAGCCGTCAAGTCATCCAACCGCCTTTTGACTACCATCGCATATCGACTGTCGGGGCAAACAACCTACGCGCTTGAGGGATCGATCTTTGTCGCGGGCGCCGCAATTCAATGGCTCCGAGATGACCTCAATATCATCACCGAAGCTGCCGAAACCGAAAGGCTTGCGAGGCTGATAGAGGATACAGGGGATGTCTATTTTGTTCCTGCCTTCACAGGTTTAGGTGCGCCATATTGGGATCCGACAGCACGGGGTGCAATAGTCGGACTCACACGCTCCACCGGACGTGCTGAAATCGCTCGCGCTGCGCTTGAAGCATCTTGTTATCAAACCGCGGACCTCCTTGCAGCGATGGCCAAGGATGGTATTGATGCCGTAAACCTTCGTGTGGACGGTGGAATGACCAAGAATGACTGGCTCCTGCAATATCTTGCAAATATTTTGGATATAAGCATCGAGCGACCAGTCGTTATGGAAACAACCGCGCTTGGTGCCGCGTGCCTGGCCGGGTTACAAGCCGGGATTTTTGGGTCACTTGATGATATCACACGAATTTGGCGCCAAGAATCGTATTTCGAACCGGCGATCACACCGGTTGAACGCAACAAACGTTTGGCGGGTTGGAGAGCAGCGGTTGGACGCACGTTAAATCGCTACGAAAATAAGGCGACAGACGAAAAATCAATTATCTGCAGCCCAAACGAGGGAGTATGAGGATGAAGGTCGCTTCGATTGAAACGCTCAGTTGCGACGCTGGCTGGCGGAATTACCACTTCGTCAAACTGGTCACCGAAGACGGCTTCATAGGCTGGAGCGAATACGACGAGGGATTTGGCTCGCCCGGCGTTGGAACTGTAATCAGAAGCGTCGCAGAACGGGTAATCGGCCAGCAGGTCGAAGATCATGAACGCATCTACGCAGATCTATTCGCTTGCACCCGACCAGCCGCTAGCGGTGTCATCGCCCAAGGTCTAGGCGCTATCGAAAACGCCCTACTCGACGCTAAGGCGAAACGACTTGGCATTCCCTGCTATGCCCTACTCGGCGGCAAGATAAGAGGGTCCATTCGCGTTTACTGGTCCCACTGCGCTACCTGGCGGATTGTCCATCCTGACTTGTACCCGCCTGCAATTCACAGCCTTGATGACGTAAAAGCTATGGGTGCCGAGGTACACGGCAAAGGCTTTACCGGCCTCAAAACCAACATTTTCATTTACGAGAATGGAACCGCGCGCGGCTGGGGGCCTGGTTTTGGTAGACCATTTTTACCCGAACTCAATATTGACCGAAAAATCCTCCGCAACATCTCAGCTCACCTTGAGGCCTTTCGCGATGGCGCAGGCCCTGACATGGACATACTGCTCGACCTAAACTTCAATGCCAAAACAGAAGGATACCTGAAAATACTTCGGGAAATCTCCGATCACGACATTTTCTGGGTTGAGATAGATAGCCGCAACCCGCATGCACTTGCCCTCATTCGACGTCAAAGCCAACTTCCCATAAGTTCCTGCGAGACCCTTCTTGGGCTGCGAGAGTTTCTACCGTATTTGCGAGAAGAAGCAGTGGATGTTGCGATCGTTGATGCTGTGTGGAACGGTGTCTGGCAATCGATGAAGATCGCGGCGGCGGCGGAAGCCCACGAAGTAAATATCGCACCACATAATTTTTACGGTCACCTGTCCACTATGATGAATGCGCACTTCGCCGCCGCTGTGCCAAATCTGCGGATCATGGAGATTGACATTGACCGGCTGCCTTGGGACCAAGAACTCTTTACCGATTTGCCAATTATAAAGGACGGCCACCTTATAATAACGGACAAACCAGGTTGGGGCACTGAGCCTAACGAAGAAGCGTTGCGTGCTCATCCGCCTAAAAAAGCCGGAGGCCTCACTAGCAAAAATTGGCTTCTCCATTCAGGTGGCTAATGCACTGTGACACGGCTTACACTCTTTGTTCCTAGAAAGCTCAGCCGTTACCCGTAGACTTTTGTGCGATGGTTAACTTGGGATTGCCGGTTAGGGTCTGAAAAACGACGCAATACCGCTCCGTGAGTTTCATTAGAAGTGCGAGCTCTTCTTCCGTCGCTTCGGTATTAAGATCAAAAGAAAGATCGATATTCTTAAAGCCGACCGGAGCCTCGCTTACAACACCCAGTGTACCGCGCATATCAAGAATGCCGGACGCGTGCACGGAACCCTCTTTGAGAGGGATTTTAAGCGCAGTCGCGACGGCACGTAGGGTCACGCCGGCACAAGCGCACAGGGCTTGTAGCAGCATATCACCAGAACAAGCCTGCAGCCCGCTCCCGCCCGCTGAGGGATGGAGGCCTGCCTCAATTAATGCGTCGCCAGATTCAACGGTGCAAGCAACACCTGAATCATCGATGTTGCCTTGAGCCCGCAGCGTTATTAAGGCTGCCTCCGGGCTATGTTTGTAACGTTCTTTAAATGGAGCTTGGAGTTCTCGTAAGCTTTCAGAATTCATCTTCATTCCCGTACAAAATATTCAACCGCACCAAACACGTTCTTAAGCCGTGTCGGCCCCTATGGCCCGCCTAGCCGACCACTACATGCTCTGCGCGCGTTCGTAAATCACAATGTTAATGTTTTCGTAAGTCACGCCGGGCGTCGCGCTTGTAAAGCTGCGCCTAGAGTACCATCATCGAGATAATCAAGTTCACCTCCAATCGGCACCCCATGGGCGAGCTTCGTGATCACGACGTCCGAGCTGGCCAATCTATCAACCAAATAATGTGCGGTTGTTTGGCCCTCAACGGTAGCGCTCAGGGCTAAAATAACTTCACGAACATCACTCTCCGCAGCACGTGACACTAAACTAGAAATCGACAAGTCATCAGGCGCCACACCATCCAGGGGCGACAGAACCCCGCCCAACACATGATATCGGCCCGAGAAAACTCCTGCGCCTTCAAGAGCCCACAAACTCGCAATATTTTCCACCACGCACAACTTGCTGCCATCACGCTTGGTGTTAACACACAGCGCGCATGGATCGGTTGCATCTAGATTGCCACATCTCCCACACGCAATCACAGCGCTCTCAACATTTTCCAAAACTGCAATCAACGGTTTCAGTAAGGTTTCACGCTTCTCGAGCAACGCGAGAGCCGCCCGGCGGCCAGACCGCGGCCCTAGACCAGGCAAGCGCGCCAGCATTTGGACAAGACGCTCGATTTCTGATCCGGTCATAACGACCTACGAACCTCGACAGGTCTTTAAAACGGATACCGTCAAAACAATTTCATCCCAGGCGGAATAGGCAAACCGCCGGTCATCGCTTTCATCTCTTCTTCGAACTGGGCCTCAGCACGCCGTTTCGCTGTGGCAAACGCGGCTACAATCAGGTCCTCAAGCACCTCCACCTCTCCTGGATCAACCAATTTTGGATCTATTGAAAGGCGTTTGAGTTCGCCTTTGCCATTCACCGTAGCCGTCACCATGCCAGCACCCGACGAACCCTCAACCTCGGCATCCGACATCTTTCCCTGGAGCTCTGACATCTTGCTTTGCATAGCCTGGGCCTGCTTCATCAATTGACCAAGATTTTTCATGTGCTGTTCTCTTCCATTTCGGTCGGTTTGCGCCCCCCGCGGTTACGGACCCGCTTAATTTCAGCTCCTGGAAAGGCATCCAAAAGCGCACGTACTGCCGGATCTTGGGCGGCCTCTGTTTTTCGCTGATGTTCCTGCGCTAACTCCTGCTCAGCCAGTGTCAATTCACCGACTCTATCGGAGACCGCCACCACCCAGCGTCGGCCCGTCCATTCATGCAAGTATTTCCCCAAATTACTCGCCAAATGATTTGGAGCACTTTCTCCTAAGCGGAGTTCTATCCTACCTGGCTCGAAGCGAACCAAGTGCACATGGTCCTGGAGATTAGTGTAAAGCCTCATTTTTCCGTGATCAGCAAACATTCGCACCGCTGCCGCAAAATTTGATGGTAACGCAATAGTTTCCAACTCCGGAGCAGGTTCGGTGGAAATTATTGTCGACTTATTAGTCAGCACAGCAACCGTTTGATTATCTGAATCGGAAACACTATCTGCGGGTATTTCTTTCGGCACGTGGGAAGAGGAACCCTCCTCCGTTAGCTTACGAACCAAGTCAGCGGGGCTAGGCAAATCGGCGACGAAAGCAAGGCGCACCAACAGCATTTCTGTAGCCTCTAATGGGGAGGTTGCGAGCCCAACCTCATTGTGGCCCTTAAGCAACATCTGCCATACGCGGGTAAGATCAGCCATTCCAAGCTTGTCAGCCATCTCCCTACCACGCGCAACATCAACTTCCGGTGGACCCACTAAGTCAATCGAGTCTGGGTCAAGCTTGAGCCGGGTCAGCCAATGTGTGATCGTTAAGAGATCCTGGACTACCACCAATGGTTCTGCGCCGGCTTGGTATTGTTCGTTCAGTTGACTTAGAGCCGGACCAATTTCTCCTTTCAGCACTTCTTCTAATAAATCAAATACTCGTGCCTGATCAGCAAGCCCTATCATTTCACGAACCAGTTCGATGCTGACGATGTCGCCATTGGCGTGACTAATGGCTTGGTCCAGCAACGACAATCCATCGCGAACCGAGCCATCGGCGGCACGAACGATTAGGGCTAGCGCTTGAGTATCGAAGTTAGAGCCTTCTGCTCCGGCTATTTTGGTGAAATGTGATGTTAGGATCTCAGTATCGACGCGACGCAGGTCAAAACGTTGGCAACGTGAGATAACCGTGACTGGAATCTTTCGCACCTCAGTAGTAGCCAAGATGAATGTAACTCGAGGTGGCGGTTCTTCTAGTGTCTTCAGCAAAGCGCTAAACGCGTTCACCGACAGCATGTGCACTTCGTCGATGATATACACCTTGTATCGCCCGTAAGTGGGCAAATAGCGCACACCATCAATTAATTCACGAATATCATCCACGCCAGTGCGACTAGCGGCGTCCATTTCGAGCACATCCACATGCGAACCGTTACTAATCGCGGTACAGTTCTCACACGACCCACATGGCTCAATTTTAGACCCATGATCTCCGTTATCAGTATTGGTACAGTTGAGGGCGCGGGCAATAATTCGAGCAGTTGTGGTTTTCCCCACACCACGCACGCCAGTCAGCAAGAATGCATGCGCCAGCCTACCACTGACGAACGCATTAGTAAGCGTCCGCACCATGGCATCTTGACCTATTAGATCAGAGAACCGGCCGGGCCGATATCTGCGCGCCAGCACCTGATAGCCGTGCTCCAAAGAGCCCCTCCCTGTCACCACGGAATTATCTGGTGAAATCAAGCCGTTGACCGAAGTGAAAACGAACCCCCGCTTGAGGCTAAAATAAGGAGCCGGCGGCAACCCGAACCATATCTCGTTACGGCTGCTTCCTTCCGGACCTGACCGGATTGGCGAGCGATTCGCCCACCACCGAACTCCCATCCACAGTATAACAGCTTTCACGCAGCGAGCCATTAGGGTGCATGAAAATCAAGTAATTTGCTTCCTGTGCAAGCGTGTGCAAATTTGCACGCGCTATGATGCGCCCAAACTACTACGCCGACGTCCCATTGACGCGTGACGACTCGTTGCGTCGCGACAAGGACGAATTGGCGCGTTTACGGGCCGACCCGTCGAGCCGCGTGCTCGCGTTGTGGCGTGATAAGCATCAGGTGGTCGGTGATGATCATCCAACACCAGTCTGGCATTCCGGTAACGCAGCGCAAGAATTACTGTCCGACTGCGCGAACTGGATTCTCCTCGGTGTACGCGACGGAAATGCCCATTTCGCTGTTGATGTCTCACATCTTACGGCGCCGAGCGACCACACATTGTTCGCTAAACACGACCGTTTCGTTGATCTCCGATCCGTAGGACCCTTACTCACTAGAGACGATAGCTCGGTGATGGCATTTGCACGCGCCGTAGCCTTCTGGAATCGACGTAATCTATTTTGTGGAGCATGCGGGCACCCAACTGAACATGCGGAGGCGGGCCATGTCCGTAAGTGCACTTACTCCGAATGTGGCATGGACCATTTCCCACGCACGGATCCAGCAGTTATCGTCCTTGTGGTGCATGACAATGATTGCCTGCTCGGACGCCAAAAGGTTTGGCCCAAAGGTATGCGGTCAACACTTGCCGGCTTTTTAGAACCAGGAGAAAGCCTCGAAGAGACGGTAATTCGGGAACTCCAAGAGGAAGCAGGAGTTAAATTATCGGCAACACCAATCTATCAGCATTCACAGCCATGGCCGTTTCCATCTTCCCTGATGGTTGGGTTTTATGCCCGCGCCGCCAGCAAAACTTTAACCGTGAATACCGACGAACTGGAAACCGCAGACTGGTTTTCCCGGGAACAGCTACGGAACTCACCTGAGGATGAAACATTTCGCCTGCCGCGTCGCGATTCGATTGCACGGCGTCTGATTGATGACTGGCTATATAATAGCGCCGTAGCGTAAACGAGATTATTCACGCCCAGAGGAAGATCGGTGGCGATAGGTATCAGCGGTGTATACTCCTAAAATATTTACCGTCCGCGAAAAGAATCCTAGTTCCTCCAATGCAAGTCGAAGCGCCGTTTCATCCGGGTGTCCTTCTACGTCCGCGTAAAATTGCGCTGACGTAAAAGACTCATCCTCCAAATAGCTCTCCAACTTCAACAT
>JYMV01027206.1_pt1 | contig 11817 bp, 13 predicted proteins | sample 338911 | NCBI WGS metagenome assembly JYMV01 (sample SAMN03354496, study PRJNA234377) | hydrothermal vent metagenome | biome: Deep sea; feature: Hydrothermal plumes at the Eastern Lau Spreading Center, Western Pacific Ocean; material: Seawater | place: Tonga | collected 2009 | depth 2000 m m
GAAAACGTACTCGATATTTGAATCAATTCCTCCACCTTTATAACATCCTTTAGATCCTCTACCACAATTTTTTCCATTACCAGATGTAATCTTGTGCCAGACTTGAAAAAGGCATCATAAATACTCTGGCGTAGGTTTTTATCTTCAGGTAACATAAATAAACTACACATGATGATACCTTCTAGAGTGGGCAACTCCTGAAGCAGACTCATAAGCCGTACATAGCAATTTGGGAAATCAAACTCATCAACACCAAGCTTAAAGAACAATTTATAACGGGTTGCATAATCGCGCATTATCAAGTTCTGAACTGAGACAGGAATTCGAAAACCGGAAAACACACGATGGGTGGAATAACCCCTAAACCCGCGCTGTTCAGATCCATTTTTGTTTTTATTCATCAAAGCCTTTCGGAGTTTGATAGTTCATTCCAACACGACTGACGATTCTAGTAGTGATAGGCAGATAGAATCCGCCTAAGCTTTTTTCGCAGCTTGTGTAGGGCGTAAATAGCCCAGTAAACCGACAGTTGAGTGACCAACGTGTTCTCTTTTCTTGGTTGACTACATTTCCATGTAATAAATTAGGTGAAAAAATTAGCACTTTGCCGTATGGTACTGTCAACCAAACGACTTGATCCTTAACTTCCTCAAATAAGAGATCCATATTGCCATCTTCTACAATTTGTCTGATTTGTGGAAAGATTCTGCGGTTGTTTTCTGGTGGTAGAAGAAACATAGATTTGGTATCGTAAGCGTCTACCAACGGAACCCATTGGACAATCTGAAATGGAGTTTCGCCACTGAAAGCATCACTATGGATTCCTATTAGTGAACTGTTATCATTAGGCATTTGAATTGACAGGTTAACTTGATTCTGCATAGCCAATTCGTTGCCTACCAACTTTTCAGTAAGATTTCTTCCCAATCTAAAATAAGTTGGTCGAAACCAAGTTTGTTCATTTACTTTGTTATATATTGCTAAACGGAAACCATTAAGTTCCGAAATGTCTACCATCTCGTGGATTAGATTGAGAAAGTCCGTTTCATCATCCGGCAGATCTACTTCTAATAATTCACAAGCTACTTCCAGAATCATATGCCGCATTGCATATAATACATCAGGGCAATCAACATCTTTAATAACATAACCTTTTTCTAAAAACTCTTCATTCAAAGCATCTTCTTCGGGAGTTATGAAAGATTCAATGAACGCCATGCTATACCCTCTCTAAAGCGTTCCTACAAATTCCATAGACTGCATGATGATGTCATCTATATCTATGTATCGATAGGTCCCCATCCGACCAACTGAGTATACATCAGCCGGAAGAGCATCAATATACTGCTTTGCTTTATCAACTTCGCTCTGAATCATTGTAGGATATAGTTTGTTTTTAAGGGACGGCACTTCAACACTCAAAAGCGTGTGCGGTGATTCATGAAGAGTAAATTTTTTGTATTCTACTACGCGTGTCTGGGTGTCATTTTCATTTGGGTAATAAATAAAATAAACATCTTTAGGAAAAACATGCTCAATCGGTAAAACAAACTTCAGAAAATCTCTACCTACATACTTAAGTTCACCATATTGACAGTCCATTAATATATCAGGTGATATCGTGCTAATAATAATATCACCTTTAATTTTCTGGTCATTAATGTGCAAGGTCGTACGTTCCAGATCAAATCCTGTAACATTTGTATTTAGCAAAACCTCACATTCATCTAAAGCAATATCAAAAAATCGGTTATATCCATCATGGGGTATCGGATAGCAATTGTACCAGTCTTTAAATTCGTATCTCTCCCCAGTTTCGAGTGGCTTCCTTTTGACTGTGGCTTCAAAACCAAAATCCATTTCCGTATTGGAATCGAGCAACCATGCTCTCTTGTTGTAATGCTTAATAAACTTGCTATACAGTGTTTCACCTACACGCTGAGTCCAAAATGTCTCGAAGTTAATTGCATGTGATTCTTCTGGCAACACATCTAACTCTTTTTGGATCTGCTCCGCTTCCGCCATTTTCCCAATGTCATCCCGGTGCGGAGGGTAGGTAAAAAACGTTTGATCGCTTTCTATATATGTGTAATTAATCTTCTTTAAGTCTCTTAGTGGAACATACTTATTCAAAAAACTGTAGGCTTCTGGGTAAGGTGAGAGAAAATGCCTTGGCCCATATGTGAACGGGTGTTCACCATAAAGGAAGGTTCTAACCCCACCACCAACAAAATCTGCTTTTTCAATTACAGTAACTGACCACCCTTTTTCCTTTAAGAGCATTGCTGGCACGCACCCACTAAATCCAGATCCAATAATTAGTGCTTTTTTCAATTTTTCACTCGATCTCTCTTTGTTTTAAGTTATGACATTTGAACTTCTACTGCAGTCGCATATTGTGATGAGATTCCTTCTAGATCAGGCGGTTCATCCCATACATTACAATTTTCGCACAAACTAATATGGCTCTTCTGATCATTTAGGTGCAAGAGTCTTCTTTGATGCGCAATTTTCGATTGCCATAGTTCCTTGATGGAATTTGTCATAATACTTCCTGTTGGATATTTATTATTATAATCAACATTGCACAATGGAACATCACCATTAGCAAATATAACCAGTAGAGACCAGAGGGCAACGCAGGGCAAATTGGGTTCAAAACTCTTATCAACTGGTGTGTAATTATTCAATTGTCCACCCCAATTAAAAAGATTGTGATAGTAAACGCGATCAAGCTCGGACAATCTATCAGACCAGAAGTCCTCATAGGTTTGCCATTCATTCATGTTGTCGTCCTGAAGAATCATACGCACCCAAATTCGGGTTTCCGGCCTAATTTTATTGCGCTTTTCGATGAAATTCAGGGCATTATCAAGAACTTCCTCAAAAGTGAGTCTCACACGAATTTTTTCAAAGACTTCTTTCTGCAGACTATCAATCGACATAATAATCATATCGAGTCCAGCATGAAGTAAATCCTCGGATTTCTTGTTATCCAGTAAAGACACATTTGTGCTAATAGATATTTTTTTTACACCTCCATCCTTAAGTACCGCTACTCGATCAGCTAATTTTTTGTCAAGAAGTGGTTCTCCGTCTCTATACAGACTGACACGCCGCAGTTCATCAGCGTTATCAATTACCTCAGCAGCAATTTTTTCAAATAATTCATCTTTCATAGTCGGAGTGTCACGCTGCCAGTCATTGATTGTACACATTGGACATCTAGCATTGCAGGCATTAACAGTCTCAATTTCTAGATAACGTGGAAACTGAATCAAATCTTGGTATTTCTCTGACGGACTAATACGTCGGACTAGATATTCCTGGGCTTTACTTATTTCCAAATTTACTATCCCTTAAAGCTCAAAAAAGCTCAAAAAAACAAATGTCTTTTTTTGAGCTGAGTTATTTTTTTTAAATTCTCATTGGTTTTCTAATGATTGTCTTAAACTGGACACATACTGGAACACTTCTTTAGAATTATTACCGTCTGGTGTCCATGATGCGTATATACTGTCCTCCTTACCAGTAAATGGACCTAATTTAGCTTCATGATAAATGACAAAGTTGGATAATGGCAGGACAGCATGGTACGTATTTGCTTCAACTCGATATATAAGACTCCCCCCCAGTTTAAGCAAACATCGATCTATAATTACACCAGCATCATCAAAAGTGAAAATCCCCATCTGCCCTTCAATTATGTGGAATGATTCTCCCTTCTTCAAGTGTTTGTGAGGACGGTAATATTTGTCTTTATGTTCCAAGACAATCATGTCATGGAATTTTGCCGCCGGATTTTCATGTAAACACACCCGGATGTTCTTTACACCGTTTAGTTTCTTGGAAATTTCTTTTAATTGCGAAACAAGTTCAGTATTTACGCAAACAGGCCGGTTCTGACAAAAATATGCGATAGATCTAGGGCCATCATCAATTTCTATTGAACCAGAATCACTGAGATCAATGGATGACAATTCGTTCATTATTTTCTTTCATTTTGTGTTTCTATTGGTTTGTCTATTAATCTATCAAAACCATTTTCAAAGATATCACTAACAATATCTTTGCAAGTGGACTCAATATCACTAACTTGAAAATCTATAGTTTGTATAAGCTTATCCGGCACCATAGATACATTTAATGGTCTCTTTTCCAGAAGGTCGAAATCCAAGATACTACACCGCACAATTTCCACATCGATGTCAACGTATTTATTAACATGTTTAAGGAGAATTTCAAGAAGTTCTACTCTACTATAAGCGTGAGTACTCGCCAGGTGAAAAATCCCATCACAGTTGGCTTCAGTTAGCTGAATAACAACCCGAACCACATCTCTCACGTAAATTGGTGAAAAAGACTGATCATATGCACATCTAATCGTTCGATTGTTTGCTATATCGTCTATCCACTTTGTAAAGAGTGTGTCATCTCCCAACCGATCTCCAAAAACCTTTGCTAGTCGAATGATCACATGGTTTTCACAATAGTCCTGCAGATGCTTCTCAATTTCAACTTTCTGGCGTCCATACGTTAAGATGGGATTAACTGGATCGGTTTCGACATAGTTCCCTTTAGTTCCGTCAAACACAAATTCGCTTGAGGCAAAGATTGGCTTAATATGCCACTCACTTAAGCGTTTTATAATTAGCTTGATACTATCGACATTTAAAGCATACGACTTCTGGACATCCGCTGCGCAAGTTTCTGGGTTAGTATCCCCCAGTAAGATAACAGCATGTGAAATCCCCTCTGGGTTGCTTACTACATCTGCTAAATCCATAGTTAATGAGTTAAAGAATATACCGTTTTTCACGTTAGTGCTGTTATATGTGCATATAGTCCTTGCGTAGCCAAGTTCAGCAGACAGGGATCTTCCAACATAGCTTGATCCTCCCAAAATTAAGATCTTTTCTTCATTTTGCATGTTGCCTTATGCCTCTACATTTATGTTTAAGAATTCCACTGTATTTATGCATCACGAGCAATATAAATGTCTGCAAAACATAATCAAAAAACCAGCGATATGTGCTGAAAGGAACCTTCTCACAATAATATTAGTAAAACACTGCATTTAATTGATGCCATTCTAGTTTCTACTCAAAATATATAAATGAGTAATCCCCTTTATACTGGCAGTTATCGAACCACCATTTCCATTCCTCCGGTGTATAAAAGCTTTCACAGGTTAATTGCCAATATAGCAAATTCGATTTTTCAATCTCATTTCGATAGGATTCAGTAACAATATATTTATCTTTTGTCCCCACTCTCTCTATTTCCCTGATAGCACAATTCAAATCATAACAGTGCAGATTATGTAGTGTATTAAGGGAAATAACAAAATCGAAACTATTATCTTTAAACGGAAGGCAACTTGCGTTACCAACGTGTAAGGATGCTTTAACTTCGGGTTTAGCATTTTCAATTGCATACTCAGAAATATCCACTCCACATACATTAATTCCAGGTAAGATTTGCGTGAATTCGTAGAGCAAGAATCCTTTGCCACAACCAACATCAAGGATGGAGTTGTTCGGTTTAAGACTATAATGTTGTATTATAGCTTCGGCAACTGTATGCCAACGCCCATCATAATGATACCCTCCGTAACCATACTTTCGATTGCCATCCCAGTAGTCCCTCCCAAATTGTTTTGCGACTTGAGAGGCTTCTGCTTTGGGAAATTCATTAACGCGGGCTAAGTAATCTCGTTTGGTCTTTCTATGCAGTGGTGTCAGGAAATCAATGTATGCCATATTTGGAAATTTATACGAAACGGATCCTTTGTAAATTTTTTTTGGCTTTTTGTAATTGGTTGGCCTTATGTTTTTCGTGATCGACAATTGTATCGGCAAATTTACGACGTTTTCCATCTATAGGTAAAAAATCGTTAAGCATAATGCAACTCCATTTTATCTGATGGATCGGTAGTAACAGCTTGCATGTATAACTAAAACATGGATAAACTCCTGATATTGCTCTAACGAATAAATCAAAAAAATTAAAGTCGACAGGAACAGCTGGATGGCAAAAAAAATCACAAACCATTTTGGCTGGATCATCCCAACCAGCATACTCAAAATCAATAAAGTATAGTTGATCGTTCCGAGCTAGGATCGCATTGTGAAAACCAAAATCTGACGGGGAAATCCGCTGATGCTCGGCAGCAATCCTATTTGATGACAGAGATATTGATTCTGATAATTGATCAAGGATTTGATCTTTAACTCTTTCCCATATTGGCACAAGTGCTTGCGTAATAAAATCTTGGACTTCCTGATTTTCAATTTCCTTTAGGTTTTTGATGCGTTCTGAAACAATAGACACGTGATCTTGTATGGAAAAGCAAGCTTCTGAAGCATCTGGCAGTTTTTTTGCTGAATCTGTATTTCTGTATTTGTTCAATTCCTTGAAAAAATTGATTGCTTGCTGAACATGAACTTCTTTAATTTCCAAATTTGTAAGTTGTTTCCCCTCGATAAATTGATATAACGCCATCTGATGTTTTCGATCTAAAGCTATTGGTTTAGGCACGCATTGAATCCCATTTTCACAAGCAAAATGGATGAAACTGAATTCAGTTTCCAAGCGATCACGAGGATCTAACGGATGACAGAAATACGACTTTAGTAAATAGAAATCTCCATTTACTTTAACCTTAAACACCCTATTATTCCCGCCGCCTTTAAGAGGTGAGATATCAGGACACGTGCAATTCACAACCGTGTTTCTTAGGAGATTCATTGTAATGCATTCTAGATATGCTTGATCCAATTAATCAACTCCTGCCAAGAATTGGCTCGGTGCAAACGCCCATGATCAGCAAAATTACTGTAAGGATCAAAAAGGATCTTTTCAACAGTATCAGGAAATTGTGGGTCTGAAAAAAATTCAGGTAAATCATCGATAAAATGTGTGCAACCTATCTCGATGAGGCACCTAATTTTTGATGACCTGGTTGAATTAAAATATACATGGACTAAAGATAAACCAGTCCTGGAAATATCAAGAAAACCTTGGGAACGTAACCACTGTAATGCAGCCTCGTGTAAGTCGAATTTTGGACCTTTTTGAGCATAGCGGGTTTTGTGACTAACGACACTAGTGGAAATATCTTTCTGTTTGCAGATTTCCAAAAAACCAATCACACCCGAAAAGGGAATCGCGTAATTTATACCGGGGCCATACACTTGTCCCTGCAGTTTGGTCCACACATCATTACCATCACCTTTGTACTGCCTGATGTAGTCCCTAATTCCAAGTTTTTGAGCAGAAAAATCAGGAGGAATAAGTTTTTGATCTAAAGCTATTTTATGAAAAACATGATCATATTTAACTATCGTATTGTCGAAATCTATGCCAATTAACATTGATAGCTAAAGATCCATATTAATCAGGGGACGACCACCTTTTCCCGCTTCAAGGTCATTAAGGGCTATATTGATTTGATGCAGACTATAAATTTGGGTAATTAAAGAAGTTAAATTAATCTTTGACTCTTTGATTAGTTTAGCAAAGCGATGATAATCCCGATCCGGTTGACTACCACCACCCCAGGTGCCAAGGAGTCGTTTTCCCATATTAAGCTGCTTAGGATCAATTTGAACATGTTCACCATATTTGGCATTTCCAATAATAACAGCAGCCCCCCCTTGTGCCCGTACACTGCGAAGGGCATTATTCATAGCTTCAGGTTGACCACTGGCTTCAATGGCAAAATCCAAACTGCCGTTACAAAGTGTCTGTATAACTTCAACGGGGTCGGCCTCTGAAGCATTAATTAAATGTGTCGCTCCCATTTTTTGGGCGATCTTGAGCTTGTTTTCTCGTATATCTACAGCGATGACAGGAGTACACCCGGCAATTGAAGCACCAGCAATCGCACAAAGCCCAACTCCCCCAGTACCAAATACGGCGATGCTCTGCCCAGGTTTGGGACGTGCAATGTTAAACACGGAACCAAGTCCTGTGGGTAAAGCACAACCTATAAACGCCGCATCTTGGAAGGAAATTTGGTCTGGCATCAAAGTTAATCGGTTTTCGCTAATAACGGAATATTTCTGAAAGGTAGTAATCCCACCAGCATTAATTTTTCGGTTTCCCCATTTATAAGGTTGAGTTCCGGCGATATCTGAGCCACTACCTTTAATCCAAGATAAGATGACCTTATCATCAGGTTTCACTTTGGTAACATGAGGTCCGATTTCCAAAACAGTCCCACTACCTTCATGTCCAAGACAATGCGGTAAATAAGGATCGTGACCACGAAATCCTCGACACTCCAATAGCTGATTTCGACAAACACCACTGAACGCTATCTCGACCAAAACTTGCCCTGGTAACAGAGGCTGAATTTCAAGGTTCGCTAATTCAAGCGGTGTGCCGGTTTCTACTAGAACTGCTGCAAGAGTTTCCATCTATTAAGATTTCCTAAGATTTTTTCCTTTATCGCTTTTGAAGTAAGTCCAGTACGCTGCCGGGCATAATCCTGTTCTCCCGTTTCATGCAGGAAGGCGTCTGGAGTTCCAATACGAAGCAACTTTGCCTTCTGTGAAGGGAAATCCGAGAGCCACTCAGCCACGCTCCCACCCAGCCCACCTATCTTGCTATGCTCCTCAATCGTCACCACTAAGGAACAGGTTGCAAACACATTCGATAGCAGTTCTTGATCTAGCGGCTTAATCGTATGGAAACTGACAACTTTAACAGAAATGTTGGTGTCCGCCAGTTGATTCGCAGCCTCTAATGCAACAGGGAGAATATTACCTGTACTTAATAAGCAAACTTCGGATCCTTCACGTAAAACTATCCCTTTTCCAATTTCAAATTTGGGAGTTTCTTTGTGAATGACTGGCTCACCCTTTTTCCCAATTCTAATATACGTAGGGTGCCCAGTGTCTACGGCAGCCCGCAGAGCTAAGCGTGTTTCGACTGCATCACCTGCACATATAACGTTCATATTAGGTAGCGCGCGTAAAAAAGCAATATCCTCGCATGAATGATGTGTCGCGCCTAACGAAGCATAAGAAAACCCTCCACCCACACCAACGATAACAACGGGCACATTTTGATAGCATATATCAACTCGTATCTGTTCCAGACAACGCGTAGTAATAAACGGTGTAATCGTGTAGGCAACTGGGCGAAGACCACACATTGCCATTCCAGCTGCCATGCTAATCATATTAGCTTCTGCAACACCGCAATTCAGGAAACGGTTTGCGTGCAGTTCTTTGTAAGGATTGAAAAGCCGATTCCCAATATCACCTGAAAGCAGAACTATTCTAAGATCTTCTATAGCGAGTTTGGTAATTTCTTCAGCAAACGCGTTTCTCATATTAGATGGAGTTCTCGTTTTGCTAATTCTACTTCTGTGACTGTAGGAATTCGGTAATGCCAATTATTGTCGTCTTCCATAAAAGAGACACCTTTCCCTTTCACAGTATGTGCAACAATTGCGATAGGCTTACCAGAACTGTCCGGAACATTCGTTAGTAGATTCACAAGCGTCTTCAGATCATGTCCATCAGTTTCATAAGTACTCCAACCAAAAGCTTCCCATTTTGCTTTCAGTGGATCGATTGCCATTACCTCTCTGCTACGCCCTGTTGCCTGCCATTTATTGAAATCAACGATAACAACTAATTTATTTAAACCCTGAGCTGATGCCAGCATAGCAGCTTCCCAAATTGTTCCCTCATTACATTCTCCATCACTAATGACCACAAAGACATGATAAGACTGATATTGAATTCGTCCTGCAATAGCCATACCTAATCCAATGGATAAACCATGTCCCAGTGAACCTGTTGTGGCCTCAACACCGGGAACTGATCTCCAACTTGGGTGCTCTGCCATCAAGCTTCCTGGTTTTGCGTAGTCCTGAAGTTGCTCAATTGGGAAAAAGCCTCGATAAGCAAGAGCGGTGTAGAGAGCAGGGGCAGCATGCCCCTTACTTAGTATAAAACGATCCCGATTCAAATCAAGTGGATCTGCCGGATCAATGTTTAACGCCATCCAGTAAGCTGCAACTAATATGTCAACGCAGGATAATGAGGACCCAAGGTGTGGAGTGTTAGTCATATGTGAGATCTGAACCAATTCACCACGAATCCGGCGTGTAATTTCTTCCAAATGTGTGATTTTATCGTCGGAACTTTGAATCATCATTTCATACTGATGGCATTCATCTGCCTAACGTTATAATATTTTATGTTATCCATCGAATTGGGGATTTTACCTTGATGGAAAGCAGAAACCAAATCTTGTACCGCATCCTCTATCGTATGTTGGGGGACAAAACCCAGATCCCGTTTAATCTTATCTGAGGAGATATGATACGATCTGTGATCATCCGTTGGTGTGGTAACAATTTCCACACTTTCATTATCGACAGTTTGACGTATAATTTCAGCGATTTCTCGGACGCGATGGTTTTCATAACCAGCATTCCACACTTTTGCCGCTACCAGATTTTTGGGACGAGAAAGTAAATCAACGTATAGATCGGTTATATCCTCAATATGGATATTCGGTCTTTTCTGTTCTCCTCCGAAAACGGTAATCTTACCAAAGTTAACCGCGTGGTTAGTTAAAATATTGACGGTCAAATCCAAGCGCAACCGTGGTGAGTAGCCACAGACAGTCGCTGGACGAACAATCACAGTAGTAAATTCAGAGGTTTGATACTGGTTCAGAATCTCTTCACACAGTGCTTTGTATTTTGAATAGTCAGTCAGTGGCTCCAAGGAGAGTTTTTCCGTCACGTTTTCTTCCTCTTTGATCCCATAGACACTAGAAGACGACGCATATATGAAGCGATTGACACCATTACCGCTTGATATTTCAACTAATGGTCTGAAAGCATCATAATTTATGGATTTACCAAGATCTGGATCCAGTTCAAAGCTTGGGTCATTTGAGATACAGGCTAAGTGTATAACACTATCACATCCCAGCGTAATTTCTTCCAATAGATCTTTATCTCGTATATCACCCTTAATTTCTTCCAGACGTGGATGATTCTTAACACTATCAAAAACGTACTCTCCATAAATATACAAATCTAGTACTTTGACATCATAATCTGCTCGAAGCAATTTCGGCACTAACACACTGCCAACATAGCCTGCACCACCTGTAATCAGAACCTTGTAAGAAACCTAAGTAGTATCTTCAGGACACGTTCAGGTTGCCTACTGATAGGTACTGAACCGATTAGATTCTATTGACATTTGGGAAAATGTGCATAATAACTGGACGTCAAGAACATAATTATCAGAAAATCAACGGCCGAAAATCCTACAGTTTCTCACTGGTTGTCGCCCACTTTACCCCGAAAACCCTGATGCCTACCAGCGTTTAATTAAAGCCATCTTGTCGGTAACTGGTAGCAGTGCTCATGGCGACTTCTCCCCAAGCCTAAAAAATTGCTAACAACGCCTATAGTGCCGATGATAGATAATCCATCAAGACAATTGAAGCCGATGGAGCGAAGATGGCGAGTCCTTCTCCCTCATACATACAAACAAAGGTGCTTAATTGAACGCTTGATCAATAAGATAAACCCTATCAATGGATACTCAATCGATTCCAGAAGCTAGCTCAGCGTTATCTCGGCTTTCTGATTCTCATCAGCTTTCTTACCTGGCTACGTTGAAAGGTCAACAGCACCCAGCCTTTAAGCCTTTAATCCATGTTAGCCAGACAAAAACTCTTTGAGTGAAATCGTAACTTGCTGGAAGACGCCATCCCAATCATTAATCTGCTGTTGTCTGAAAAGCTTCATGGTTGGATACCAAGGAGAATCTT
>JYMV01003013.1_pt1 | contig 11815 bp, 15 predicted proteins | sample 338911 | NCBI WGS metagenome assembly JYMV01 (sample SAMN03354496, study PRJNA234377) | hydrothermal vent metagenome | biome: Deep sea; feature: Hydrothermal plumes at the Eastern Lau Spreading Center, Western Pacific Ocean; material: Seawater | place: Tonga | collected 2009 | depth 2000 m m
AACTTCAACTAAGTGGTGCTGATAAGCACTTAAACTGCACTGCTCAACACTGCCAAACTTATCAAGTTGATCTCTTATGCGATTGATTTCGGTTGTACATAGCAAATTAATTGCGTGACTAGATTTTGACTCAACCCTTATCTGATACAATAAATTGACAATTGCGTGGATACGATTAATTTTGTTTATTTCAGAGATGCTAACCATCTTCTGAACGCCTGAAGAGGTTTCACACAAATCGTCTAAAACACAACCAGTTGCAACCTCCATGATTCTTTCGATTTCCTTCTTGGGTAAACCTGATTGCTTAATTAGCTTTTCAACATGTTTATGAGGTCTGCGGAATTTAAATGCAACAAATAATAACCAAAGAATTTTCTTTTCTTTAATAATAATTGCTACTAATTCATAAAATTCAGCAATAGACGACTTATTAACAGATGATTTAAAACTCATGACTACTCCTTTGAAATGAAATTGAAATTTACGAATGTAAATGACTCGTCAGCACTTATTGTGATTCCACTATCACGCTCGCCATCATAAAAATTAGACGCTTCAACTAACTCCTCCAACTCTTGATGATTAAGGCTCAGGCCCTTAGTATCAAAAATCAAGCTTTCACCATCAACCCCTTCCCATCTAAAATATTGGTGAATTGCTTGATACGCACCCAACCTAACTTCCCTGCCTGCAGACGAGATTGTGTCCTGATCCTTTGGTATGTTTTTATATGTTGGTCGATTATTTTTCATCACTAAACCCTTCGGATAAAAGCTTGTTTTGCTCAATTAAAATAGCTTTAGTACTGGTGACGATTTTTTGTAACTTGGAATTTTCTTTATGCAGTTGAGCGTAAGCGGATTGTAGTTTTTTTAATCTAATCTGTGAAGTAGAGCCACTTAATAAATATCTTGTTGGGATGAATCCCTCCTTTTTATTTGCGTATAGTATCTTGGACCATTGACCCATGTTTTCAACCACTTCAACTTTGATGTTGCTTGCCAAGTGTATTAAGATATTATCTCTATTTTTCGCATCTGGGGTTGAGCGCACCGGCTTGTAGATGTTGTCCGTTATATAAGCGTACTGCTTGTTCTCGATAATCTCGTGTGCTGAAATATTTATAGACATTACTAAAAATACAGTAAACCTAATTAAACTTTTTTTATTCATATTATTGATCTCTCTATTTTTTTTTATTAATTACAAAAAATGTGGAACCCTTGTTATTGGCTGCAGTTTTCATTATTTCCTATTTCAAACAAAACTTAATTCTCTTCAAATTCTATTGAATTCTTGAACACATAACATTCAATAAAAACAACAACTATGTTTACATTGTAAAATTTATAAACATCTGGTAATAAAAAAAATTTAATCATCACACTTCTCATTCCAGTCGTGCAAGTACTCTTCAACAATCAAGGCTTTCATTGCAAAATAGGTTGCCAAATAAAGCTTGCAAGTCTCAATAAAAGATTTTTCTCCGACTCCTCCTTTAATCATAATCCCAATTTCTGAATGCAAACAAACATCCTGGGGCTTGCCATGTATGGTGAAATTAACAAAGCTATAATTATTATTAGCATCTTGCAGTAACTGCATCAATAAATCATTCTGCCCATACAAATGATCCTTTAGCCTGTCAAAACTTCTTATGTAAATAAGTGATTTTTTCTTAAATATTTGGATATAACAAGCGTTAGCAAAAGTCACATCGCCATCCTTATCTATATCAACATCTGAAAAAAAACTGTGCCCAGACTGTTTCAGTATCTCCAAAACTTTTTCAGGTGTTGCATTCTCAGGTGTTAATAAATAATTAAGCTTTATCATTGGCATTAATGATTTATCGTTAATATCTTCTTTGTTTTCCTCTTCTAATCGTTTAGTCATAATTTTCCTAGTACGTAACCAATCACCAAAGCAACAATAAATTGAATTGTGATTGGTAAAGTTTTGTTATTAATTTCATCATGATCAGTAAAATAATCATGATTCGGTCTACCTAAAAACCAATTACACAAGCTGATAATGATTTCTAATATCCATCGAAATACAGCCATTGCGCTATAGATTGCTACTGATATCAATACCAGCAAGACAGCAACTTCCATAAAGCCTTCTTAAGAGTTTGCGGGGGTATCAACCAACTTCCTTAAAGACCTTAAAATCTTCACCATCGCATAAGTATCAAGTTTGCAATATTCTAGTAATGCCGTTTTTATTTTGATAATTTCATGAGGATCTGTCGCCTCACCTAACTCGGCATACATCCTCATGGCATCACCGCCATTGCGCACCCCATCTAGATTAGAATATGCGTTTTCTAATTTCGGAACGATGGCTGGTAAAACGTATTTCAATCCATAATGGCCTTGCATCTCTGGCTTCCAGTAATAACCTTTTTGAAAAGGCGTTGCCAAATCAATAAAGTTAGAATGAATACCCATCAGATGGTCTGCATAAACTGGATAGTTATCAGCTAACGTGCGAATAATGCTCTTTTCAAAGCTAGTATTAAAAGCCATAATGCAAGCATCCTTAGGAATGTCCTCAACCATGCGTTTGGCTATTTCCTCCCTTGGATCTTGTCCAGGCGTTGCTAGATACTCTTTGTGCTCTAATGATCCGTCTTCTTGTTCAATATGTAATGAATACTGAAAAGGATACTTACCATAGGGTTTCATGCCTTTAAACTCCGGTATCGCCGGACCCATTGTTTCAAAATCAAAATGATAAATAGGGTAGCTAATCGATCCAACAAAGTTCTTGATTGCCTCTTTATCAACCATAGTTTTATGAGATTTCCATCGTTCAACTTTAGATTTCTGGCGTTCAGTTAAAGCCATATCATCTGGAACATCCTCAACGGCCACAATCCCTTCCTTGTACAATTGTAAAGATTTTGCATTTTTATTCATTGGGAAGACATTAAAGACACTGTATTCAGGGATGCCTCTTTGCTGCTTCCAACAATAATCTATAGCATCACATGGGTAAGGCTTTTTACAGTGTGCACCAATATCAACATCCGGTTCATTTGTATTTTCCAGCACTTCCAGAAATCTATCCAAATAGTAAGGGATATCGTCTTGCAAGGCAATCACATCATCTGTCACATCCACATGTGTGAATAGTTGCTCTACATCCAGATCATCACCACGAATATAATCTTTATTCAGAATAGTTATATAGGTTTTATATACAAAATAACCCAAATTTCTTAGCACGTAATATTGTAGAGCAGCATCCTGCACAAAACTATCTTTAACATTAGTAGAGCTTTTTACTTCATAGATCTCAAAACCACCGCCTGATGATCGACCCAAAACATCCACCATAACAAGCACACCATTGAACTCGAAAGTACCTTCGAATAATGGCACTTCCATAGTTAACCAATCCTTGGTTATGGCAATCTTTTGATTAAAAGTTGTGCCGTCAAATGGGATCTCTCGACCATCTGGAAATAAAGCTTTAGCAGCGAGACCACCAACAGTATTGCCTTGGTCAAATCTTGCCTTTGCAGAATCGTCAGGCGGTGTTAAGACGGATTTATGATGTTTGTTAAGCCAAAGTAATTTTTCACATTTTAGACCCTTGATGTACGATGTTTTACTTAGCATTACACTCTCCATCAGCTAGCAATTTGTTGTATTTGCCTTGTAAAGCTTTAAGATCTGATCTTAATTTTCTATTATTTAAAGTTAGAACTTTGCTCAGTAGTACCTTCTGTTTTAATTTAGACCTGGCTGATGGCCTGTCAAGAATATATTTAGAGATCACCCAACCCTTTAAATCTTTATGCTGCACCTGAGTCCAGCGACCATCTTTTGAAATATCCAAAATCTCTAACTGAGAGCCTGATGACAATTTTGTAATAATATTATTATCAAATGCTTTATCTGATCTCATGGGGATCTGAACATGGTCAGTAATATAGTAAGATTTATCTTTTGGGATTTCTGCGTAGGCACTATTACTTACTACCATTACCACCAGTATTGACAATAAATACTTATTTGACATATGCGCTACCTATTGCATACAACTGTAAATCTAATACGCGAAGGTTTAAATTTTTTGCTGTTAACAAATCAACATCCTGGGGATCTCTTAAAATTTTGTCTGCAATAACATCTTCAATTAGAGATTTTTGTTTCTCAAACACACAATCCCAAGCTTTTAAGTAATCTATGTAGGTGTGATTAGAAGACAAAAGCCCCATAGACTTCAGCGCTGAGCAGGCATAAGAATCGTAAATCCTTACATTTGAAAATTCATTTGTATTGGTTGTGAGCATCCATGCAATTTTTGATGCAGCGCTCAGGAACTTGCCATTGCCATACACCTTGCTTATATTCATTTCTAAATTTAATACTATGGAAGCACTATCGAGGTTTAAATCTAGATCTTGGATAATCGCCATAAGAGGTTCAAAACGTACCATTCCTAAACCCGTATCAAACTTGAGTTGAAAATTCCTTGAAATCTTAAACTTGGCGAAAGCTTGTTTCATTGTTAAAAGCAACACATCGCCCTTATTACTCTGCATTCCTACACAGAAATCTCTTTCGTCTTTCTTAAACTGAATTATGAAACTGTTAGCTGCTTGCGATAAACTCTTATGAGAAATTTTGTTCATTATTCTTCCCCAGTATTAATAAGAATACTTGTAGCTTTGATGTCTAAACTCATGCCATCAGTTGTTATCTCAATAATGGGCGAGCCTAAATTATTAAAACCTTCATAAAAAAAATGGTCAATAATAGAATTTTGGTACACTGCTCCCGAGTCATCTAAGTAGTCATATTGCGTGATTTTTCCATCTAATTTTCTGATATCAAACTCTTCAGAAAGTGTTAATTTGAACGAGCCAGCAATTCCGGACGAGACCTCTTCATATCCATAGTACGGGACCTTCGAGCTGACGACACTTATAAGCTCTGAACTAACATCTGCTGCCCTATATTGTTGTGTCTTTCCAGTATCATTATCGGATACCACCAAGACATAATTGTTTGCAGCCACTGCCAACATTCCCATTGTTTCAAGTATCTCACCATCCCAACAGTCTTGAAACATCAATTCTTCGATTAATGATTGCTCATCCTCATTTACTTTTGCAATCAATTTAGCCTTGGAAAACTCTTTATCAAAGTGGGTTAATTTGACCTCATAAGCCTCGTTACTATGCACCTCTACCGTATAATTTTTCATTGTATTACTCCTTTTATAATTAAAAAAACATGTAGCACCCTTGCTGCTGGTTCCCATTATTCCGAATTCGGATGAAGACTCGATTCCGCTACACTTCTATCGACTTCTACTACACGCTCAACATTTAAAAACTTAAAAATTACCTTATTTGATTGTAAAATTAAAGATAATATGGTAAAAAAATATTAAAATTTAAACACTAGAAGAGAAGAATGCCCATCTACAATTTACTATTCATTGAGAAAGACAAAATATATTACGATCTTGTTACAAACTATGAAAGTAACAAAAGCTTTAAGCACTTTCATGCTAAAGATGGCACCGATGCAGAAACTCAAATAGAGCAGAACAATATAAACATCATTGTGGTTAATAATGATTACGAAAGCGATACGGAGAATGGGGAAACATTAGCCGAGAAATTACTTAAGCTTACGAAAATCAAAGAAGAGGAGGATTTGCCTTTTTTGATTGCCTACACAAGCCATGTTATTGCTAAAAACCGTTGGCTTGGAAAGTTTGCTGATGCGGTATTTCTTTCTGATGCAATTGACAATGATTCTTTATACAGCCAAATAAACGCTTTGACTCGTCGAAAAGAAGGTCTAGACCACAAAAGCAAAGATAGTGGACTTATAACTCGATCTACTGGAAGCGGCAAGCCAGAGTATTTTTTTAATAAAAAGAGTTTTCTGGTCACACCATTAGATAAAAACACAGATATATTCTTAAAATACTTAATAAAGAAAAAAGGCTCTAATGTTAGTCCGTATGACATTCATGAGGAATTTCCTAGATTCTCTACAGAGAGTAAATGTCAAAATGCGGCCAGCACGATTAAAGGACAATTAAAAACAAAAATAAAAGACAAGTTCGGGGATGAGATTGCAAAAATTTTCGCTGAAAGCGTTTTAATGACAGCTGGTAGCGAATATATATACAACAATAAGTTTACTAAAGTTGATCTTAATAATGAATACAACGCTGCCAAAGCCTTATCAAGCTCAAAAAATACCAAGAATTAGCCATGATTATTAGAAGTCTTTTTATATTGTTATTATCGTTCACGTTAGCAATTGTGTTGTCTGTAACAAATCGCGAGGTATTGACTGATATTGGAGAGTTTTTTACTGAGCAAAAATCAGTTCAAATTGACAAGCCATCTAACAATCAAAATAACGTTAAATCTGCACAACTTTCCTCTAAAGATTCAAACTTAAGCGTAATTGTTGTAAATAACAAAAATATTAGAGGAAGTGTTAGAAGGGAAATTGCAAAATTTGGCAATAAAGCTAACTTAAATCATATTGATACGTCTTCTGTTACCAATATGCAAGGCTTATTTAGTAAGGGCTGGGGTAGAAATTTTAATGGAGATATATCAGATTGGAATGTAGAAGATGTTGAAAACATGGAGTACATGTTTCGCCGTTCAAAGTTTAATAGCGATATATCTAAATGGGATGTTTCTAATGTTCGCACTATGGATAGCATGTTCAAGACCTCTGTATTTGACCAAGATATCTCCAAGTGGGACGTATCAAGCGTTAAAAATATGAAAGAGATGTTTAAGCGCTCAGTATTTGACCAAGATATCTCGAAGTGGGACGTATCAAGAGTTGAAAATATGAAAGAGATGTTTAAGCGCTCACAATTTAATGGCGATATATCTAAATGGTTAGCCCCATCAGAATACAATGACGGTGAATTCGCACTCAAAAACACAAAAGAAATGTTTCGCTTGGGTCAATTCACTGGAAATATTAATGAATGGGACTTTTCCAATGTTATACAAATTGAAGGCATGTTCTGGGACTCCGAATTTGACTGTAATAACATTGATCCAAAATGGCTTAAACACACCTTTCGAAACGGTAACTTTTCAAGTTGCGGGATAAGTAACATTGAGTCCCATTTAAAATCTGTCAACACATCACTATGGATGGCTTTAATAGCGCTATGGGGGTTATTTTTAGTAATTCTATGGCCATTAATTAGCAAAATGGAGAAAATTAGAAAATTAGAAAACGAACAAAAAAACACAAACCTGGAGCATTTAAATATATCATTAAAACAAAAAATTGGCATTATTAACATGATTTTCTCAAAGATACGCCAAGAAGAGAGCTCCAAAGTTGTAACAAAAAATGCTGAAATAATCGAGCAAACTTTAAAAGAAATGTCCGCCCTTTCTTCAAGGGTGATTTCATCAAAATACATTAATACTAAAATTTCTGAATTGTTTGGCTATGCAGGCCTTAGATCAAAGATAGGTGGCAATTTAAATGAATTTATTAAAGGCAATAAACGTTTAGAATTACAGTTAAAAGACAGCGCTCTTGAAGCTATTAAAATAGTGGTTTATAGCATGACCAGCCCCTCTGACACTAGCAACAACCTAAAAATAAACATTAAAAATGTTAGATTAAATAATTTTAAAAACCCAGCCAATCTCATATTTTTTAAAGAAGCAATAGAGATCAAGATTAGCAACACGGGTTTAAATAATATTGATGCTGTCAATCAACATACTGAGGAATTAAAGCTTGCTAAAGAATTCATAGAATTACATCATTGTGGAAAATTTAAGGAAAATAAGACTGGTTCTGAGGTGGTAATTACCTTGCCTATAAAAAAGATTGAGCATTACTAGTCGGTTGCTTGCACTATAAGAAACTTAATGGCTGTGCTTGGATAATCTTGTTATCAGGTTTAAGCCAGTTTTTTTCAAGCTCTGCATAAACCTCACGAAAATCAATTTTACTAATTAGGTTATCATCATGATGATTTGATAGATCTGGACTTTCTCCATAAATACCACCCTTAACCTTTCCTCCCATGCAAAACATACAAGACGCCTCTCCATGATCGGTACCCTTGCTGCCATTCTCCTTAATTCGTCTACCAAATTCTGAGTACGTCATTATTAATGAGTCACTCCAAAGTCCTTTAGATTTTAACTCTTGCGTGAATTTAGCCAAGGCACTGTTTAATTCTATTAATTTGTCTTTATGCTCATTTTCTTGATTTGAATGAGTGTCGAACCCATTTATAGCTACTTTGAATATTGGAATGTCTACATTGTGCTGCATTAGAAAGCTGGCTTGCATTAATTGATCAGACAAGCTAATTTTGCCTTTTTTAATGCTTTGCATTTCATCTAGATCAACTTCGTACTCTAACGTCGATGCAACTTTGTGTATTTTATTAATAGAGTTTAATAAATGAGCTTGAGCAGGGTCAGATGACAAGTAGTCTGGTGTTTTTAATTTGCTGGAATGTTTTACAAATTTGCGTATATTTTTCACTTTCAAAAAGTTAGGATTTTCACCTTCAAACAGTCCAGTAGAGCCTGAGAATACCATCGCATCAATCAAATGGTCTGATTGGTTGTGCTTGAAAAGTTCGTACAGCCAGCCATTAGCGCTTTTGTTTTCTGACGCGGTCTCCCAAATATTTAAACTTGTAAAATGCGATTTGTTTGGATTGGTATAACCTACATTTTGAATAATAGATAAATCATTATCTTTATATAGCTTTTGCAAATGGGTTAGTGCTGGATTAAGCCCTATCTCCGAATTTATCTTAAGAACTTGATTTGAGGGTATTTGAAGCGTAGGCCTATTCTCATAATAGAGATTATCATTGTAAGGAATGACGGTATTTAGCCCATCATTACCACCTTTCAATTCAATCAAAATCAAATACTTTCGCTTAGGACTGTGTTCAAGAGAAAACGCCTTGGTAGCGCCTAATAGTGGAACAGCTGACAATAGCTTTAAAAAATCTCTACGTTGCATACCATACCCCTATTTAAAATTAAAACGATGATCTAACAAGACAGACTTTATTCTTTTATGAAGACGATTGTTTGTATTGTTTTCAATAGAGCTGCCGATTGCAAAATATTGGTATTTTTCACTTTCAGCCCTGTTGACAGCTTTTTCTAAAATACTCGGGTTCCGATCGACCTTTTTGTAAAACCTAACCACCTTCTTAATATATTTTCCCAAAAGTCTTTGTCTGGCAATAATCAAATCTGAATTAATCCACCTTCTACCGCCTAGCCAGCCGTTAACATCTGGCGGATGAAACAATCTTTGTCCTGAATTTTTCATTTGTTTTGGCAGGTTAAAAAGATCAGAAGATGGGAAGTCTAAAATAATTTTTGAGCTTACAATTAAATCAAAGGGAGATTTAATCATATTGTTACGATTTTTTTCACTCCAGAATTCTGTTGAGTTTAATATTTCTGAAACCAAAGTCTTAATATCGTAGTCTGACTTGTAAAATAATCCTGACAACTGATTTAATTTATCGACACTCGGGTCTAAAGATACAAATTCTCTCCATAATTTGAGCGTAATAAATTTTGAGGTATTTGGATGATCTAGAATCAACTCTATGGCTTTATCCATGCCAATAGTCCCAGTATGGTCAAATAGCGTGATAAATGAGTGATCCTTTCTTCTATAGTTAAGCTTAATTTTCTTTGTGTTGTAATCATCAGAAATTCCGCTTAATGCCTTAGCCAGATTCTTAATATCTTTTTCAGAATAGTGATCACCCTCCCCCATAGTGTAGAGTTCAAGCAACTCCCTAGATAAATTTTCATTCGGCTTCTTAGCTGTATTTTTGGTGTTGTCTAAAAATTGATGAATGGCTGGATTATGCATCACATCATTAAATAGCTCTCTAAAATTACCAAGGGCGTTTCTTCTAAAAATTAGATTTTGCTCAAGCATATAAGGTGACAGCACTTTAAATGGGGTTGCAGCAAAATGTGAATGCCAAAACACCACCATCTTTTCTTGAAATGCATTGTTGGAACTCAGGATTTCTCGATACCACCAGTTAGAAATTTTGACCCTGTCTTGCTTGCCAAGAGATTGTCTTAATTTGCGCTTTTCTTTCTTTGAGGTGTATTTGGATTTTACCTTTAGATAAAGATCATCATCAAACTCTGGCAGGCTTGTTACAGGCGCAGTATAAGCACCAGAGTCCAGCATTAACGCCACAGCCTCATCCCTGGAATACTCAGAGTAATCGTTCAATATAAACTCAGCATTAGAGAACCCAGTTCTTGACCACAAGTGCCTTGCGTCTTCCATGCTTAACGCATGAGAAATTATGGGTGAAATTAACAATAAAACTACTGATATTATTTTTTTCATAAAAACTCCTGCATTCTCATTATTCTTCTAACCAGCCGATCTCACTTACTTTACTTTCAATTTCAACCATATCTAACCAGAAGAGTTCAACTGTTTTTTGCAATGCCTCGGCCGAAACGCCACCATCAGTAGGAATCATCAAATCCAAAGAAATACTCTTTTTTGGGGCTTCCGTTACATCATCAAGGTAAACCTTTGGAAAGGCATAATATTGTTGTTGATTACAAAATTCTAAAATATTTTTATCAGAAATCGTTTGATTTATTGCAATCCAGCAACTCAGGTGTAAGTTGTTATATGTATCGAGGCCAATTGAAAAAGAATCAACATAGAGATTGCCCTCGTCTATCCAAATATCTATCCACAAGTCTTTTTCAGTGCTTAACAACTCTAACACTGTTTTCTGCCATTTATCATCAAAATTAATATTATTGCTTTCCATTTTCAATTTCCATATTATTTAAAACGCAAATTATATAACCAACAATACAAAGTTAAATTCTTAGAGGATTCTATACAATTCTTTTAAGAATATTTTTAATCGCCTTAGAGTCTAGATCAGCAATAAATAGATGCTATTTCTGAATATCAACAAGATCAGCTCTAATTTCTTGAATCTTACTATCTTCATCAATAAAAGTTAGAAACTCAGCACCATTCTTGGTTGAAATATCAGTGGGCTTAATTCTAACCACCTTGCCGTCAATTTCAACCTGCATGGAATAGCCACGCATAATAACCAGCTCATAGATACTGTGATCTTCACAAGAAATTTTTTGATAATCATTCATACTGATTTAATTAATAATAATTTGGTATTTTTATCCATTTTTTTAATCTCGTATTCACGCTTGGATGCGCTAGCTCTATCTGCAGATTTTTCTTGATAAGCCAATTCACACGGCGAATTTGCACGAGTATATTTTGCCCCACCTTGAATCTCCCCATTATGCTGACGCAAACGCCTAACCATATCATTGGTAATTCCGCAATACAGTGAGTTATTAGCGCATTTTAACAAATACACTACCCAGGTTTTATTATCCAATTTTTCATTCCCTTTATAGTATAATTGCGAAGTTTAATCCATCTTTATAAGTTAATGGAAAAAACCTACAATCCTGAACAAATTGAAGCGAAATACCGCTCCCTTTGGGAAGATAAAAATCTATTCTCGTCTGATGCAAATTCTACCAGCGAGAGCGCCTATTCAATCATGCTTCCGCCGCCAAATGTTACTGGCTCATTGCACATGGGGCATGCCTTTCAACATACTATTATGGATGTGCTTACGCGTTATCATCGTGGCAAGGGTGATCAAACTCTTTGGCAGCCTGGTACAGATCATGCAGGCATCGCCACACAAATGGTGGTTGAGCGCCAATTAGCTGCCCAAGATATTACCCGCCATGACG
>JYMV01026278.1_pt1 | contig 11815 bp, 14 predicted proteins | sample 338911 | NCBI WGS metagenome assembly JYMV01 (sample SAMN03354496, study PRJNA234377) | hydrothermal vent metagenome | biome: Deep sea; feature: Hydrothermal plumes at the Eastern Lau Spreading Center, Western Pacific Ocean; material: Seawater | place: Tonga | collected 2009 | depth 2000 m m
CTTCAAGATCTGAACCTTTCATAACTGCTAAAGAAGCAACTTCGTCTGCATAACCTTGAGAAAAATTAATTGTTTTCATTCTCTCATCAGTAATCGACATTCCAGCCATAATTGCATCATACTTTCTCATGATAAGTCCTGGAATCATTCCATCCCAATCTTGCTCAACAATGGTACAATCAGCTTTCATATAAATGCAAAGCCAATTAGCAAGTTCAACTTCAAATCCAATTAATTTGCCTGATGCATCTTTTGCATTCCATGGTGGGTAAGCACCTTCCGTTCCTATCTTTATACTGCCAGCTTGAGCGCTTGAAGAGAGTATCGCTAATGCAGCAATTGAAGATAGAAAAAGTTTAAATATATTTTTCATTTCCCCTCCTAATAATGAATAATAGTAGAATTAAAAAAAAGATTATTCCAGAAAAAATAATACGTGAAATAGTTGAATTATCTATGAATTCATGATGGAAGAGGCAAAATTCCAACGACAATCGAAGCTAGGAATGAATACTTCGTCTAATTTTGAATTGCCAAAATTTTCGGAAAGAACTTTAAGCCAACCATTAACTTGTTTGGGTTTTTTGGACAGACAACCAACTTGAGCTGTAATAACACCATCTGGTTTTAAAATTCTCTTCAAAGCTTTCATATTTTTTGCAGCTAAATCGATGCAATATTGATCATCGTTAAGATCTACAAAAATTTTATCATATTTTGAATCTTTCACGGTTTTAATACTCTCAAAGGCATCTCCCCAATAACATTTTACATTATTATTTTCTTTTACTTCGCCACAAATTTTTGGAAGATGTTTGTAGCAAACTTTGACTACTTCAGGGTCCAACTCATACCAATCAATTAAATCAAATCCTTTTGCCAAACATTCCCTAGCAACACCACCATCTCCTCCACCAATTATAGCTGCACTAGAATTTTTATCGTTTAAACTGATGGCTGAATTTACAAATTGTCCACTGTATTTTTTTTCATCTTTTTCGGCAACTTGCAGTTCACTATCAATAAAAAGTGCATTTCCAAATTCTTCGAGTTTCAAAATTTCTATATGCTGTCCAACTTTGGATACAAAATTCTCCAAAACATCATTTACAACATAATATTTTTTATGCCCAGATGTACTATAAATATCGTCATATAAACCCACATTACTTCTATCAAAATTTCTGACCACTACTCTTTCATGTTTTATCTCTTTTTTAAGAATATCTAATGCTGCTGTTGGAGAAATTTTTGCACAGGTAAAAAAATCAAAACTAATTATTTCTTTTTCAGGAAATGTATGGAAGCTCATATGACTTTCGGCTAAAAGGGCAACCATGGTAAATCCACGAGGTTTAAACTTGTGTTCAGAAATATTAAGAACTGCTACTTTCGTCTTTTTAGCAATTTTGTAGATAATTTTACTGTAAAAACTAGAAGAATAATCCTGTTTTACACCCAAAAAATCTATTGTAACATGTTCACCAACTTTTTTCATACTTAAAACCTTTGTTTAACGACTCTTATATATTTTTATACTTGTTATTTTTTTTATAACAACTAAAAAATACACTGTTAATAAGCTGATGGAGTTTTATTTTGAAAAATAATTGGTCAAAAAGTTCCGCAAAAAAATATATTAAAAAATACAAAAATATTGGCTTTTCTAAAGATTTGGCCCTTAGAGTATATACAACGCGCTTATTAGGAAGAAATAAAGAATTGGTTTTGCATGGTGGAGGAAATACTTCAGTTAAAACAACGATTAAAGACATTGATGGCAAAAAATATAATGTCTTGTGTGTCAAAGGAAGCGGATGGGATATGGCAGATATAGAACCTGAAGGCCTTCCTGCAGTAAAATTAGAACCATTGATTGCGCTTAAAAATAAAAAATACCTGTCTGATGAAGATATGGTTAGTTATCAAAAACGAAATTTGATCAATATCAAGGCACCTAATCCGTCTGTTGAAACATTTTTGCATGCTTTTTTACCTTTTAAATTTGTAGATCACACTCATGCTGATGCAGTCTTAAATGCAACTAATAGACCAGGAGGATTAAATTTTTGCAAAAAAGTATTTGGAAATAAAGTTAGCATAGTTCCTTATGTAATGCCTGGTTTCATGTTAGCCAAAAAAATAAATGAGATCTACTCAATAAATCCAAACATAAACTGTTTAATATTAATGAATCATGGAATATTTACTTTTGCTGATGATGCTAAAGAGGCTTACGATTTAATGATCAAATATGTATCACAAGCTGAAAGAGCTATTAATAAACTTAAAGTTAAAAAAATTAAACAAATCAAAAATTTCTCTACAAGATTTAATGCTCATGAAATTGCTCCAATAATAAGGGGTCTTTTATCTAATAATAAAGATCAAAAATTTGTGGTTAATTATAGATTAAATAAACACTTAAAATATTTCATGAATGGAAAAAATGTTAGATCCTATTCATCAAAAGGAACGGCAACACCAGATCATGTAATTAGAGTTAAACCTTTTCCATTAATAATTACCCCAAAGAAAAATTCTTCTATTGATGAATTTAAAATAACAGCAAAAAAAGCTTTCGAAAATTATAGAAAGAAATACATCAATTATTTCAATGTAAACAAGAATAAAGTTAAGGGAAAAAAAGTGATGTTGGACACCTCTCCAAGAGTTGTTTTGGTACAAAATGTTGGAGTGTTTACTATTGGGAAAGACTTAAATGCAGCAAAAATTGCTGGGGATCTAACTGAAACAAATGCTAAAGTTATTGCCTCTGTTGAAGAAACTTCTGCCTATAAATTTATTCCAGAAAAAGATATTTTTGATGTTGAATATTGGTCATTAGAACAAGCCAAAATTAATAAACCAAAAAAAATTCTTGAGGGTAATGTTGTTGTAATTACCGGTAGCACAGGAACTATAGGCTTTGAAACTTATAAAATGTTTAAAAGTTATGGAGCTGAAGTTGTTCTGCTTGATTATAATAAAGATTAAAAGATTTACAATCTAAAATTAAAGAGCTTTGTATTCATTGTGATGTAAGAAATAAAAAGAGTGTGAAGAAAGTTTTCAATCAAATTTGTGAAAAATATGGAGGAATAGATATTTTAATTTCAAACGCAGGAACAGCAACTAATGGAGCCATCGGCGAAATTGACGATAACGTATTAAGGCAAAGTTTTGAAGATAATTTCTTTTCTCATCAAAATTGTGCGTCGGAGGCTATTAAAATAATGAAGAAACAAAATATCAATGGTTGCCTACTTTTTAATATTTCAAAACAATCTGTAAATCCCGGAAAAAATTTTGGTCCCTATGGATTACCTAAATCTGCTTTACTTAGTTTATGTAAACAATATGCTGTAGATTATGGATCGTATGGAATCAGATCTAATGGAGTAAATGCTGACAGAATAAGAAGCGGTTTAATGAATGACAAAATGATCAGAACAAGAGCCAAAGCAAGATCAGTTAGTACAGATGATTATATGAGAGAAAATTTATTATTGAATGAAGTTAAAGCAGAAGATGTTGCTAAAGCCTTTTTTCATTTAGCTACTTCAAAAAAAACTACTGGAGCGGTTCTAACTGTCGATGGTGGTAATATAGCAGCTTCTTTAAGATAAATTTTGACTGAAAATATGAAAATAAAACCAAATATAAAAGCTCCTAATTTTAAGTTGCCATGTACAGACAACTCTGTTTTTGAATTAAATAATTTTAAGAAAAAAAATATAATTTTATATTTCTATCCTAAAGATGATACCCCAGGATGTACTATTGAGGCTAAAGACTTCAACAAATTGAATAATTTAATTTCTAAAAATAAATCGTCTGTGTTTGGAGTTTCAAAGGATAGCATCGAAAGTCATCTAAAATTTAAAAAAAAATATAAACTTAAATTTAATTTATTATCTGACGAAAAATTATCAGTAATTAAAAAATATGGTGTTTGGGGCAAAAAATCATTCTTAGGGAAGAAATTTATGGGAATTATAAGGACCACCTTTTTGATAAACTCGAAAGGAAAAATTCATAAAATATGGTCAAATGTTAGAGTCAAAGATCATGCAAAAGAAGTATTAGAAGAACTTAAAAAAATTTAAATTTTCACTTAAATAATTTCTTTAATCCATCTGTAGATGCTTCACAAACACCTTTTTCGGTTATCAATCCTGTTACATATTTAGCTGGAGTAACATCAAATGCTATGTTCATTGCTTTACTTTTTTTTGGGTAAATTAGAATTTTTTTAAGTTTATTGTTTTCATCCAATCCTTCTACATGTGATAATTCTTCTGAATTTCTCTCTTCAATTGGAATATTTTTTAAATCATGAGTTTCCCAATCTATTGTAGAGCTAGGTAATGCTACGTAAAAAGGAACATTGTTATCTTTTGCGGCTAGTGCTTTTAGATAAGTTCCAATTTTATTTGCAACATCGCCTGTAGCAATTGTTCTATCAGTACCGACTATGCACATATCAACTTCACCTCTTTGCATTAGTATTCCACCTGCATTATCCGCTATGATTGTATTGGGTACTCCTTCTTCATTTAATTCATAGGATGTAAGGGAAGCACCTTGATTTCTTGGTCTTGTTTCGTCAACCCAAACATGAACCTTAATTCCTTTTCTATGTGCATGGTAGATTGGAGAAGTCGCAGTGCCCCAATCAATTGTTGCGAGCCAACCAGCGTTGCAATGAGTCAAAATATTTACTGTATCTTTCTTTTTATTATGAATTTCCTCAATAATTTTTAATCCATTAAGTCCAATATTTTCACAAAATTTTACATCTTCTTCACAAATTGATTTTGCTTCTTCTAAAGCAATTTTTAAAATTTCATTATTATTTACACCTGATAATTTTTTTAGCATTCTATTCACTGCCCATTTTAAATTTATTGCAGTGGGTCTAGATTTAATTAAATTTTCACTTTAATAAATTCGGGATCATTGCTTTCCATAATGGCTAAAACTATTCCATAAGCTGCCGTAGCTCCTATAAGAGGCGCTCCCCTCACCTCCATGGTTTTGATAGCGTTTATGGTGTCTTTAACTGTTTTAAGATTTTTTACTTCAAATTTATGAGGAAGTTTAGTTTGATCAATAATTTTTACTGCTTGATCTTTTTCATCAAACCAAATTGTTCTAAATGCTTTTCCATTTATATGCATTATTTTTTAAATAGTACTCTTCCAGCTATATTTTTTAATTTGTTTTTAGTTTTTTTTGTCATCAATTTTGGATTAGTAATAATAGCTGTATCAAGACAATTGTTTGCGGGGTCATTTGACATTATTTTGGATTCAAAATTTTCAATAACCAATTTAATCATATTTTTGGCATTTTCAGCATTCTTCATTAAAGTTTTAATTACCATTTGCACATCAACATTTTCGTGATCTGGATGCCAGCAATCAAAATCTGTGACCATGGCCACAGTGATATATCTAATTTCAGCTTCCCGAGCTAGTTTTGCCTCTGGCATATTAGTCATTCCAATTACATCTGCATTCCAACTTCTATACAAATTTGACTCGGCTAAAGTTGAAAATTGAGGCCCCTCCATCACAACATATGTTCCTCCTGGCTGATATTTAATTTTCAGTTGTTTAATAGCATTCTCACAGGCATTTGACAGTCCCTGACTAGTAGGATGAGCCATAGAAACATGTGCAACAATTTCTTCATCAAAAAATGTTTTTTTTCTTGCAAATGTTCTATCTATAAATTGATCAACTAAAACAAATGTTCCTGGATCTAAATTTTCTTTAAGAGAACCGACAGCCGACACTGAGATAATATCTGTAACGCCTAATTGTTTTAAAGCATCAATATTTGCCCTGAAGTTTATATTTGACGGTGAAATTTTATGACCCCTTGCGTGACGTGGTAAAAAATTAACATTTTTGCTTTTATACTTAAAACTTAATATTTTATCTGATGGATTTCCCCATGGAGTTTTGACTTTATTCCACTTTGGTTTTTCCAAACCATCAATATCGTAAAGCCCACTACCACCTATAATTGCAAGTTTGTTTTTTGTCATAAAATATTATAATTAATATGATCTTTTTTATTAACTTTGAAGCAAAAAATGGATTTGAAAAAATATATACGTTCAATTCAAGATTATCCTAAAAAGGGAATACTTTTTAGAGATATCACTACATTAATTAAAAATAAAGATGCATATAGAGATTGCATAGATCAAATGTCAAAAATATTAAGCAAAGTTAATTATGATAAAATAGCTGGCATTGAGTCTAGAGGATTTATTTTTGCATCTCCCCTTTCATATAATCTATCCAAACCATATGTTTTGTTAAGAAAAAAAAATAAATTACCTGCAGAAAGATATTCTGTTGATTTTGAATTGGAATATGGAAAAGCAACATTAGAAATACACAAAGATTCAATTAAACCTAAAGAAAAAGTATTAATAATTGATGATTTAGTAGCTACAGGAGGAACCGCTGAAGCTGGAGCTAAATTAGTTGAAAAATCTGGTGGAATAGTTTCTGGATTTATTTTTGTAATGAATCTTTTTGATTTAGGTGGAAAAAAATTAATAGAAAGTAAAGGGTATAAAACTTTTAGCTTAATTGATTTTCCTGGACATTAAAGCTCTTTTTTTAACCAAACTTCGGGCGTAAGTTCATTTTTAATTTCTAAATTTATATGATACTCAAAAGGTTTTGAACCTCTTCTTTTTATATAATCGTATGTTTTTGAAATACCGTTTTTCAAATCGATTTTTGTTTTATAATTTAATAGTTTTCTTGCTTTGTCAGCTGAACAGTTAGCATGCTTTACTTCTCTCGGACGATCTTTCTTATAAATTGGCTTTAAATTGCTTCCAGTTATATTAGAACAAATTTCAGCTATTTTATTAATGGTTACAAACTCCTCATCAGGACCAATATTAATAATTTGTTTATTTAAATTTTTTTCTAACATAGGTAACAAGCAACTAAGACAGTCATCTATATAAGAAAAACACCTTTTTTGTTCACCATCACCATAAATTATTGGAGCTTTGTTTTGTAACATTCTGTTAATCATTATTGAGACAACATTTCTAAAAGGATCATCATATTTCTGTCTAGGTCCAATAATATTATGTGGAACTGCTATTACCCATTCAATATTATTTAATTCACAAAGATTTATTAGAACGTTTTCAGCGGCAACTTTTGAAATGGCATAGGGGTCAATAGGTTTCGGATTCATATCTTCTGTAAAAGGTGTTTTTTGATCACCATATCTTGCCATAGATGAACAAAATATTATTCTTTTAACTTTATTTACAATTGCAGAAGTAAAAACTGAAACTGAAGCCATATAATTATTTCTCGTAATTTCAACCGGAGAAAATACTGACAAACCTTCATGTGCTGTTGCAGCACAATGATAAACAATTTCCACACCCTTCATAACCTCAGTCATTTTTTGTAAATTACAGCAGTCAAAATTAAAAAATTTGATTTTTTTTGGTACATTGTCTTTGTAGCCACCTGACATATTATCTATACCAATAACTTCATGATTTAATTCAGATAATTTTTCTGCTAAATGCGAACCTAAAAAACCAGCCACACCTGTAACTAAAATTTTCCTAGATGGTTTATTCATTTTAGGTTTTGTATATATTTAAATTCTATAAATCAATAATTAAACTTCTATACCTTTGGGCGATACCAAGAGCTTTTACCCATTATCGCATTAATTAAACCTGATAATCTTTGATAATAAATTTTCTTTTTTTTGTTAAATATTAACGTATAGATCAGAACTTTTATAATGGCTGAACTCATTTTTGGTAAAATAATAAAGAAAGAAACAAAAAAACCTTTATATTTTTTATGATAATTAAATGTAGACCACATCCAATGCCAGTTTCTTGACAACTCCATTTCAACATTTATCGATTGGTCATGTGACAATCCACCACCATGGTCAATTTTAATTTCCGGAATTAAATAAATTTTTTTTCCATGATTGATTAATCTCTTACATAAATCTATTTCCTCAAAGTAGAAGAAAAAATTCTCATCAAAAAAACCAACTTCCCTAAACTCAGATATATTTAAAAACATGGCAAATCCTTTAACATTTCCTACTTCAACTGGAGAAATATTCTTTAAGTCATTTTTTTTATCAAACTTATCTTTTTCTTCCTGAATGTAAGGTGCCATAATCGCAAAATCATAAATTTTTTCTGTCGCCTTTATAAAGTTTTCAAGAGCAGATGAATGAAGCGTAGCATCGGGATTCAAAATCAACGCATATTTAGTTTTAACTTTTTTTAATCCTATGTTATTTGCGCTTCCATAACCGATATTTGCTCCGGCTAAGACACATTCTACATTGCTGAATTCCTTTTCTAAATTTTCTTTAAAGCTTAAATTGTTCGAATTTTCTATTACCAAAACCTTGGCCTGCTTATCGATTGAATTTAAACAATCTTTTATTTTTTTTTCGCTTTTGAAAGAGGCTATTACTATAGTGATATCTTTAATTGACATTATTTAAACAAATTGATTTTATACTCTAATTATTTTAATACTTTAATTTATTAGATCAGACCTTTTTTGTAAATAAATATGAAAAAATTTGTTGTAACGGGTGGTTCTGGATTCATAGGAAGCAATTTAGTAAAATTTTTACTTAGAAAAAATTATTTCGTCATTAACATTGATAAATTAAGTTATTCAGCAAACCCCTACAACTTAAAAAGAATATTTAAAAACAAAAACTACAGATTTTTTAAGCAAGACATCAACAATCAAGCTCAAATATACAAAATTTTGAATAGATATAAACCTAATGGCATTTTTAATCTTGCGGCCGAAACCCACGTTGATAGATCTATAGATAATCCCAGAAACTTTATTAAGAGCAATATTCTAGGAGTATATAATTTGCTTGAAACCTTAAAAAAATACTCAAGAGAAAATAAAAAAAAAATTAGATTAGTTCATGTTTCTACGGATGAAGTGTATGGTGATATAGAAATAGGAAAAAAGTCTAAAGAAACGTCTTCCTACAATCCTAGTTCTCCTTATTCAGCAACAAAAGCTAGCGCAGATCTTTTAATCAAATCATTCGTAAGAACTTATAAATTACCCATTATAATATCTAATTGTTGTAATAATTATGGACCTAATCAATTCCCAGAAAAATTAATACCAAAACTCATTTACAATATTATAAACAATAAGCCTTTACCTATATATGGAAAAGGAAAAAATTCAAGGGAATGGATACATGTAATAGACCACTGTGAAGCTTTGTTAAAAATATTTTTTAATGGAAAAATAGGTGAAAGTTACAATGTTGGTTCTAATCAAAATATTAATAATGTTAGCTTAACAAAAAAATTACTAAAAATAGCAAAAAATAAATCTTTAAAAATTAATAAAAAAGTTAAAATAATATTTGTAAAAGATAGACCGGGACATGATTTTAGGTACGCTCTTAATAGCAACAAAATATTAAAAAAATTAAGATGGAAAACAAAAATATCGCTACATGATGGATTATCGCAAACTCTTGACTGGTACATAAATAATAAATCTTTTTTTAATAGCGTTTCAAAAAAACTTTATATAAATAGAATTGGTTTAAAAGCATGATTAAAAAAGGAATTATTTTAGCTGGTGGATCAGGCACTCGTATGAGTCCATTAACTAAATCTGTAAATAAGCAGTTATTACCTATTTATGACAAACCATTAATTTATTATCCCTTATCTGTCTTAATGCTATCAGGAATAAGGGATATATTAATTATAGTAAACAAAGGACAATTAAATCAATTTAAAAAAATTTTACCAGACAAAAATAACTTAGGCATAAAAATTTCCTACGCTGAACAAAAATATCCTAAAGGTTTGCCAGATGCTTTCCGGGTCGGAGAAAAATTTATTGGAAATGAAAATATTGCTCTAATTTTAGGTGATAATTTCTTTTATGGTCAAAGTTTAACAAAAAGATTAAGAGAATGTACAAAACTTAAAACGGGCGCAACTGTAATATTGCATCCAGTAAAAACCCCATCCCTTTATGGTATTGCTAGTATAAATAAAAAAAACAAAATAATAAAAATTGTAGAAAAGCCAAAAAAATTTTTTTCAAATCTCGCTGTAACAGGTCTTTATTTTTTTGACAATAATGTAATCAACTATAGTAAGAATTTAAAACCATCAGCAAGAAAAGAACTCGAAATTGTTGATCTATTAAACAAATATAAAAAGAAAAAAAAGTTATCAGCTGAATTTATAAGTCGTGGTGGAGCTTGGTTGGATACAGGATCCATTGAAGATTTTTATAATACTTCAGCTTTTGTGTCTGCTTTAGAAAACAGACAAGGCCTTAAAATAGCATGTCTAGAGGAAATAGCGTTTAACAATAGGTGGATTAATAAAAAAAATATATTAAGTGCTATAAAATTCTATGGCAAGTGTAATTATTCTCAATACTTATTAACTTTAATTAAAAAAAAATAAATGTCAGAAGAAAATATAATAGTTGTCACAGGAGGCAGCGGAAGATTTGCTCAAAGTTTGAAAAAAACTAAAAGCAAATATAAATTTATCTATCCAAGTAAAAATTTGCTGAATATTACTAATTTAAATTCAATTAAAAAAATCTTAAAAAAAGTAAAGCCCAAATCTGTTTTGCACCTTGCGGGTTTATCAAGACCTATGATTGAACATGAAAAAAATATACGTAAAAGTATAAATTTAAATATAATAGGCACGGCCAATCTAGTAAATATTTGTTCAGAATTGAAAATAAAATTAATATATTTTTCTACAAACTATGTTTATCCTGGCAAAAAAGGGAACTATAAAGAATACGATGCTGTTCTTCCTTGGAATAATTATGCCTGGTCTAAGCTTGGAGGTGAATGTGCAGTTCAAATGCTTAAAAACTCATTGATACTCAGGGTATGTATGACAGAAAAACCATTTCCTCATAAAGAAGCTTTTGCCAATGTTAAATTAAATTTTCTTTTTCATGAAGAGTTGGCAAAGATTTTAATTAAAATTATAGATAGAAAAGGTATAATCAATGTAGGTGGTCCTACAAAAACTGTTTATAATTTTGCAAAAAAATATAATCCTAAAGTCAAAAAAATATTTATCAAAAAAAATTCTTTATACAATTTTCCTCTAAACTCATTTATGAATTTGTCAAAGCTTAAAAAAATAATAAAATAATTTATATCTAATGTATGTAATTAATACAAAATTCGAAGGACTAAAAATAATTCAACAAAAAAAACTCCAAGATTCTAGAGGAAGTTTAAGGGAAACTTTTAGAAAAAAAATTATAAAATGGGACAATTTGATTTTTGATTACGTTACTGCATCAAAAAAAAATGTCTTAAGAGGTTTTCATTTTAATTCCAAGTTCCCGCAAGCTAAATTTGTAACAGTTATAAAAGGAAAAATTTTAGACTATGTCATCGATCTTAGAAGAAAATCAAAAACATTTGGTAAGAGTTTTAGCATTGTATTGTCAGAAAATAATTGTAAATCTTTGTACATCCCCGAAGGTTTTGCTCATGCATATTACAGTTTCGCTAAATTAAATTTAATTTATTACAAACTTTCGGACTATTACAAACCAAAATATGAAAGTGGAATTTTGTGGAACGGTAAAGGTTTAAAGCTTAAATGGCCAGCAAACAAACCTATTCTTGCTGAAAGAGACAAAAAATGGGGAACTTTCATAGATTTTAAAAAAGTTTATTAAGGTTTTTAGTCCTTCGAATTTTGTATTAATTACATACATTA
>JYMV01047049.1_pt1 | contig 11815 bp, 17 predicted proteins | sample 338911 | NCBI WGS metagenome assembly JYMV01 (sample SAMN03354496, study PRJNA234377) | hydrothermal vent metagenome | biome: Deep sea; feature: Hydrothermal plumes at the Eastern Lau Spreading Center, Western Pacific Ocean; material: Seawater | place: Tonga | collected 2009 | depth 2000 m m
TGGCCTGAATTATTTCCGTCACCGAAGAGATCATGGGGTAGAGAATTTTCACATCTCCATAAAAACTTGCTCTCAAGATTCCCTTTATTTGTTCTGTCAATAGCTGGGGGTTGACCAGGGATAAACGAATACCTCTAAGACCCAGGGCGGGATTGTCTTCATCGTTGTTTATGACATTACCGAACTGCTTATCCATCCCGATATCCAGGGTACGAATGACAACGGGTTTGGAGTCCATTTCATGGACAACCGATTTGAAATTCTCATAGAGTTCTCTTTCCCCCGGTAAGGGTGATGCCGCCAAATAAAGAAATTCTGTACGGTAAAGTCCTACCCCTTCGGCCCCAAACTTATACAGGGTTTTAACTTCCTGATTGGATTCAATATTGGCCAACAGTTTAACCTGATGTCCATCGAGTGTTTCTGCGGGCTGGTGGATATTGGCCAATAATCTTTCTTCGTATTTGCGGTAGTTTTCCTGTTTTTTAGCGTAGTGTTGTAAAATTTCGCTGGGGGGGTTTATGATGACCTCGCCATCAATGCCATCAACAATAATTTGATCTCCAGAATTAATGCTTGAAGTGAGCCCTTTAATTCCTGTGATTGCAGGGATTCCTAAAGCTGCAGCAAATATGCCAATATGGGATGTTTTCCCGCCGGCCTCGGTAGCCATCCCTTTGACAAAGTTTTTCGACATCATGATGGTGTCAGAGGGACTCAGGGAATGGGTTACAATAATTACCGGCTCCTGGATTTCAGACAGAGACTCTTGGGAATGGCCAATGAGGTTTTTAAGGATAGTCTGGACCAGCAGGTCAAGATCGTCTTTTTTCCCCTTCAAATATTCATCGTTGATATTGTCAAACAGTTTTAGAAAATTGTTTAAAGTTTGTGTGAGAGCCCACTCTGCATTGGTTTTGTGTTTTTTGATGTTTTCGATGGTATCGTTAACCAGAATATCATCATCGAGAAGCAGGCTGTAAGTATCTAAAATAACTGCATATTTATCGGCGACTTTTTTGGCGCGTTTTTTTATCTCCGTCATTTGGAGCTTGGTTTTTTCAATTGCTTTGCGAAAGCGCTCAATCTCTTTTTCTGCTTCAAGTTCATTAAGCTGATGTTTGATAATACAGAACTTACTTGAGTCAAGCAGATACGCTTTTCCGATTGCGACTCCTTTTGATACAGCAATGCCTTTCATGGTCAATTATATGAATTTAGAGTCTGCTTCAAGGAGAAGTGAATAGATTTGATTAGCGTCCTGTAATTTTAGAATGCCTTCGCGCAAATCCTGGTTTTTAAAAAGTCTTGAAATGCGGGCCAAAGCTTTTAAATGTTGTCCTGTCGAATTGGAGGGTGCAATGACCATGTATACAAAATGGACAGGTTTTTGGTCAAGGGACTCAAAATCTACCCCCTTTAAGGAACGCCCAAAGACAGTAACGATCTTGGAAAGCTCATCGGATTTTCCGTGCGGAATTGCTACATTTTCACCAATTCCGGTGCTTCCCAGCTTTTCCCTTTCCATCAAGGTATTAAACAAGGTTTCCTTGTCCTTGATCAAACTCAGTTTTTGCAGGAAATCGGTTATTTCACGGAGGACTTCTTCCTTATTGGTTCCGGCCAGATTGGCAATAATGGAGTCCTTTTTTAAAATATCATCTATTTTCATTTGATTGGGAGCGAATTGAGGATGAGGTCGGTTTAGTTTTGGTTTTTCAGTTTGGACTGGGAGCCCTTTTTGATTCTAAGGTCCTGAGCTCTTTCTTTATGTTTTCTTAACTGTTTTTCAATTTTTAACAGGGCATTATCCATCGAAGCATAGAGGTCATCGGTCTCGTGCTGGCTATGCACCGTAAATCCCTTTGTTTTTACTGTGATCTCCGCAAAATGCCGGTGTTTTTCTACATGAAGTGCCACGTGGACATCTCCTTTTTCACCTAGTTCGTTGATGGTCTTATCCATTTTGTTTTTCAAATGTTCCCGGATTCCATCCGTGATATCAATGTTTCGTCCAGTTACAGTCAGTTTCATCAAGTTCTCCAAGAAAAACGTCAAACAGTATATTTTGATTAAGGTCCGCTAAAAGGAGCATAAATTACTATAAGGCAGGGGAAATCAAAACCATTTTTTTCTTTTACTTGCAGGTGGAATATTCAACTCTTTTCGATATTTTGTAATAGTTCTCCGTGCTATTTTAGCATTTTTCCTCATTAATGCCTCAACCATTTGATCATCTGTTAATGGATAACTCCCGTCTTCCTCATTGATGATTTCCTTTATCATATTTTTTACACGAATGGAGGACATGGTATTCCCCATATAAGATTTGATACCACTATGGAAAAAGAATTTAAGCTCAAAAACTCCCTGCGGAGTATCTATGTATTTGTTTGTGGTAATTCTGCTTACAGTTGACTCATGCATTTCAATATCTTTGGCAACATCTTTCAGGACCATGGGTTCCAAATAGGACAAACCATCATCTAAAAAGCTCTTTTGCAGTTTTACGATACTTTTCCCGACTTTGTAGATAGTTTGTCTTCGTTGGTCTATGCTTTTAATCAGCCATAAAGCAGACCGGTATTTGTCCTCCAAGTATTCCTTGGTTTGTCCCTCTTTAGTGGTCTTTAACAGATTGTGGTAGTAAGGACTGATCCTTAGGTTAGGAACCCCATCATCATTCAAAACCACATCGTAACCCTTCTCTGTTTTTACTACAACCAGGTCGGGGACAACATAGTCAACCCTCTCGGAGCTGAATAAAAGTCCAGGTTTGGGGCATAAATCCCTGATAATTTTCAAGGCATCTAAGACTTCCTCTACATCAACTTTCAATTCAGAGGCAACCTTTGGCAAGAACCGGTCTTCCAGCCGCTCTAAATAATTTTCAATGAGTACTTCTACATAAGGTTTTTTTTCTGAAAGGGTGCGTGCCTGAATCATCAGGCATTCTTTCAAAGTCCGGGCGGCAACTCCGGCGGGTTCAAAACTCTGTACAATTTTTAGAACCCTCAGCACATTTTTTTCTTCGGTGTTGCAAATTTCAGCAATTTCCTGTAAGTCGGCGCAAAGATATCCGTCATTTTGAATGTTACCTATAATGCATGATCCGATAAATTTATCCGAGTCAGAGTCAACGGATAAATCCAGTTGCCACATGAGGTGGTCTGCTAAAGTAGCTTCTTTTTTGTATGTAGATTCAATAGAGGGTCTTTCAGTATAACTTTCGACTGACATGCCCTGATCTATGTTGCCTTGAAAATAACTGTCCCAGTCTATTTCCTGATCCTGAGAGTTTGGGCTCTGTTCATTATCGGAGTTGAAATCTTCATTCGGTTCCTTTTCTTTCTGACTATTTTCCTGCTCATTTTCATTCTCCTCTTCAAGCAATTCTTCCAGAACCGGATTTTCTATAATTTCTTGTCTTATTAATTGGGCAAGTTCCAATCTTGCCATAGGCAGGAGCTTGATGGCCTGCTGAAGCATGGGTGTCATGACCAGCTTCTGGGTCATCTTTAAGCTCAAATTAATTTTCATTTCCATCGCCATAAATGCTTGCTCCCGGCCTAAAATGAAAACTGGTTGCCCAGATAAATCTGTTTCACTTTTTCATCCTGGGCAACGTCCATCGGTTTACCCGATGAGATGATTTCCCCCTCGTTAATAATGTAAGCACGATCAGTAATGCTTAGGGTTTCCCGGACATTATGATCGGTGATCAAAACGCCAATGCCCTTTTTTTTTAATTGGGAAATAATGGATTGAATATCTGCCACGGCAATAGGGTCGATTCCTGCAAAAGGCTCATCCAAGAGAATAAACACTGGGGATGTGGCCAAAGCCCTGCTAATTTCCACCCGTCTTCGTTCTCCCCCCGAAAGTGAATAAGCTTTGGAGTCTTTTATATGGAGAATGTTGAGTTCGCGAAGAAGCGAGCGGGCCTTTTTTTTGCAGTCAAAACTGGAGAGTTTCTGGGTCTCCAGAACCGCAATGATATTTTCTTCTGCCGTCAAATTCCTGAAAACCGAAGGTTCCTGTGGCAAATAACTTATTCCTCTTTTGGCGCGCTCATGCATGGGAAAATAGGTGACATCTTCATCATTTAATAAAACTTTGCCGTCATCAGGGCGGGTCAGCCCCACAACCATGTAAAAGGTAGTGGTTTTGCCCGCGCCGTTTGGACCGAGCAGGCCCACAATTTCACCTCGATTGACTTCAATGCTTAATTTATTGACTACTTTTCGAGCCCGGTATGACTTGATAAGGTTTTCGGTTCTTAGGCCAGCCACTTTTTTATTTAGAAGAGGAAAGTTGATCTTGATCGGTTAACTGAGACTTTTTTTTCGGGTTATTTTTTTCATCTTTTGGATAGATTTTCATGCGCACCCTTTGATTGACCACAAACCGGTCTTTCTCCAAAAGAAAAATCATTTCCCGACCTTCAATCATATTGCCCTCTTCCCATGCGGTGGCATAGGGGGTACCCGTTAAAATTATTTTTTGCAATTTGTCCAAATAAACCGCTCGGTCTCCGATGGCTCTTTTTGTACCCCGGGTAATAACCACATTGCCAATGGCCACAATCTCATCCGTTTCCTTTTTGTCCTCGGTATTGTAGATCTCCATAATGTCAGAGGTGATTTTCAGATCGCCCTTGTAACTCACTACGTTTCCCGAAAAAACTATTTTTACTCCTCCGTTTTCAGACCGCATGCGATCAGAGGTGATTTCTATAGGTTCTTCGCTCTTTTTGGACTTTTCTTTTAGTGGTGCCTCGTTTTGGGCTATGGCTGGTAAAGCCACAAATACCCAAGCGGCAAAAATAATTAATCCGGCCGATTTGCTTTTCATACTATTTCACTGGTTTTGAGTTGCTTTTCGGAGAGTTGGTGCTCAACCTATCCATCAATATATCCGCTGCACCCACAAATTTTACATGGCCCATTAAAATAACGTCATTAGTTTTTTCTTTGTAGGTTCCCGAATCCGCAACAATGACATACTTCTTGTTTTCTCCCTTGTGGAGGATCATTTCCACATTCTGCATTTTGGTCAAATCTTCCTCATTATTGATTTGCGCAAAATCTGCTTTGAGTTCCCACTCCTTGACACCCTTGACTTCGTGGATGACTTTGAAATTTTCGATTTCAACGTCAATTCCTTTTTCCATCACCGTGACTCGGATGTTACCCATCTCGACAGAAGTGTTGAAGCTTTTGAAAAAATAAAACCCTGCCGCTCCGATTATGCTGAAGGCCACTAACAGAAGAGCTATCCTGACCGCATTAATCATTTAAATAATTAATTTATAAAGCATTAAGCGTTTATGCAAATGGCATACCATATGAGCAATGATGACATACCAGATGTTTAAAGTAAAGTGAAATCAGGGAAAGAACGCGGTTCTGGAGAAAACGAAGTGAAGGTGAATTCCCGCTGGGAGTCGCTGATTATTTTTATATTTATTTCTAATCTGTCCTGAATATTGAGGATGAGTTTGTCCGGTTTTCGGGCAGAACGTAGTTTTTCCGCCCATTCAATGATAGTTACCCCTCGGTTATATAAAATTTCCTCAAGGCCCAGAGAATAGATTTCTTCGTGGTCATCGATCCGGTATAGGTCGATATGGTAAATAGGAAGCCTACCTGGGTACTCATTGATTAGTGTGAAAGTAGGACTGCGAATATAGAAATCCTTGTCCAGTTCCAAACCGTAACAGATTCCCTGGGTAAAGCGAGTTTTGCCTGCACCGAGATCTCCAAATAAAAGAACGATGTCACCGGCTACCAAAGAGGTCCCGAGTGATTTTCCTAATTGCAGGGTTTCTTCAGGACTGTGCGATATTTTTTTCATTTCCGTATTTATCATTCTTCATGGAAATATGCGTTTCAGGGTTTCTGGAAGACATCTTAATAAATCACCTGCAATCAGGGTGGTTTCGCTTTCAGTTTCAGCAAAATGATCCGCTGCTTGACCGTGTATATAGGAACCAGCAATGGAAGCCGGGCAGGGGGGCAGGCCCTGAGCCATGAGCCCGGCAATGATTCCGGTCAAAACGTCTCCCGATCCACCGGTTGCCAAGCCGGAATTCCCTGTGGAATTGATGATTATTGACCCATCGGCTAATGCAATCAGGCTGGGAGAACCTTTTAAGAGGAGGGTCAAAGAATGCTCGGTGGCAAATTTTGAGGCTATGGTTATTCGGTTTTTTTGAATTCCTTGTGTTGACACCCCGGTTAAACGGGACATTTCTTTAGGATGAGGGGTGAGAACAGTTTCGGCCTTCAACTTCCCCAACCAGTCCTTATGAGACGATATCGCGTTCAAGGCATCCGCATCGAGCACCAGCGGGCATTGAATCAGAGGCAATATTTCACCGATTAGAGCTACGGTTTCCGGATCGGTGGTGATTCCAGGCCCGATAGCCACCGCAGACTTTTCCTTAAGGAGTTCCAGAATGGATTCTTTTGCGCTCAAGGCCAGCGTGCCGTTGGCGGTTTCAGGCAATGGAGCAGTCATCACTTCCATAGGGTGAACCTCAAAAGCCTTCTGGCAGGAGTCTGGTAGAGCCAGGGTGCATAAGCCGGCCCCGGCTCGTAAAACAGCCAGAGCGGTCAGCCCGGCAGAACCGCCTTTTCCTCTGGACCCCGCCAGAACCAGGACATGACCATAATTGCCTTTATGGCTATTGGGATTGCGTTTCTGAAAATAGGATTTTATGTCTTGCTCCTCGCACTGGTGGACGCGGATATGCTGCCCTTCACGTGCTTTGTCCGGGATGCCAATATCGATGAGCCGAGTTTCCTTCATGACACCGGCGGAAGGGTGGAGTAAATGGCTTTGTTTCCAACAGGCAAGGGCAAGAGTCAATTCCGATTTTACATGAGGACCTATCAACTGGCCGCTATCTGAATCCACCCCGGAATTGATGTCCACTGAGACAACAAATTTTTCAAACTGGTTGATTTTATCGATGACCTTTTCCATGAAGCCGGTGACCGGTTTATTTAATCCCGTACCAAAAACGGCATCGATGATGATATCGCAATGGCGCAGTTTATGGTCATGCCGGTTCAAATGGTCAGGATTTAACTCGTCAACCTGAACCCCAATTTTGTGAGCGGAAATGGCGTTAATTCCAGCGTCTCCATTCAGCTCAGACAATTTTCCAGCTAAAAGGATCCGTACTTCAGAGCCCAGGTTGAAAAGATGCCGTGCAACGACAAAACCGTCTCCCCCGTTATTACCCTTGCCGCAAAATATGAAAATCTTTTTCCGCGACAGATCCGGAAAACGCCTTTGTAGTTCCTGGACGATCCCGACCCCAGCATTTTCCATGAGGGTGATACCGGGGATCCCAAAACCATCAATAGCCTGCCGATCGATGGCCTGCATTTGTTCTGCTGTAACAACTGGGAGCAAAGATTTCTCCTTAAAAAGGATGGCTAAAGAAAACTAACAAAATCAATTATATCTCACATTTCTATTTAGGGTCCTCTAGCATTTTACTTGATATTTGGTTTGCCAAAGGCTAGTGTTTGGTATCCCGATATTGCAGTTCCAAAATTACACTAGGAAATCTGAAGGTAAGGCAGACATGGCAACCAAACGTACGCTAGGAGAGGTGATGCAGAGCCTGTCAACGCAGCCTGATCCCAAAACCACCTTCATCCTGCAAATAGCCGCCCAAATTGCGGAAAACAAAAAGAACAGAAGAGGAGTTCTGTCTTCTGCTTGCCTGTTTTTTGCTTTAAGAGAAACCCAATTAGAATACTCAAAACTGCCAATGGCTAAACCTTCACAAGTAGGTAGTCGAGGAGCTCCTTTGGATGATTTTTGTGATTTCATTTACACCAAAGATTCAAAAAAATATATTCAGTGGAAAAAAAATTACTTTGGCGACCCAGAAGGGGACTTAGACTACAAAATTAAGGATAAATTTGAATTGGAGCTCGGCTCGAATACTCCAGAAATTCTTATCACTGCTTCCAGGCTTGGTGGCGAAAATTTTTCTCAGGACCACTTTTCCCCCGAGCATTTGATCGCAAGCCTCATTTTTAATGGGAAGGCCAAGGTGAACCAAGGAAGAGGCGGAACAGGAGCTATACCGAATACAAACTGGCGGCTTGATTTACGATTTCCTGATCGATAAAAATCGTGACGAAAAATACCAGGAACACTTGGGGATGATCACTACCATTCGAAGGGATTTTGAGAAACTTGAAGAACTGCTTGGGGATTGGAGAGCCGACGGTGAGAAAGCTGTTGACAGAATCATTCTCTATATCGACGATCTGGACCGTTGTCCGCCAGAATGTGTGGTCAATGTGCTTCAGGCGGTGCACCTTCTTCTGGCCACCAAACTTTTTATTGTTGTTGTAGGAGTCGATGCTCGGTAGCTCGAAGACTCTTTGAATGAAATCTACGCTCCATCCCAGATAGGGAACGCGGGCGGTCAAGTGGCTACTCGGAAACATTTCGATGCTCAAAATTATCTCGAAAATTTTTTTCAGACCCCTTTTTCCATCCCCAAAATGAATGAGGATGATTTTCCTCAACTCATCAAGGATCTTGTTAAAGGAACTCCTGAGAGTAAGCCCAGTGGTAGTAATAATGTCCCCGGTCCTGATGCCCCCGGTCCTGATGTTCCCGGCCCTGATGCCCCGGTCCTGATGTTCCCAGCCCTGATGTCCCCGGTCCTGATGTCCCTGGTCCTAATACTGTCGACCCCTTAGTAGAAACCCAGAAAGAATCTTTCGATTTGAATGACTGGGAAATGAATTTCATGCAGAAGCTAGGTTCCTTCATCCAGACCCCGCGCCAGGGTAAACGTATGCTCAATATTTATCATCTTTTGAGAGTGCGGCGTGGGATGAAAATATTCGAATTCAATCAATTCATTCAAGATAATAATGACGGGGAATACCGCATTGTTTTAATTTTGTTGGCACTGAATATTGGGTACCCTAAAATTGCCAAACACCTATTTCCCATTTTCCAGAACAGGTCTGATACTTGGGCAAAATTCAGGTTGGAAATCACTCCTGAAAAAAAATAATCTAAATATTTTTGAGCAGCCCGAGTTCCCACCTAATAGGGGTGAATGGAAGAAAGGTGTATGGTCGCAAGGTGAATGGTCACAAGAGGAGCTAGAAGTCCTTTTCAAAACTTGCAAAGCTTGGGACAAAATTTCTGAAAAATATCCTTTGCCTTCTGACATCCGACTTTATCGGGATTGGGCTAAAGAAGTGGGCCGGTATTCCTTTCACTGGCACTTGGCTGAGTAAAGAGTAGAAAGTTTGCTCCCCTCTGGTGTGCAGTAAATGCAGGTATTGAGTTTTTCAAGTCACACAAAAACGGTGTAAGGATAATCTTTGGATTCTTTTAGGGCCATTTCTTCCCGTGTCGGGGCAAGGCCGTTGACAACGCCAAACAGGCAGGAGCAGTCATACCCGAGTCGGACTTTATCCTCACGGTTAAGAGACGGCAGAAGCCTCAGGGAAACGTTTGACCTTTATTCTGGCCGCCTTGTCGCGCATCCGGGCCATGTCATAAGCCATTTGCATTCTAAGCCAATGCTCTGGAGTGCTACCAAAAGCCTTGGATGCACGAATAGCCATTTCTGCCGATAGAGAGGTTTTGGTATTGATCACTCGCGAGAGTGTTTGCCGGGTTACGCCCAAACCTTTTGCGGCTTCTGTAACACTCAGTCCTGAAGACTCTATGCAGTGTTTTATCATTTTTCCCGGATGAACGGGGTTTTTCATCGCCATGATAATTTCCTCCTAATGGTAGTCTACTAAATCAACATCAAAAGCTCTTCCATCCTCAAACCTGAAGATAATTCTGTAGTTTCTCGAGACAAAAACACTGTAAAAACCACGCATGTCGCCTGTAAGAGGGTGAAAGGTGAACCCTGTAATATCAAGCTCCTCTAAATTTTCAGCACTATCAAGAACTGATAAATAAAGTTCTGCCTTGCTTGCAATGTCCTGTCTTAACCGGCTTTTGTCGCCTCTTTCGTAGAGCTTCTTTAAACCTCTGTGGCGAAAGTTCTCGATCATGTTGCATTGTAACATGCAACATGACAAGGATCAACTTGTGTTAAAATCGAAGCCTTGCGGAACAATTATTTAAATTTGTGGGCTAGTCAAACAAAAACGGTGTAAGGATAATCTTTGGATTCTTTTAGGGCCATTTCTTCCCGTGTCGGGGCAAGGCCGTTGACCACGCCAAACAGGCAGGGTGAAGGGAATTGAAATGCTCGGGTTCTACCAGGAATGTGCGATTAAAGAAATAGTGGGTTACGAAACTGCCAAGATATACAGATTTGCCTTTTAATTCAGGAAGGTGTAACAATTTTTCCTGTAAACTGTCATGGTTGTAGTTAAAAGAAAAACGTACTAGCACATCATATAAAAAACAAAAATGGTAGGTGTTCATATGATGCCAGCATGACTTCTCGTTTAATCCTAACTTTAATATTTTCAGGATTTCTTTAAGGGAGTGCAGAGAATTGATTTTTCCCGAGTTGGGGTAGAACTGTCGGAAATCCTCTCTCCGGTACGTCTGAGGCTGGTGTTCAATGAATGACAAAATTTCCTCTTCCTGGCTGAGGGCTACTTCAATAAAATGACGGGGATCGAAACAGGAATTGTAGTCCGGATCCGGGCAAGGGGACGGAATCGGTTTGCCAGGCGAAAGCGTGTCATAAAGATTGTTTTTGAAAACCAGCATTTGAAAAGCACCTTTTGAAAAGATTACACTGTTCATTATACCTGAATTGCATGGCCAATTTCAGGTCTCTAACTCTCAAGCAGGAGATGGGAAACCCTTGGATAAAAACATTTATAATTTTGAAGCCCAAACCATTGCCGGAGAGGCCATCAAGCTTTCCAAATTTCAGGGAAGAGTTTTGCTGATTGTCAATGTGGCTTCCGAATGTGGGTTCACCTCCCAGTATTCAGGTCTGCAAAAACTTTATGAGAAATATCGGGACCAGGGCTTGAGTGTTCTGGCTCTTCCCTGTAATGACTTTGGCTCCCAGGAGCCGGGATCCAATGAGGAAATCAAAAATTTTTGCCAGGATAATTTTCAACTGACTTTTGACCTTTTCAGCAAGGTTTCTGTTCTGGGTCCCCAAAAACTGCCTCTTTACCAATATTTGTATGATTGTAGATTGGAGCATCAGGGAGGAGGAAGAGTGCGGTCTCAAATATTCGCACTAGTAAAATGGGTGTTATACCGGATAAAAAGGATGCAGGTTCCTGGGAAAAATGAAGCGCAATGGAATTTTCATAAATTTCTAGTTGGAAAAAATGGAATCCCCGTGACTAGCTTTTTGAGCGAAGTGGCTCCTGACTCAAAAGTTTTAATCCAGCAACTGGAAGAGGAATTGCAAAAATAAAACATCGGTTGTCACCAACTATAGATCGAGAGAGTGATTGTTTGCAAAATAATGTCATTGCAGGTTGCCTGAGCAAGTTTTCAGTGAATTTTATCAAGAGGAATAAGGAGTTTCCGAGTTTGTTATGAGGCGAACTTCTTCTTCAGCAGGGATCAATCGGTTAATTACCCCAAACAGGCAGGGCACTGTAAGTTTTAAACGAACTTTTTCATCAGGGGCAATATCATTGTAACGTTCGGCATCCATTAAAAAGGCAGTCCCGGAAAAGTAATTCTCGAGAAAATGGTCGAAGTCAATAGCTTCGCCCTTAAGCTCGGGGCATATTTCGTTTCTTTGTTCCGGTTCCGAATAGCTGTAATCTTCAAAAGTTCCATGCAGGCTGTCAAAAAGATATGTCATATGATA
>JYMV01016741.1_pt1 | contig 11811 bp, 10 predicted proteins | sample 338911 | NCBI WGS metagenome assembly JYMV01 (sample SAMN03354496, study PRJNA234377) | hydrothermal vent metagenome | biome: Deep sea; feature: Hydrothermal plumes at the Eastern Lau Spreading Center, Western Pacific Ocean; material: Seawater | place: Tonga | collected 2009 | depth 2000 m m
CAATTTCTGAAACACCATGGGTCATCCATTCAGCCAGCAATCGGCCGGCACCAGGCGCTTCTTTTATCCAGATAGCAGCTGCGGACCAAAGTCCTTTCACTTCCGGCGTTTCACCCAGTAGTGGTTCGCCATCCGGGGTTAGAGAAATTAATCCGTTAATGGAATACTGGATTTCCACCTCATCCTTATCCAGCATTTCCGGCAATAATTCCATGGCATCTTCATACTGCTGATCAAAGTCATTTTCAGAAAAAGGCAGCTCTGTGGGGGACAGTTTTGACGCTTCGATAGATGGGATTTCTTCAGATTTTATAATAATGGGTTTATGGGCGTAGGAGCCAATTTCCAGATTATTACCCACCTGCCGTTCATACATATAGGTGTCCATATCACGGATGATGGGATATTCTATTTCCTGGCTGCAGTGCTCAAATTCGGAGATAGGTCCTACATCTATCATCTGGTGAACGATGGGGGTGAGCGCCATGGAAGCACCAGCCATTTTTGCAATTTTTGGGCTCCAAACGCCGCAGCAGATTACTACATAATCGGTGGTGATATTGCCTTTGGCGGTCTGCAACCCGGTAACCCTGCCGTCTTTTACATCAACGCCTGTTATTTCAGTATGGGTAAAAACGGAAAGTGCGCCCATTTCCTTGGCGGCATCCCGCATCATGGTGCCAGCCCGCAGCGAATCCACCACCCCAACTGTGGGGCTATGGAATCCGCCTATGATGGCATCTGTATTGATCCAGGGAAATAATTTTTTCACTTCTTCGGGCGTTACCAATGAGGCTTCAATGCCCCAGGCTTTAGCGGAAGCAATCCGGTGTTTCAGTTCTTCCATACGCTCCGGTTTCCGAGCCAGTTCTATACCGCCGCTTTCCCGAAATACACCCAGTTCCTTGTATTGCGCCATGCTGTCCAGTGTAAGTTGGGTCATAACCTTGGAATGGTCCACCGGGAATATAAAATTAGAGGCATGGCCTGTACTGCCGCCGGGATTGGGAAGGGGACCTTTGTCGATCATCACCATATCATTCCAGCCCAGTTTTGCCAGATGATAGGCCACCGAATTCCCTACGATCCCAGCGCCGATTATCACCACCTTGACATGTTTTGGTAAATCACTCACTATTCAATCTTCTCCATCGTTAATTTTTTATTCTGGTAAAAATCAATATTTTCCGGTTCCAATGGCGTATTGCCTAATATACTGTCTGCAGCCTTTTCACCAATCATCAACACGGGAGAATAAATATTCCCATTAGTTACGGTGGGCATGATGGAGGCATCCACTACCCACAGGTTTTCAACTCCGTGGACTCTCAAGTCTTCATCTACCACGCTCATTTCATCTGTCCCCATTTTGCAGGTGCCACAGAGATGGTAGGCTGATTCTCCTTCTCTGGCGATAAAGTCCAGTATCTCTTCATCCGTTTGCACATCTTTACCCGGTGCTATCTCCTTGCCCATAAATTCTGACATGGCATCGGTATCAATAATTTTCCGGGTACAGCGGATAGCTTCACACCATTCCCTGCGGTCTTGCTCTGTTGACAGGTAATTGAATTTTAGACTGGGATATTCTTCCGGATTGGAAGATTTGATATTAATTTCCCCCCGCACATCAGAACTTACTGGACCAACATGCAGCTGGAAGCCATGTCCTTCATTGGGCGCTGATCCATCATAACGGATGGCGATGGGCAGGAAGTGGAACTGTAGATTGGGGTATTTCACCTTATCATTACTGCGGATGAATCCGCCTGCTTCAAAATGATTGGATGCGCCGGTACCTTTCCGCCTGAAGAGCCAGTCGAAACCGATCTTTGGCGCTCGCAGAGGATTCAGCATGGGGTACAAACTTACCGGTTTCTTACAGGCCCATTGCACATAGACTTCCAGATGATCCTGTAGATTCTGCCCCACCCCCGGCAAATTATGAACCATTGTAATTCCCAGTTTAGAGAGATGGTCTGTATTCCCAATTCCGGAGAGCTGCAAAAGCTGGGGTGAATTAATGGCTCCGCCACAGGAAATTATTTCATTGGCATAAATGCGTTCAATCCCAGAACCCTTTTTTATTTCTACACCGATAGCTTTTTTGCCATCAGAAATAATTTTGATCACCAACGTCTTAGTTTTGACCGTGAGATTCTGTCGATGCTTTACCGGATGGATATAGGCTCGGGCTGCATTGTAACGCCGGCTGCGGTAAATGGTCTGGTCAAATTTTCCAAAGCCTTCTTGTTGATAACCATTTACATCTGAGGTAAAGGGGTAACCCGCTTCCTGCACTGATTTAAAGAAGGCATCAAAGAGTGGATTCTCACATTCCGGGGTGGTCAAATATAAGGGGCCATCATCGCCATGGTAATCATCGCCACCAATTAACCGTTGTTCTAATTTTTTAAAATATGGCAGACAATGGGCATAATCCCAATTCTCTAGACCATCATTATCCGCCCATTTTTGATAATCCAGGGGATTCCCTCGAATCCAGATCATGCCGTTAATGCTGCTGGAGCCTCCCAACACTTTTCCCCGGGGGTGATAGATCCGGCGGTTATTCATGAAGGGTTCCGGATCGGATTCATACCACCAGTTATACATTCTAGAGGTAAGGGGATAGGTAAGTGCAGCGGGCATATGCAGACGGAAATCCCATTTATAATCGGGTCGCCCGGCCTCCAAAACCAACACTTCATTTGAAGGGTCTTCGCTCAGTCGGTTGGCAAGGACAGATCCTGCAGAGCCGCCACCAATGATTAGAAAATCAACTATTTTTTTCAATTAAATAATTTCTACAATCTATTTTTAATAATAATATTACATCCGTGGTTAATTGATGGTCTTATCTATTAATTGCTGTAAACAGGAATTCTATCAATTATTTGTAATGCAATAATGGCTGGAAATAATTAAGGAAAAATTAAATAGAATAAATGGAATTTTTTGATAATAAAAACTACGAATTCAATACTGAAAGTAAGGATGGGGTTTATATCATTCATGGTTTTACCAATACTACCTACGAAACCAGAGATTTAGCCAAATATCTGGGTGGACAGGGTTTTTATACCAAAGCCATCAATCTTCCTGGTCATGGAACCACTCCTGAAGATTGTAACCGAACAAAGTTCACAGATTGGATAGAATTTACGGAACAGGGTGTTGCAGAAATGTCATCTCAATGTGACAATGTATTTGTAATTGGAATTAGTATGGGAAGTGATCTGGCTTTGCATCTCAGTTCGGTTTTCCCTTTAAATGCTGCAGTATTCGCATCCACCGTTTTAGAATTTAAAGACTTCATAGGTCCTCGGGTTTTGACCCCCATATTTCATCGAATCGTTCCATTTAGAGATAAACGGAAATCCTACCCTAAAGCTGTAAGAAATAATTATGATTATTTAGGATATCAGGTATGGCCAATGTCTGCTGTGAATGAAATGCGGAAACTCACAAATAAAGTTAAGAAAGAACTTCCTAAAATTAAATGTCCCGCTTTAATTATACATTCTACAAAAGACATCTTATCCCTTCAGTCAAATATTTCTTTAGTATATGATAATATTTCATCAGAAATTAAAGAAAAATTTATAGTCCATCAGGCAAATCATAACTTATTTATCAATAATCCAGATCAGGAACTAATATTCCAAAAAATTAATTCCTTCTTCAATCAGTTTCAGAGGAATTAAAACCGATTTCTTTTTTCTCATGCATATTCTAATTCTTGGTGCAGGTGTTATTGGTGTAACCACCGCTTATGAACTTCTTAAAGCCGGTCACAAAGTTACAGTAATTGACCGCCAGCCCGAACCTGCCCTGGAGACCAGTTTTGGCAATGCAGGACTCATTGCCCCGGGGCATTCTTATGCCTGGACCACTCCCAAATTGCCCGGTAATTTATTTAATTCTCTTTATGATAAGAAGAGGGCGTTCCGGTTTAAATTTCAATGGGACCCAGCCATGTGGTATTGGGGAATTCAATTTATCCGTCAGTGTACTCAAAAAAGAATGGCAGAAAATACGCTAAGAAAGCACAGGATCAGCAGCTATTCGCAGCAATGTTTTCATCAATTAATAGATGAGACAAATATAAAATATCATGAAAACAAAAAAGGGCTTATTTATTTTTTCCGCAGCAAAGCATCGTTTTTGGAAGGAAAACAAAAACTGGCTATGTTAAAACCTGTTATGAATAATCTCCAAATATTAAACCGTGAGGAACTATTAATAAAAGAACCCGCTTTGTCTGGAGCTCAATCAAAATTATTTGGAGGAATTTACTGCCCTTCGGATGAATCAGGAAGCTGTAGAGATTTTACCCTTTCCATGGTTGATATTTGTAAGAAAAAAGGTGCAACGTTTCAATTTAATACTACCATTGAAAATATTGAAAATGATAAACGCAATATTAAAAAGATTATCACTGATAAGGGCGGATTTCAAGGTGATAAATATGTATTAGCCTGTGCAGCCTACAGCCCCATTATTGCAAAAATGGCGGGCGATTATCTGCCTATTTATCCCGTAAAAGGATATTCTATAACCGTTCCAATTATCAACCATGGAAAGGTGCCAATCCATAGTGGAATTGACGAAGACAATATGATGGCATTTTCCCTCATGGGTGATTTTCTCAGGTTTACTTCAGTTGCTGAAATATCCGGTTATGATACAAGCCATAAACCCTCAGATTTTACCGAGATTGTAAATATAGCTGAGTCTCTTTTTTCTCAAGCATGTGATTTTTCAAAAGTGGAATATTGGGCTGGTTTGCGCCCAATGACACCAAATGGTGCACCAATTTTTGGTAGAGGTAAAATGGACAACCTCTATTTTAATACAGGTCACGGCCATTTAGGTTGGACCATGTGCACCGGATCAGCAAAAATTACAGCCAGTTTAATATCCGGACAAAAACCGGAATTGGATTTAGAAGGAATGACATTGGCAACAGCATGAATTTGAATCCAGTACAATATTTTTTAAAACGATATCATTCTTCTGAATTGAAGCCCATAGAATTGAAAAGAATGCTGAATCTTTGGTTTCCTTTTCTGGTGAACCGAATTTCAATTATTTCAATATCAGATGATTTTCACCACATGGATGTTCGCCTGAAGCATTCCTTCTGGAATCGAAATCCCAATAAATCTATCTGGGGCGGTTCTATTTCCAGCGCCATGGACCCCTTTTTTCCAATACTTCTGAAACAGATTTTATTAAGGAAGGGCATAGAGACAGATTTTTATTCACAAGCCATTAATGTACAATTTATTAAAATGGTAAAATCTGATGTGACCTTTAATTTTAGGATTAATGAAAATGAAATTTCTGTTGCTGAAGCAGCCTTAATTGAAAAGGGGAAATATTCAGGCTGGCATTCTGTAGAAGGTATTTCTGCCAGAGATGAAGTATGTGTAAAGGGCAAGGTTCAGGTATTTCTCCGAAAAAGAGGTTAGGAGAATGTTTTTATTTTGGTAGTTTTCAGTCCTAATTTTCTACTATGAATGACTATTTAGAAATACTATTTACACTCACACAAAATACTGTTTTTCAGGCTGGACTCTATGTCATTGGGTCATTAGTTACTGCCAAATTAGCTGATTGGATTATAACGAGCATTCTTTCCCGATTGGCTAGCCGGACAGATAGTACCATTGACGACCGCATCATTCAAATTCTCCACCGTCCTATTTATTACAGTATTCTTTTTGTGGGATTGGGCATTTCAATAACACTCCTACAACTTCCAGATATTATTACATTTGTTTTTATTGGAATTTTTAAATCCATGGCTATTTTAATATGGTCCCTTGCTCTTTTTCAAGCATTTATGCATTTTATTAATTGGTATAGTCAACAAAGCAAAGGTAAAAGCATCCTTCAGACCCATACCCTGCCTTTATTTGATAATGTAGGAAAAGTAATCATTTTTATGGTTGCTGTATACTTCATATTTATCAGTTGGGGTTTTAATGTCACTGGTTGGCTTGCCTCTACCACAATCGTTGCAATGGTTGTAGCTTTAGCCGCAAAAGATACGGTTGCCAACCTTTTTGCTGGTTTTTTTATTATGGCAGATACACCTTATAAGCTAGGGGATTATATAAATTTGGATGGGGGTGAACGGGGTTATGTTAAACATATTGGTCTGCGGAGTACGCGTATTATGACCAGGGATGATATCGAAATTACCCTGCCCAATTCACTCATTGCCAATTCTAAAATTATAAATGAAAGTGGTGGACCAAAAGAAAAGGAGCGGGTCCGCATAACCTTAAGCGTTGCCTATGGATCTGATATTGATCAGGTTCGATCTACCCTGATGGAGATTGCTCAAAATAATGAAAATGTATGTAAAAACCCTGAACCTCGTATGCGGTTTCGGAATTTTGGAGATTCAGGTATCACTCTTCAACTGCTTTTCTGGATCGAAAAACCAGAGGATCGTGGTCGAATTACAGATGAATTAAACACTGCTATTTATAAACAATTCACTAAAGAGAATATTGTAATCCCATATCCCCAACGCACAATTCATGTGAAAACTCAGGATTCCCTGAAAATAAGCAAATAAAATTAATGACGTTTTAATGGTTCCCTTGAAAAACCAGTTTATGCTGGAACCAAACCTTACATTCCTCAATCATGGATCATTCGGTGCCTGCCCCAAAACGGTCTGTGATAATCTTCAAGATTGGCAAAATAGAGTAGAAAAGGAGCCTGTTCAATTTTTTGAAACGGATATTTTTCCACTTTTAGCAGACTCCCGGAAGGCATTAGGAAAATTTTTAGGTTGTGAGGGGGATGATTTGGTGTATTATCCCAATCCCACTCATGCGGTAAATGCAGTGGCTCGCAGCCTCAAATTGAAAGCAGGCGATGAAGTGCTGGGTACCAACCATATTTACGGGGCATTAGATTTTACATGGCAGCAAGTCTGCAAAGATACGGGAGCCGAATTTATAAAAGCAGATTTACCTCTCCCAATTAATTCTAAAGATGAGTTCCTGAATATATTTTTTAGCTATGTCTCAAATAAAACCAGGGTCATATTTATCAGCCATATCACCAGTATGACAGCCATGATTTTTCCTGTGAATGAGATTATTCAGTTTGCCAGACAGAGGGATATCATCACCATTATTGATGGTGCTCATGTGCCAGGCCATCTGCCCTTGAATATAACTGAATTGGACCCTGATATTTATACCGGTGCCTGTCATAAATGGATGTGTGCCCCAAAGGGATCCTCCTTTTTATATGTAAAGAAAAGTTTGCAAAATGAAATAATGCCGCCGGTGATTAGCTGGGGATGGGAGGGGGAACTTTCCAAAACATCGCTGTTTCTGAATAGACATGAATGGCAGGGTACTCGAGATATGACCCCATTTTTAGTGGTTCCTGAAGCCATTAAATTTAAATAGAAACTTGGTAATTTCAACGCGAAACCGGTTTCTTGACTTGTTGAATGGTGAACCAATTTGTCCTGATGATTGGCTGGGGCAAATGGCTACCATTGAGCTACCAATTGATGATCCCCTAGAATTTAAACGATCCTTAATGGCAAATTACAAAATCCAGATTCCGGTTTTTTCATGGGAGAATAGCACCGCTCTTCGCTACTCTGTGCATTTTTATAATACTGAAGAAGACCTGAACAGGTTGGTTGTGGCTGTGAAAGAGTTACTGCATTGAATTTACGGATATTTCTCTTACTTGTTACGGCCATGCTAGCTGTAAGTACATCCCCCATCATTGCCCGTTATTTGGAAAATGTGCCTGCTGTGGCAATCTCGTTTTGGAGGATGGCATTTGGCGCCCTCATTCTATGGATAATAAGTTTTTTTAGAAAACAGCTTCCACTAACAGCAATTAACAGAAATAAAACACTGTTGGGAGGTTTTTTATTAGGGATCCACTTTGCATTATTTTTTGGATCACTCAAACTCACAACTATTGCCAATGCAACCTTCCTAGGCACCCTGGCTCCCATTTTCACCTTTTTTATTGAAAAGTATTTTTTCAAGCGCAAGCACAATCCTACAATGGTCTTGGGATTATCCGTGGCTATTTTGGGAGCTTTCATAATTGTAGCAAACCAATTTGATTTTTCCAGTGATTATACCCTGGGGAATCTTTTAGCGGTATCCTGTTCTCTATTTCTGGGAATGGCATTTATCATTTCAGAAAACGTACGGAAGTCTGCTACTAACATCAGTTATTCCCGTACCTTGTTTTCATCTGCCGCCATTACTTTATTAGGTATATCCCTTTTAACGGCAACTCCCATTACCGGTTTCTCGCCTTATGAATTTGGCGGATTATTTCTATTAGGACTTATTCCAACTATTTTCGGTCATGGATTTATGAATTATGCCGTAGGCTTTGTTTCGCCCACCATTGTTGCATCTGCTCCCATGGGAGAACCCATTTTAGCCACAATTTGGGCATATTTTCTGTTCAATGAAGTTATTGGGACTCCAATCTTAATTGGCGGCGGATTTACTCTTTTGGGTTTGATAATTCTCACCCGAAATAAATAAATCATAAAAATTATTCAAGAAAGTGATCTACATCAAAAATTAGGTAATGGGGAATGCAATAGATTTGAATCGTAAGTTATAGAACATTTCTGTTCACCCGCGACTTACTCCTCAGAATTCCTGCAATTGGCTTTGATAAACGGTAAGGCTCCCCTGAAAAGGGGAGCCTTTTTTTATATATAAAAAAAACCCGTTAAAACGGGTTTTTTTCTCCTCCTCGGAAAAACAGTAATAAGGTAAAACTTTCCCTCCCTCAAAAGAAAGCATAATCAATCATACCATATTACGCTAACAATATTTTATATATCTAAAACTTACATAAACTTTATATTGTAAGTGTTTTGCCTACAAGAAAGGTAGAGAGTTTTATTTTATCATGCAAGTAAATTATGTACTTATTTTTCAAATTATTTTTTAATAGAAAGGTGTAAATTATGAATCCACATTTAAGTATGCGCTCTGGAAATCCGGCATTATCTGCAAAAACATTTAAAAATGCCGTCAGTACGAGCGATGAGAAAATGACGATTGAGGGTACTGTCAATAAAACAGCCATGTCTCTTCTACTACTTATGGCAACGGCATCCTATACTTGGTCGAATCCATCCCCGGGACTGATGATATTTGGTATGATTGGCGGATTTATCCTGGCAATTGTTACCATTTTTAAAAAAACCTGGGCTCCCTATACCGTTTCCGGCTATGCCCTATTAAAAGGCTTGGCACTGGGAGGGATTTCCAGATTTTTTGAAATGCAGTATCCCGGGATTGTGAGTCAGGCAGTTTTTCTAACTTTTGGAATTTTGGCCGCCTTACTTTTAGCCTATAAATCCGGACTTATAAAACCCACCGAAAATTTTAAATTGGGTGTGGTAGCTGCCACAGGCGGGATTGCCTTTATGTACCTCATTAGCTTTATCATGAGTATTTTTGGCTCTGGGTTGTCTATTATGAATACGGCAAACACTTCTTTGTTTAGCATTGGTTTCAGCGTTTTTGTAGTCATAATTGCTTCATTAAATTTGGTTCTGGATTTTGATTTCATTGAGGAAGGTGCTGAGATGGGTGCTCCCAAATATATGGAATGGTATGGCGCCTTTGGTTTATTGGTAACACTCATTTGGCTCTATCTGGAAATATTACGTCTATTGGCAAAACTTCAGTCCAGAAGGAATTAGTAATAGGTGAAGACTGAAATTGTCGTACGGGTAGTGGATTGCCATATCTTCCGCTGGGAGGATGGGAATCCATTGTACCTATTATTAAAACGGTCTGAAAATCAAATGTATCCCGGTATCTGGCAATGCGTCACCGGTAAAATTGAAAAAAATGAAAAACCTCATGAAACAGCAACCCGGGAATTAAAAGAGGAAACTGGGCTTGTGCCCAGTTCAATGTGGACAGTTGATCGGGTGAATCATTTTTTTGAGGCAGAGCAAAATCGCATGAACCTCATCCCCGTTTTTGGTGTACAGGTAGAATCCACAATAATTAACCTGTCACCAGAGCATACCGAATACAAATGGTGCAGCATTGATGAAGGTGTTGATCTCCTGCTTTGGAATCAACAAAAACAGGGGCTAATAAATTTTCATCAAATGCTCACCAAAGAACCGGAAAAATTAAAACTATCTATCATCTTCAATAAAAAATAATTCAATAATTTTATCTTGCAAATGAGATCAAGTCTCATTTAAATTAATATAGTTAAGCAAATGCTTGATATTTAATAATCAATAATAAATAAGAATTAAAAATGAAAACAATATTTACAATTGTCTTTTTTGGAATCATTAATATGGCAATTGCGCAGGATGATTTTTTTCAGCCCGGGTCAACTATTGGTGGATATGGTGAACTCCATTGGAATAAAGCCAATGATGCGGATGGGAATTCAACCAAAAATACCATGGATTTCCACCGTTTCATTATCTACTACGGTTATAATTGGACGGAGAAATGGTCCTTTAAATCAGAAGTAGAATTAGAACATAACTTTGTAGCTGATGATCATGGCGAACTGGAATTGGAGCAAGCATTCGTGAATTATCATGCTGGTAACTGGGGCTTCCAGGGCGGTGTAATTCTTCCAACTGCAGGTTTATTAAACGAATACCATGAACCGCCATTATTTCTCTCTGTTGAACGGCCGGTTTACAGTAAATATATCATTCCCACCACCTGGTTTGGTAATGGATTTGCATTCTACGGCAATATTTCTGACTTTAAATTTCGTTTAGCTCTTATGGAAGACTTAGAAGGTGAAGGAATTTTTAAAGAAGGTCATATAAGGGGGGGCCGTGGAAAAGGATTTAATACTACGGGGTTTAATTTAACCAAAAACTTAAGTGGAGTTTATACTGGAATCAATGGTTTACGTTTAGGGGGTTCTCTTACTTTAAATAATGCACCAATAGCTGATGATAATAAAAATGCCTCTACCGATTCAACAATTGCCGTTCAATTATTTGAAATAAACGCAAAATATACTGCTCATAATTTCTATACGATATTCGAATATGGGAAAAATAATTTTAATTATGAGGGCATAAATCTGCCAACTTATGTATATGAAGATGGCAATACCATCACTTGGTCTGATTTTACTTCAAGCGGTTACTATTTAGACTTGGGATACAATATTGGCAGTATTGTAAATACAAATAAACTTATTCCCTGGGTACGGATTTCTAATGTATCCAAGAATGATAATGATGTATCAAAACAAACGGACTACCTTCGTTTTGGTTTAACCTGGTGGCCAATAAATGATGTAGCCTTTAAAACTGACTTTGCCAATGTTACCATTGAAGATGAAACCACTACTGAGTTTAATTTAGGGATTGGTTATAAATTTTAATCCAATTAAATAGTTTTATTTTGCTTAGCCCAACTCGTATAAGTTGCGCTGAGTTGTCATAAATTATATAAATGATTATTAATAAATTAATTCCATTTTATCTCATTTTATTAGGAGGATTTCTTTCTGGAGGAAGTCCGATTCGTGATGCAACTGAAAAATATATTATATCCCAATTTGATATTGATGTCTCCATAAATATGCACACCTTAATATTAGATGCCGAATTAAAAGCATTGGTGCAAAATAGAGTAAAACAGAGATTTTATAGAGATGAATTGTATTATTGGACTATCTCAAATAATGACACCACCATTGCTTATGCCCTAATGGATAACGTATTGGGGAAATCCATGCCCATTACTTTCCTGGTGATTCTAAATAATG